>Ga0126338_10000552_pt1 | contig 20680 bp, 9 predicted proteins | sample OrbCmetagenome_2_FD_92529 | JGI IMG/M metagenome (GOLD analysis project Ga0126338, IMG submission 92529) | Coral microbial communities from Petempiche,Puerto Morelos, Mexico - Orbicella C C metagenome | ecosystem: Host-associated > Invertebrates > Cnidaria > Coral | place: Petempiche,Puerto... | reverse complement strand
GTTGATTACAATGACTGGAAAAAAAATTGGGGTGCCCGTGCTCGTTGGTGAGCTAGAGCCATTTTTCAACTGAAAGAGCTCAATATCAAGGCAAATCCGTCATGTTTTCAATATGCGCATGCATGAGCACGCGCTAATGACGCCATAAATTATGCGCAGTAAGGATGCGCAATGCAAATGTGAGGAATGACCTTAAGACTGTTACAATAACTTGTATGAATCAAAGGTAATAGAATGGGTTTCACTGGAGCGTTGAAAGTAATCTAGGGGTGGTGAATGGTACATGTAAATGCAAAAACTTTGCAAGAAGGTGGAATGAGTATTTTTCTTTGCGAGCCTGAGACATTTTGACCTATTCAATTGCAAGCTGGAGACTTCAAAGTGTTTTAAATGCGAGCTAAACACGTTCAGGTTATGAGATGTTCAGATGTCATTTAAGCTTATACAAAAAACTAAATTAATTAACAAATCGGTACTTTGTGACTTTCTTAGCCTCAAAAAAAATCGAGACTGTGAGACAGCTTTGTGAAAAAAAGTGAGACTGCGAGATGCACATAACTGCTTTAAAAACAAAACTGCAAGACCCACGAAGTTCAGCGAAAATTTTTGCAAGACCCATGGTTTTTGACGGAACATTTGCCACCCCTAAATCTGCATTTGTTTTTTGTTTTGCTTTACCATGCCAAGTGATTACTGACTTTGGCACATGCCACTTTGTCATCCAATCAGAAGTTAAACCAAAACCACACACACATTTTCCCATGCTTTACATCGGCTACTTTTTTTGCTTTGAGTTTTGTGTGGTTCACTAGATTGTCCGTTTTATCTGTGATTGGCCAGAGTTATAACTTTGGTTTTGGTTTTACAACACTCATTTTAAAAGTTCTCAAGCCATTCTCTTTATACATTGCTTTGGTGGTAAATCAGACAAGTTTGGCCAAGCCTTGTTTCATATTTTTGGTGAGATGAAGTCCAGCCAAAATACCAATGCTGATGGGGATACCAAATGAACCTGATTTCTCACACACCGCTGGTAGCCATGCCAAGCTGACCGCTGCCGCCTGACCTTTATTGCGAAGTCAAAGCTAATACAAGTAGCATTATGCTAAACACCAGAAATAATGAAAAAAGTTCAAGGCTAGTACATTATACTGGTATTGTGTAAAAACTTAAAATCTTTGGGTGGGTGGGCGGGAAAGTCGGCTATGGCAGACGCAACAAAAACAACTGCCTGCCTGATAGGTCACATGACCTATACCCAGGCCTTAATGGTGTGTGAGAAAAACATTTCATTTATTTCATTTCACTCAGCCAGTGAAAAATTACTCGACTTATATGCCACCAAAGCATACCAAAAGGATACAATAAGGGAGGGGATTATTTAAAAATCTAGTTGAAGAAATGCATGTAATACCAAAAAAGTGAAACTGAAAAGTGTTGACACTAGGATTATGTGTGGAATTTATTGTGTTGTGAGGGAAAATAAATCACAGAGTCTGACCAAAACCCCATTTGTATAATCCTTTTGTCTGATCTCAGTGATTGGTGGTGCAATTAACATAATCAAACAAGTCATGGAGTATATGCTTTGTTCAGCAATAAAGATTTTTTGTTAGTCATGTGTGAAATGTGTTACATTGTAGCATGGCCAGTGCATTTGTTCCAGTGGATTTAGACAAGCTGTTGGATGAATTTGAAGAAAAAGAACAAGGTGAGCCTTGTGTCTATTATAACAATAATGCTCTTCCATGATATTTATAGATATTGAGATCAGTAATAGCTGTTATGAGACAAAAATTGTGAATAAAATTTAATAGGCAGCATAAAATTCTGAAATATATTTTTTGTTAACAAGGTTTTCTCATAGGCTGATACATGTATTTCGGTTGGGCTTATTTTCAGAGGGGCTTATCATCAGAAGTAATTTTGATTGGTAGGCTTTTCAGAAAGAACTAAGTATTCGAAAGATTTTATGGACACATCAGAATACAGGATGTCTATGAAACTCAATTTTTTCAAATACATTTTGTGAACTGCTTGTACATGCATAAACAAAGAGATATTTTCAGTTCTAAAAGAGAAAGATCTTTCTGTCTTTACAACAGAGGACTGTGAATACTTGTTGAATGGAGTGCTTTACACTCAAACCCTATTTTGATATTCTGATCCTCTGTCGCTTTTACTTAGAACCTGAGTTAGAACAGCCAGCTGCTTGTGTTGCCTCTGCTGCGGACAGGAAGCAGGCAGCAAGATTGAGCTTTCAAGCATCATTCCCCAGTATCCAGGAAGAGGTATTGTCTGATCAGGGATCTGATCAAAGTACGTTAGATGTCAAGAATGATAGTGACAGTGACAGCAGTAGCATAAATGGAGTGATACAAGCTGCTGAAGCTATTACAAACCAAAGTGCTGAACATCTTGTTGACGACGGAAACCTGGAAAGTCTTGTTGACAAGAATGCTATTGATGAACTCAAAGAAAATGGCGTAAATGAGCCAGTTAGTTCTGAGCACTTTGAACTTGATGATGAAGAACAACTGAACCATGATCTTGGCTTACTTAATGAAGAATCTAATGTGGTGACTTTGCAGTCTGAGGAGCATGCATTGGATAGCCAGGAGGCTGACAGTAATGAAATTGATATTGCAGAAGTACAGATCTGTAGGACAAGTGAGGAGGTTTCTTCACATTCCACACCAGTTTCAAACAGTGCTACAGATCAAGAAACACAATTTGTGAGCAGGGAAGAAAATGAAAATGACTTAGAACGTTTAAGACTAGATGAGATTCCCCAGAATGAAACTCCTGCATTAGTTAATTCAACTTTAGAGGTGGAAGAGACTCCCGAACAAGCTGTGATTAGCAACAGGTCTCAGTATCAAGACACTAGCATTCATGGCTATGAGGTAAATTCAACACTGCTAGACCAGTCGCACACTGTTAGTTATGACCAACCTGGATCATCCATTGTTGCGATGGCTGGAGATGGTGAAACTAATTATTTGGGGCTTAATGAAGCCCCTAACGCAGAAGCGCAAGATTTCTATGAGCAGAATGAACCTGGGGGTGAACATGTTTTTGTTGATGATGAATCCAGTTTAAGAGACTCTGAAAATGGTATAGAACAAGATAGCTTTAATACAGATAATGAACAGCCCTCAGTTGGATCAGAGGAACGTACAGAGTCACCTGTTTTAACCATGACAATGCAGTCTCACGCATCATTAGAAGCTCGACGGATTAGTTCAGGAGAATCATGCCTTGGCAAAGTGCCACCCATTTGGGTTCCAGACTCTGTAGCTACGCACTGTATGAACTGTGGGGTGAAGTTTAGTGTTATTAAGAGACGACACCACTGCAGAGCTTGCGGAAAGGTATAGTAAGTAACAAAATCTGTTACTTTTAATTTTATCAGATCATTATTACTGTATTAGGAGAGAGTGTCTCAGTAGAGCATTTCCCCAACTGTTGTCAGTGGAACATTAGTTAATGTGAAGGATCACGGATAAAAAAAAATAGTGTTCTCAGTTTATTGGGTTGTTAGAGTTGTTTTCCTGTTGGTTTGATTGAAAGGAGTAAATGTTTGTTGAATGCTTATCAACTACAGTGGAATCCCAATTTTTTTGAACCTTCAAGGGAAATGAAAATTGGTTCAAAAAATCGGAGAGTTTTGAGAAATCTGGGGTGAAATTATTATTACAGTGTTTGACTGAGGGAGGAAAACAACTTTTGGTTCGACATATCAAGTTATTGGGAAGTTCAAAAAACTGAGGGTTCAAGAAATCGGGATTCCACTGTATTGTAACCAAACGTAATTTGGTGAAAAAGGGTTCCTTTTGGAAAGATCACCCGAGTTCAACTTGGTCTGCTATCAGTTGAAAATTAATCAACCAAACCACCCCAAAATGGTTAGTTCATGTAGAACATGGCTTCTTGGCAGTACAAAGTAAGATATTTCTTTCAAAAACCACATGATGAGTTTGAAATTCATGTTATATCAACAAGAAATGTTTCAGATGAAACATCCATCATCAGTTTTACAAGAGTACCAATTGAAGAGTCATATACTGTACCACCAGCCCTGAGATTAGCTGATTACATGACTTCCAACTGAAAGACTTTTATTGCAGGCCCTTTGCTCATCCTGCTGCAACATGAAGTTCTTGTTACCATACATGGATAACAAGGAAGGTCGTGTTTGCCAAGTTTGCTGTAATGCTCTGTTGAGAGGTAACCAAGTCACAATATTTCAGTGTGTACAATAGACCTTTTTCGACTGGGTGGTTTGTTGCCCCATTTCAGACCATGTGATGACACATGTACATGTACTCTTGAGAATTCTTCCTCTCAAATTTTCAAATGGTCATGTGCATAATGAATAAATAATTTTAAGATGGATAAAAGAGCAATTCCCTAGAGAATATCACATGGTCTGTTATGGGAAAACAAACCACCCAAGTGAAAAAGGTCTATTAATTGCTCAGTGTTTACTTCCATGAAATATCCATACCCACCCCTAGGAGGATTATTTGAAATTCCAAGGGGGAGGGGTGTCTCAAAATCCAATTGAGTTTATGAACCAAAATTGGAATTTCCAGAGGGATTGGGCCAGGGTGGATGGGTCAAATGAGTCAGTGTGACTCCTATACAGCTTCCATAACATAAAGTAACTTAGTGTATGTTTACTCCCCTGGAACGGAAGCTACTCTTTTGTACGTACATGTACTAATCTTCCACCATTTTTGTCCAGTTGCCCCCACAATTTGTCAGTAGCCATTTATACCCCTGGATGGAGAGAGGCATTGTGTAAGTTACATGGTTTGCTGAAGAACGTGGCACAGTGACCCTGACTACGGTTCCAACTTAGACTATGTGATCTACACTGCATAGTGCTAACTGTTAAGCCTTTTTGCCCTACAAATTTTGATCACAGACAGGGATTTCATTAACATTTTCAGCAGGAAGGGAACTGATTTTTGCAGGCAGGCAAAACTTTTTTTTAATGAACTTCTTTCCAAGAAAATCTTTCCACTAGATGGTCAAACTTGGCAGGTGAAATAATTCTCACAGCTTGTCAATGTGCGTGGTGCCTAGCCCTTAACGAAACCCCAGCATAGACCTGGAACTGCTAATTTAGCTTTGGGCGTTGGTTCTTTTGCAGCCCAGACATTATTGGAAGTGGCAGAAAACCAAGATAATGTGCACCTTGCAAGTGATTTTGGCAGTCTACCACAAGACTCACATGATGTACTCTTGGAAGATGTTTTGGAGGAAGATGAAGAGTTGCTAGATGACCAGCAGGAAATTGGAGCAGGTGCAGAGGCTATTGGAGATGATACAACAGATTTGGACTTGTCTGCAACAGGTACAGCCAAGAATTTCTTACATAAAATGTTATCACTTCAGTTGTGAACATTAAGAATAAACATGAACAGTAAGTATGACGTAAACTGTACAACGTGATGATGTTATCATGGTATCATGGTCAAGTTTGAAATGTAAAATAAATCAGTGTTTTAATTTTGAAAAAATCAAGGCAAAATGTTGAAAACTTGATAATTTGAATTTCCGCCATATTTCAATCACCTCTGAAAACTGATATTTCATTAGATAAATCTGTACATATATACTCTTATTTATCAAGGGAAGGGAGTGTCAAAGCTCCTGAAATACTTGACATGTACTAGAAACAGGCCCCTGCATTACATTATGGTTTGTAGAAAATGATTTATTAGCTAACATCAGTGTGACAGATTATGTTAGATATTCAAAAATAATACTTGAAGAAATGAATCAAAACCACTCTCAGTTTATTAAGTATAGGAGTTGTAAGTCCAAATAGACTCTCAGGAGCTATTGTGACTGTAGTGTAGAAACAAGAACTCAGTGATGTACAATTTCCTAGGAGTGGGCGTCACAATGGAACAGACACCGCCAGTTCTTCCCCCATTACAAATTCCTGTAGCTCCACTCACAGACGCAACAGGGACGCCATTATCCACTCCAGCATCACCAGCTCTCTCAGATGACAGTGATTGTCTGTTTCGATTAGATGTTGATAATGTGCGATCGTTGTTGCCTCTAGATATCACTGCACTCCCTCCAGTATTGAAAGTTGTAAATGAAGGTACAGTGATGTTATGGTTCTTCGTAACAGTACAATGACTGGAAGTGTGGTTAATCTGACTACCAATAGCCCACCAAAATTTGGTCATTTCATCTGGGCAGTCGTAAGGAAGAGATTCTTTAAATTACAAAATGACTGATCAATCTTTTACTTGGACCAAGAGGAAGTGGCTTTATTATTTGGCCAAGAGCGGGCAAGATGAACTAAATTCTACACTGTTATTTGCTTCCAGGCTCAGACATGATCATGGAAATACTCTTGACAACTATTAAAATTTGTGTTTTGACTTGTGTCTTTTATTTTGACTTTGAACTGCTGGTAAACCTGTTTGCAAACTGCTTGAGCATACACTGTTGACAGATTGCAAGGTTCTACTCCTGTACATGTAGCATAATAAATATCTCTACATTGTATTGTATTTCAGAGATATCTATTCAGGAGAGGCCTGATCCTGCAGAAATTATGTATCAGATAAAAGGTGCTTCACTGTAATTTATAAGACTTGAAGTCCTCACTTTTAATTACATGTAGTATTTTGTGTATACAGTTGAACCTGTATTAAGCAGCACCATATTAAGTGATCACCCTCTATTAAGCAGTCACTTTTCAAAGTCCTGAAAATTACTTCCCTTAATTACTGTAATTTTGACCTCTATTAAGCAGTCACCTCTATTAAGTGGTCGCGGTCACCATTTGCGAAGTCCCAACAGGACTTTTCCTATTGTCTTGACCTGTATTAAACGGTCACACGGTGTCAATTACTTGTTCACATAGTTTCAAATAATCTAACACACAAGGTCAAACAATTGATTTCCTTGTTTATTTTCGCAAATCTAATTTGAGGTCAAAATAGTGTCTTTTCAGCACTGATTGTCTTTGAACTGTTTTTCTAGTTGCAACCTGTATCAGGCGGTCACCCTTTATTAAGCTGTCACTTAGCCATTCCCCGAGGGTGATCCAGGTTCATCTGTGCTCTGAGTTACTGTATAAGCGATTTTACACTGTGTTATACTAACGAGTATTAAGTGTCATAATTAATTTTTCATCAACAAAGTAAGAGAAAAGAAGTTAACACTTGTTTGTTTGTTTGTTGTTGTTTTTGCCTACAGGTCTCCATGAAACTGTTGTATTTTTACTCAATAAAAACTTGGTAGTCAAAGTTAGCATAGTGAAATGTGAGTATGTGAGACTGTGTAAATGTTGCAGGTTAAAATGATTTTAACCTAGTTGTTTGATTCTAAATTTCCTTTGTCAAGATTCTAACCCTAATTATTCATGATCCATGAATAATTAGGGTTAAGAGACAAAGGAATTTCATTTTAACCTGAATTTCATTTTGGCCTACAACATAGACACTGGATTTTGTCGTTTAAACTTCTTTGCTTTGATCAGATACTAGACAAGTGCTATTGCATGTCCCTTTCCTTACATTTTTAGAACTTGTCCAACAATCATTCAGGGAATTTATACACTTACTACCTGGCCTAGGATGGAAAATAGAGTGTTATATACAGTCATGTACATAACATTGTCTAATAATGCCAGGTCTGTGATGCTTTCCAGTTTTGCATACCCAAAAGGCCAGAATAATGGTCTACATGAAAAAAGTTAAGTCCATCAAGAAAAAGTTATTTAAATTACTTGGGATATCAGAGGAAAAGATTTGGAAACGTTTTTGAGATGACTTACCAGCTTATGTATATTCTTTGATCCAGTAAACTGTTGTGTAAAACGGAAGTGCTGGTGTTTTGTGACAGAAGGAATGGGAGCTGCAAACCAAGAGGAAATGGTAAAGTGTATGTCATTATAAATAAATGAATAAATAATATTCTGGGTAGAGGTTCTATTCTTTTGTTTAAGATTCCATTAGTTTAACATGATTGCTCACTATGATGTGTTTTCCATCATCTGAGTATCTTCAGAAAAATATATAATTTGCTGGTTTTACAAGGGAAGCATCTTTAAGATTGTATAGGCCTGTCTTCTTACAGTATCTTCCATAACAGCTTTTGCTATGTGATTGCCTAAGTTCTTCTTCATCATTGACTTAAGTTTAATTTCCTTCCAGGTGGTTTTGTTGGAGTGTCTTCGTAAAGAGGCAATGCTTCCCAAAGATGTCCTCTCACACTTTAACACAGCTTTTGCATATGCCAAGCAAGGTACAGTGACAGTCTTAAAAACTTTGTAGGAATTAAGATCAACCATCTAGATCCTTCACTTCTTTTATCTGTCAATTTTTTATCCATCATATTAATTTTTCATTCATCACTTACAAAAATGCATCTAATTGTGGCTACACAATGTACTTAATCACACCTCTTGAACTTTTACACCGTCCCTTACCCTCAAGGTACATGTAAACTGTCAGAAGTCTTGGTTAAAGCCTTGTGGCCCATCAGGTTTATTCGGCGTTATCTACAGTTTCCATAACATGAAGTGATTAGGAGTATGTCCACCCTCCCCCCTGCCCCCCCCCCTTTTGGATGGGATACTAATCCATCTCATTGTAACCCCCAGCATTTCATTTGCTGGTACCCATTCCCCTGGGAGGAAAGAGGCACTGGGAGTGTAAAGTGTCTATAGCCCAGGAACACAACACATTGGTCCCAGCCTATGGTCAATCCAAACCGCTCTGGCTGGGATCTGGTGCTATTAGACCATCTTGGCTACCACGATCATTATGTTCCCAGTCTAAATCTTGGTATATCACTTTGATGTCAGGTCACACAGTGTCAGAACTTGGTTACACTATTTTTGGTCAGCCCTTTCTTGGCAGTGGTGACAATGCAGGTTTCCTTTATGTGAAGCCATCATTTCAGGTAGGGATCAAAGCGCAGAGGATCAACCAAGTCCATTAAGCTAGAGCCCTGCTCAGAAGTAACCTAAAAGAGAACAATGAACAAAGCAAGTTCAGTTCTGATTCTATATCTGTTCCCTTACCTGTTCTATATCTGTTCTGTATTCATTTGGCTAATCTGTTCCTTTTCCCATACTTGTTCTGTATGCATTTTGTGATTGTCTTCTGTATAAGGTTACTTCTGAGCAGTACTTTATGTATAAATCAACATCTGCATGCCAATTCAACTTATTTTTGAGTCAAATGCATGAGGTTTTAATCCAGTGAGTTTTGGGACTTCCCAAGATGATGTGACGATTTTTGAAAGACTTCCAAAGAATCTGAAGATTTCTGAAGATTTCCTAAAATACCCAAGGTAGAAATGTTAATGATTATTAGCCCCACATATTTTCCAATCCTTGTGTCTGGAGAATTGCAAAATTTGCCTCATATTAATTAACATGATCTGCACATACTGTTATGTGGACTTTTGATTATTCAAAATATTGACTGTATCAACTTAACATTTATTTATTTCATATTAACAAGCTGTATGGGTGAGATGGCAAGAAAAAGCATGATAAATTATGTACTTATAACTTGTAGACATGCACAAGACTTGTGTATGATTATGCACAAGAGTTGAATGTTATTTAAGAAATAGAAAACATGTACTGTGTTACATGAGTGGAAGTTTGGGAGAATGAGAAATGCTGTGGGAACACGAGCCACAGGCGAGCATTTCCACAGCTTTTTTTTAGTTCTGCCAAACTTTCACGAGTGTTTCTATACCTCAATAGAAACACGGAGAACATGTTTTTTATTTCTTTTAGAAAACACAGCAACAAAAAAAGAAAAACAACTTGTCTACTTTGATCATCAAAATGTAAATTCTCTTTACATGTGCCATCATTATATCAATAGCTCGTGCTAGTTCTGTGTTTCTATCGAGTTATAGAAACATGATTTTTAACAAATCAGCATGTGTATTTTCTTAGGGCTGTTTTCTGATAATTATAAAGATATGGAATTATTGAAAGAAGCAAAACTTACATATAATTATGAACAAAACGAAAATGTGACATAACTATGTTTACTTAATACAAAACTATAATTAAATGCAACTTTGTTTCTGATACAAAAAGAGGTCTGCCTCTGTACTGTGACCTTATTGTTCAGTGCTGGGTTGTTCAAAGCCTGATTAAGCCAACCCAGGATTAGCAGAATTTTGATTTCTTTTTTTGTAACTTTTCGGTGAGGGTTTCAGTTTGTATTGTTTGTTCTTCAATTTTGAGTTTGAATAATTTCAAACTACACAAAACATATAAAGCAGTGAAAAACATTTTTATGTGGCAAAAATTTAATACTTCGGTTAACTTTTAATCCTGGGTTGGCATTGACTGGCTTTCGAACAACCCAGCAGTTTTTCTTCTTGAAGATTAAGCCAACTAACTGTGTTAAATTTCAGTGTCTCAAGAACATCCCTGTGCCGTCAACACCTTATGTTGTAGGGTTACTGATAAAACGTCTGGAGACACCTTGGGCTCAACTGTTTCCTTTGAGACTTCAGCTAAGACTTGGGGCAGAGTTCAGATGTAGGTTTTAGATACATTGCACAATAATGATGGTTAATAATCAACTGGTAAATCATCTGAAAGTAATTAACTGCATGTGGTAATTGTAATTAGATCTTGATAGACTGGATGGCCTAGACTGGTCATTATTATCTTTTATCACCACGGGGGAGCATAGGGTGTCCACCAGTATCCTCCAACGTACACCACTGGCTTTCTCCCAGGAGTAGACTACTCTTCCCAACTCCTGCACCATGGACCGCTTCCAGTTGTTCCTTGGCCGTCCAGCTTTCAATCTCCAGGCCAGATTAACTGTAAAAAATGTCAATTGGAACGAAAATAAAGATTGAAAGATTGAAAGATTGTAGTTTGCTGTATGTGAGAAGTTGATACATTGTCTCAATCAAGTTACATCGTGCTTTTTTAAAGAGAATAATCTACTGCATTTAAGTTATGGCATGTAGTTTGCTCTGTGAGAAGATGATACATTGTCTTAACCCATCGACATCATAATTTTTTTAAAGAGATTAATCCATGAGCTGGTTTTGTTTGATATAGATTACCCCTGTCCGCTGTTCAGTTCAAGGAACAGATCATCAGTGTATGCAGAAGTTGGACACACAATCATGAACCTGTTAGCGGTATGCATCTATCTTTGTTTTTGACACAAATTAGTATCAGTAGTCAAATAGTGATGAGTGAAATTAGGAAATAATTTCAGACGTATTTTGTCAAAATTCTTATTAGCTAAGCCGTGACAAATTATGCTTACAATCATGGGTGTTTGACTTGTTTACAGTATTGAGAAATGTCACACCAAACATTGCGATGGCAATTTTATAATTTTGCATGTGAAATAAAATATTTGGAATTTAATGTGGAATAATGTGGTATTTCAGGGTTAATTTGTAATATTATTAAAAATTAACCTTGAAATTCCTCACCAAAATTAAGGGGTAATTTGTCACCCATGATATTAACTACTTAACAGTATTTCATAAATGGAGGAGGGATCCCTGGGTCTTGTACTTTTGCCAGGCAGCAAGCACACGGATTGCATATGGAAGCTGGTATTGTAACATGAGGCTTTAGATGCTGCATCAGGAGTTCAGGGCTAAATCCTGGCTGGTTCCTTGTGTTGTGTTCTTGGATCATATGTACTAAAGGCATCTGCAGTCGGGAGTTAATTGATAGCCTCGATCGATAGTCTTGATCGGCATCTTGATTGGTACTTGACCGACATCCCGATCAATACTCGGTGTCTGACTTGTATGCATCAATCGAAAATTAGTCAACTGTAGACAGACTTTTGACCAAGATGTCGATGGAGTGTCGATCAAGTGTTAATTGAATATCGATTGAATGTTTATTGAGGGTATCAATCAAGGTATTGATCGACACTCAACCACAGATGCCTTTAGTACACATGATCCGTGTTCTTTAGCAAACCGTGTTTCTTTCATGGTGCCTGTCTTGATCTAGGGCCTGGCTTTAAAAAAATATATACATGTATATGTCCTGCCCTTGGTAAGATGCTAGTACATTACCTCCCTTCATTTTTGCAACGCTTTTGCTACAATTTTCCAATAACCACTGATCAGAAGAAGCAGAATTGTCAGTGATATCAGTCTAATATTCTTTTGCTACTATATTTTTCTCAGGATTTTAAAAACTTCCAGTATACATTACCAAGGGTAACAGGACTTGTGATACACATGGAAGAAAAAAAGACTTTAGTCAGATTGCCACAAGACAGATATGATGAGGTAGACCATGATCTTTCAGAATAATTACTACTTCTGGTCAGGGATACAGTCTGGTTGTTTTATTGTACCATTGCTTTAATTTTTTAATTGACATCTTGTAGTCAAAATAGCTGAAATGTTGGTGATAATTAAATTTGTTTCAAATGTTCATGGAAAAATGGAAATCATTCCACTGTAACATCAAGTGAAAAGGTTGTTTTTATGCAAATCAAAATCGGGTAGCATAATCCTAAGTCAATAGTCTGCGTTGTTTTTCACCTTTTCTCTGTTTTAGAGTTGCTTATCTGCCCTTCCCTTTACAAATTGCAGTACATGTGGTGAAGAAAGTGGTTTGGCTGAAACTTTTCAGAAATTGCTCAAACTACTACTTATATTTCTAGGCACTGAATTTATCAAAGCTATCTTTATGTTACTAACCATCAATTTAGCTATTATGTGTCAATTCAGAGGACTGATTTGAGCTAAACCAGCTGCACTCTTTGAGTAAACCTACATGTACACTTTTGTCACAGGACGTCTTCACTAGGGTAAAGATTACCATGTGCCACCATTTCTCTCTGTTCCTTATTGACAAAATAAATCTTAGCAATATGCAAAAAGTTTGTCACATTTCAATGTAATTAGTTATATGATGGCCTTATAGCTTCCACCAGTATGCTACTCCAATGCAACTACGTGTTGTATTGATATGCACAACATTCTGTAGTTAACTCTTTAAAGAAGTTGTTAAATTTGTTTTCTAATTTTGTCAGGTAGTGAAGATTCTTAATGCGACAGATGAACACGTTATGGCCCTGGGAGCTAACTTCAGTTTGCAGGCAGACTCACACTTGGTCTGTATGCAGAATGAACAGGGCTACAAAACTCAAGCAATTAACATACAGAATCAAGCTAGGAAAGGTACCCTGCTGCTGATGCTGCAGCTATTTCTTATTTACTTTTAGTTAACAATGTATATGTGTACAGTTGACTCCCGACAACTTGAACTCTCGCTAACTCCAACCTCTTGACTTCATTCGACTTCTCTATAGTTAAATTTGATTTAAATGTACACTGAATGAATAGAAATACAGTAAACACCTTTCCCCCTTTATTTCTGGTCATTGTTTTGTTCTCAGCTCCCAATAACTCTAAAACTCCTGATAAGTCATACCTTTTTCTGCAATCAATATCCTTTCAAGGTTCAAGTTATCGGGAGTCAACTGTATTTAAAACTTGTTAAACCCTTTTCACTTACTTCTATTTTCCATATCATAACAAGCTACATGCAGGAGTGTTGTTACTTCCCCTGGTTGGAGTGCTGCATGTAGTCTATTGCATTTTACTTGTCATTATTTTTTCCCAGTTTCTCTTAGAAATTGTTCTGTTGCCATTTACACTCCAGGATGAAGAGAGGCATTGTAAAAGTGTGAAAGTAACGTGCATTGCCCAATTGCAAAGTGCATTACCACAAGGCAGTAGGCCAATTTTGAGATTAAAAAAATTCAAGATTAGAAATCGTTCCTCTTCCCCCTTCTCTATGCTATTAGTTGTTTGTTTGTTTTCCTTTTCCTTTTTTTCTCTCTTGTTTTCATTTTTTCCCTGTTGTAGCTGCAGTAACATGTGTTGTCAGAATTAACTAATTGTTTTTACTTTTGTTTTCCTGTTGTAATTAAGTGTGTAGCACCTGGTGTAAATAAGTAGTGTATATTTTAGTAAAAATAAATAAACAAAGTAAAGGCCAATTTTGAAATATTAAAATTCTAGCATAGCAACGAAACTTCGGGACTAAACAAGAGAAATTGTTTATTTATAATTTATTCAACCTTGATGTATCTTACAGTTATTTCTTTTGTTTTATTCCTCTAAGCCTTGACTTCATGCTAGATTTTAATATTTTTAAAAACAGCCTTTTACCCCAGCCAGGGCTCAGATCTGGACTTAAATGGGGCATCATTGTACATGTCTTGCAATGTTTCAGTAGAAATGCTGCAAATTGTCCTTTTGACTATTTGTTGTTGTTTTATTTAGTGACTGGAGCAAGCTTTATTGTATTCAGCGGAGCACTTAAGCCCAGCAGTCCATTCATGGCCAAAGTCAACATTGTAGAAGGTCTGTTGCCTGTTTTCACCTTCCCAGTACTAAGTATAAATGCACTTGAGTAGTCCTACTGTGTGCTTGCTATGTGTGTAACATGTTGTTACAGGGACTGTTGTATTGTATCTACTGTAGAGTGTTACAGTCCTAGACATTAGAGGAGTGTAATGGCTGATCATTACGAGAACTTGGTTCACTAAGCTCAATATATATTATAGTATTACTATCTTTTCACACATTCTTTCTCAGCTACAAACATTTTCCCTGTGGGAAGTTTTGTAACATCATTATTTTATCACTTCCTTTCGTGCTGTCCCCCTGGATGGGATACTAGCTCATTGCAATCATTTCCACAGTATTTTTTTTTTTAAAAATGTGTTTGGTTCATAAAATACACGGTCAATTTTTTTTTTGTTTAGATGGTATTATGGTACAGTTAATGCCAGAAGTGATTGACAAGCTACGCCATGCTTTGAAGGAGATGCAGGACTATACCATTACCACAGGGATCCCAGGTGGGGGAGGTGAAGAGCTGGTCATTGTAGAGTGGGTCAGTCGTCACAACAACCCACAACAAACCAGGTATAGTTTGTACTGGTCAACAAAAGTCAACGGATCCCATTTTTGTAGGGGGGAGGGGAAATTCCCGAATTAAAAGGTTTGGGATGATCACTGTAAAATTTGAATTAAACTCCTAAAGGGGACCAATTTGGGCGTGGCTTAAGCTTATCCCTAACAGATATCAGTCGAAACAAAAATGACAGTGTTTTTATTTTTGCCTGGAGTGCAACCCTAAAAGTTACTTTGAGGACTAAAAGTACTGGTGTTCTGTTCTGAACACTTTTTTTTTTACACCCCTAAGCAAGATGACAAGCATTCCTGACATTTTCATATGAGACAAGTCTCAGTCAATGATTGTGTCAGTTGTCAGTGATATGAAAAGAACTGCTAAGTTACCTGCTTAACCACTCAGATTGGAAGTAAAAAGAAAAGTAAGCCTGATAAGTGTTATTTGCAGGTTCTTTTGCTTAATATATCCATAGCCATATTCCGGCCCAGTACCATATGTGGGTTGAGTTCATTGTTGGTTCTTGCCTTGCTCCGAGGGTTTTTCTCCTGGTACTCCAATTTTCCTCCCTCCTGAAAAACCAACAGTTCCAAATCCCAATTAGATCAGGATAGAAGACCTGCATGAAAACCAGCTAGGGTTGATGTGGCTTTCTCTCTAAATATTATAATTTATTTTATTTATTTTAAATGTTCATAGTTTGTGCAGTCCAGTGGATGGCCTACAGCTTGACTCTTTTCCCAGTGTGAAAGTTCACAGTGGCTGTGACTTTACTCGCAAGAATATATTCAGAATACAGTGGACAGAGGTGTTCTTCTTAGGTGAAGGCCAACAGAGTGCATCACGGGATCTCAATAAACTGACTGGAGAGCTTGCCAAAGCATTTTGTCAAACACTTATGCCGCACTTGTTCAAACTTAGTTCAGACGGCTTCAGCTTCATTGGGTTGAGGGTGAATTTGGATCCTGATAGTGTAAGGCATTCATATTTGTCATTGAATGAGCAAAATCACAGATGGCCCCACTTTTCAGTTTTGTTTTTCTTAAGAGTGAGAGCAAACTATGAATTGGTTTTTGGTTTTTCTTCCAATTGGATGAAAAAATGGTGCAAGTTTTTTTAAGCCAGTCATGTGGCGTAGCAACGCAAAACCAATTACTTTCTGACACTCAAATGAAAACCATGCAAGATGCTACTCCATTGTAGCTCAGCCTGCCATTATAGGTCAATACCCATTATAGGTTAATACCCATTCATTATCCCAGGAGACTCAAACACAACTAGCATTAACTAAAACCTCTCAACTTTGAGTCCCACCTACTAGCCCTAAGACCACCCTGTTACCAATTTCATGTACAAAAATTTAGCATAAGTTTGCTTATGTATGATGTCTTTTATTCCCCATATCTGGTTTCTCACAGGTTGGCTATTTTACAGGAAGTAACCAACAGAACTTGCCTGCCAGCATTATGTCAGATCTTGATGATGTCTTAGTCCCTGTTATTCACTCTGCGGCAAATAACCAGAGAGTCCGTTCTCTTAGTGTAGAATTGTTGTTTAAAGTTTTGAGGCTTCTTTGACAGACACAACTACATAATACCTCTCCTACTCTGAGGTACTGTTACTGCATGCAAGATGAGAAAAGGGTGATATACTGGCCACATCAGAAAATGGGAAGCAACCTGGAAATGAGCTCTTAGAATTTAAGTTACAGTGTACCTTCCATCAAACCACTCTATTATATAGAACCCTCTACATGTGGAACCAATGCAACAATGAGTAGGATGTTTGATATTTTAACAGCTCAACATCGTAACAGACTACTTTTAAACTATCATCCAAAAACCACAATTTCTATTAATCTCAGAACTGAAAATCTAGTGAACTTGGATTGCTCCTTTTTTACTGAAAGCTGAGATCACTTTATATATATTTGCCAAATATTGTAAGTTTTGAAAGAACTTTGGCCTGCGAACCTTTATCATTACCTCAAGGTTTTCATTTACCCACAGGGTTGTCTTCAGTATAAGATACTTAGTGATTCATATTATATTAATAGCAGATAACACTGTACAGTTTATATCACATTAATGTGGCTTACTACAGTTTTTCTGAGGCTCAATAGCGTGCACTACCACTTCCTGCCGGATGTCAGTATTGAGCGCAAAAATGATGCAAGTAACCCTAAGAAGAAACGACAACTACTCCAGCACTTGAAAGGCGTCAAATCACTTTGATATAAGTAGCAATAGTTTTAAACTCTGTTCAAACATGTGTTTAAGCCTAGGGGCAAAAAAAATATGACAAAAAAAGCTCTATAAATAACCGGTAAAAGAACTCTAATTTACTCTTGCTTTCTTGCACACAATACATGGCGTCACATGAGCGCATGCTTTAGTAAATAACCATGCGTGTTTTTCTGATTTTTGTGACGTCAGCATGACCAAATAAATGCTAATTTTCTTGCGTTCCCTTTGGTGAATTTTTTTTTAATTTGGCTCAGTTCTAACCACATACAATTCCAACAAAATACCCTATTTTAGTTGAAATCTGTCTGAGCTAATTTAATATATTTAGAATAATGACAAATTACAGAATATTGGAAAAACCGTCTTAACAACCTTGACTTTTTACCAATTCAAAATGTCAGGCAATATCATTTCTATGATGTGGTGAAGTATGAAAAAATTTCACCGAAGGAAAGTATAAATATTAAGGAGTTTAGGTCAAAATGAGGAATACAACTGCCTGTCATCAGACGAGCTGTTGCCATGGTAATGGCCTTAATCCAAAAATTGACTACCAAAACGTAAGCCATTACCAGTACCCATACTGGTAAATCTCTACAGGGAAAAGCTTCCTTCCCTTCCTTTCCTTTTCTAACTCACGCTCTATATAGGGAGGGTGTTCATAATTACTTTAGGGAACCACCTTAAGGGTTATAATGAATTTGTATTAATTATTGGCCGCAAGAATAATATATTTTATTTTGTTCAGTCTAGAAGTTTTTGGTGACTCTTCTTTACCAATGTTGTAATCACCTCTCTAAGGCTCAAACTCAGAGACTTTTGTATTCTGGCAATATCATGATTTCAAAAATGCACAGCATCTCAAAAAGGGGAACTTTTTCAAATATATTGTATTATAGTACTAGCAGTTGTAAATTTACACATATATGTATTTTTTCACTCTGTTTGAAGTTTTTTTGGCTTTTTACAAACTGCTTAAAATTCATAGTACATTTAGGGTTAAATTTTCCACACAAGACTACTTTCTAGGCATACATAACTGAGATTAATGCATGTAATTTACACACGACATCATTGCTATATTTATATGAACTAGAGTTATGCTTGCACTGATTATGCCGTGTAAACTTTGGCTTAAGTTATCTTAACTCCTGCATGGCCAGTGCATTTTAATCTAAGGGAAGGTGAATCTTATTTCTGTTAAACATTGTAAATATATATTAAATTTGTTGTCCAGTTGCTACATATTATGTTTCTGAGTTACAGGTTTAGTATACATTATACTCAATACATGTAGTTAGATCAGTTTCTTTAATTGTTTGTTATTTGATGTCCTAAAATCTGCTAAATCAGTTGATTCCAAGGTTAAAGGCTGTGTTGCTAATAAGCTTGGGATTTGGAAGAATGGGTAAATAATTATTGTGTATTGAAAAAGTAAGCAACAATGTTAGGGCTTAGAACTTGTCATTAATATTTTATCTTGTTTGTCTGGTATATGCTAGGAAAGGAGCCAATGGTACTAAAAAATGTGTTATTAATTGATATTGCATCTTGTCGTGTGACTTGTGTTGGGAACAGGTCGGAAGAAAGTGTTTTAAAAATTGTTTTATTAATATAATCATAGTTAGTATTTTGGAAAGCAAGCCAGAAAGAGCACTACTTTAGCGACGCTTAAACGCTTTGCAACCAAAAAAGTGAACTGTTGCAGCACTGTGTCATTCGTGTGGACAAGTTCTCTAAACATGGGTTAACTTATATTCTTATTACATTTTTGCCTGACACACATTTTATACGTTATTATATTATTACACACTGTACTTTACTTGTGTTAGGAAAGACTGTCAGATAGGGGTCTTAAGAAAGGGATTACAACCTTATGTATTTTGTTTGACTTGTGTTGGGCATGAAATTTAGCCAGAATGTTTTTTAACAATTAAAATTTACTATTAAATGTACCTTTTTGTTTTGGGAAAGAAGTCAGACAGGTCTCGAGAAAACAGGTGATTGCTTTTTTTATATGAAAAAAAAAATATAATAATTTATAGAGTAAAACATAAAATACAGTTAAAATGAGATCTATTATAGGCTATCTTCAGCTGGTACATGTACATGTGGCTAATTAAACCATGTAAAATGATGTTTGAGTTGGTGTTATATTAATGCTTACATCACAGGAGTCATATCTGTGCTTATATCATGTTTCCTTTCATTCCCGAGCCCTGTCTTATAACATACACATGCATATGGTTCAACAGGTTGTTTTGAAACACCAGTTTACTTTTCTTTACTTAGTTTATAGTTTTATTAGTTAATATTAATCCAGTTTGATAATAATTAATCAACCAGTTTTAAGTATTCTGTGTTAAACAAATATTGCAGATCTGCAGTATAGTATCATGTTTCTCCTGAATTTATCCTCAGAGGGATTTTGGGACGTGTATGGATAGCTGAAAAATTAGTTTTCCAGTCTAGAAAAAAGTCTGGAAAACAAAGTCTTTTTTTTTTTGCATGGAATGGAATAACAAATCCCCTTTACTACCTTTGTGATAGGTCTTGCTTTGAACAATATAATAGAGGGTCTCGGGGGTGGGGAGCTTTGTTATATATAGTCTAGAAAATGGTTGTAAAATGTGGCTGACACTGGTGTGGTATAATATATGTGGTACTCAAAAATTCCCAGAAAAGTCTAAAATTCTGGATAATTATCTAGAATCTAGCATGTCAAAAGCAGCGCTCATTTCTTTCATGTTCTTAATATATAGATTTAGCCAAGGCTAAAAGCGGAGCGCCTATTACTACAAATTAACTGGCTATGAGCCTGTGATCTAATCGAAAACCAGTTCTTGGCCAGTCAGCGGTCAACTTCAAAAAACACTTGACCTTGATGAGTTCTAAACCTTAGCCTGCTATATGGTCAGGTGATACTGGTTAGCAGATACCTTGAGTTGATAGGTGTCAATTGACCCTAACATGGATGTCCAACATCAAAGATGTATGTTTGAAACCAAGGCTGCATGCCTTGGTTGACCTATTATTTGAGTATGGCCGCCATGTTGTGCTACACCTTTTTTTTCATCATAGGGTGTACGTGCTATTATGAGCTATTATGGCTTTACCTTTAAAACAAAGACTGGATGCAACATGGACAACTTACAACACACATTTTTGACAAATATTTATTTTAATTTCCTTTCAACTGTCCTCATTACTAGACGTCCAAGAAATCCATGACTATCCATTAAAAAATTGTGGTATTCATCATGTGAAGTTTGTTTGATAGGTCATGCAAACACCATGCCAATGTACAAGGCAGACAGCACAGAAGTGCATTATTTGTCACTGCTGAAGCTTTAGACGTTCTTTTTCTCTCACTCTGTGCAAGTAACTGTAAGAAATGAAATTCACAGCATAAAAAACAGATGTACACCAACTTAAGAACCACAGGTCATGACTGGTGTATGACATTTGCAGACTGCAGACTGCAGAC
>Ga0126338_10000550_pt1 | contig 20720 bp, 8 predicted proteins | sample OrbCmetagenome_2_FD_92529 | JGI IMG/M metagenome (GOLD analysis project Ga0126338, IMG submission 92529) | Coral microbial communities from Petempiche,Puerto Morelos, Mexico - Orbicella C C metagenome | ecosystem: Host-associated > Invertebrates > Cnidaria > Coral | place: Petempiche,Puerto... | reverse complement strand
GGGGGCGGTGTGTGTGCTTGCCCTTTCGTAGTGTTTTTTTTTGTGGGGTTTTTTTTGGCAGAAGGGGGGGGGGGGGGGGGGGGGGGGGAAGTTTTGTTCCATTTCCTAGGCAGGCTAGCATCACTGTGAAGCGATCGTTTTCATGATCAGTTGTCATGATTGACACTGTTTTTTTTCCTTTTAAGTCCACCGTAGAATTTGCAGGCATGTCAAAAGTAAGAGGAGTTTGATCTGCATTTCCAATCAGCGAGAGCTCGTATTTGTACTTCTTTCACTCAGCAATAATAAAGGCTTGAAATTTCTGAAGTTTCTCCTCAAAGTTCTCAGGCAGTTTTTGTGAAATTGTCGTTCTTCGGCGAATTGACAAGTCATGCCAATCCATGAAGCGATGACACCAATGTACTGAAACTCACTCTCAGCAATGTTTCTGGCTTTTGCCATCGATTTTGCTTTTAGATGGATGACTGTGGTGGAAATTCCAATACCAGCCTTTCTCTTCTCGTCAATCCATTCCTTCAGTTCTTTCTCCAATTCGGGAAATTTTGCTGGGCAATAGCGTGCCGCTCTCTGGTCGCAAGGATGACCTTTCAGTGTTTCTTGTTGCGTTCACCACCTTCTAACGTTCTTCTCATCAACTTGGAACTGGCATGCTGCTGCTTGATTTCCTTTCTCTATGGCATAAGTAACAGCGGTAAGTTTGAAGCGTGCTGTATACGATATCCTGGAAGAACCTTTTGGTTTCATGATTTGCTAGAAATGACTTCACATTTTACTTTCACACAACGTAAACATGGCCTTTGAAGTTTGATGCGATCGGACTTGATTGGATGAGAAATTTTGCGTTACTATGGTTGCATACATGTAGTTCGGCAAGCATGTGCACGTCATCTGTCATGTCGCATTACATGAATCGAATGTGAAAGATCAAGATCATCCTAAATTAGAAGCCACAGTTCGCAAATTAAAGAGGAGAAATGAGTGGAGCTACACACACTTATGAAATGGATAGTGAAATCAGAGGTTAGCATGTTTATGGAAGCAGTTGGAAACCCAAAATTGGCGATTTGTTATTGACTGATCGAGAAGCGTCAAGCAAAGACGACAAGTTTGCAGTGGCTGTTTATCAAGAACTCAGCATCGATGAGAAGAAAATTGTCGGACATTTGCCAGTGGAATTCAGCAGAATTGCAGCCTATTTTATTGAGAACTGCGGTGAAATTTCCTGCAAAGTAACTGGGAAAAGGAAGCACTCTAAAGGCCCACGAGGAGGAATGGCTATTCCGTGCAAGCTGTGTTGGACATCGTCAAACAAAAGACATGTTAAAAAACTTGATGCACTCATTGCTGCAGAGAGAATCAAGATTCTTCGTAGATATGGACTTAAAGTTTAGCTGTATGTGTTGTGACTAAGGAACAATTTAAAGCGAACATTAAAACACCAATTTAGTGTACCACATTAAGATCTTGTGCATATTAATGAAGTGTCAAACGCCTGTACCCGTGTTTAAGCCACAACCCTAATTTTGATCCCATTTTTCTGTTAAAAAAGTGCAGCCTATCCGGGGGTAAATACAGTAAGACAATTATTGTTTTTGTTTTTGTCCTGAGTGTTTGTAGTTTCCCGGAAGTAATTTGAATTTGTTTTGAATTTTATTTCAATTGCCATAATGAATTTTAATTTGCCGTGACAAATTTTATTTTGCGGTGACGGTTGTGGGCCACCATAGAGTTCTGTTAACTCGCACGCACTCAATATAAAACTGTGATTGTTCTATCTGCCAGTTACATGAATAGAAACACATTTTTTATTTAAAGGTCCTATCAATGCTTTCACTGACTTTCTGAGAAGTTTAAACTCTCCACAAATAAACAGGTGCAATAAGTTGAACTCTTCATCAAACTAGATGACCTTTTCCTATCAGTAAAGATTTAGAAGTACGTAAACAAGAGAAAATAAGCAATAAGAACCTAGTATGTTTCGGTGTCATTGTGACACCATTGTCAAGGTGATTTTGAAAATATCCTGCAAGTCCTGTTTATGAAGGTGGCTAAATTTGTCAAGGGCCACAAACAGTGTTCATCATCTCATGTCCCTGAGGTTCTTATTAAGCAGTTTTTCATCCTAAAGAAATGTAAGAATAAATGTGATTGTTTGGTGCACAAGATGTTATTTGTAAGACATCTAAAAACAAGTCTTAATGTGCAATCAGACTCCACCTGTGGGAAAGTATTTAAACACAAAAATGTAATTTTCCTTTCTTAATGCAAGTAAATATTTTTGTGGACTTCATAAACAAGACTTACTTTCCACAATCACCTTGACAGTAATCAAAACATTCAGTAATTATCACTTATTTTCATTAATTTTTGTTAATGGGAGTCGCATAGGTTGCTAAAGAAAATTATTAAGAGATGGGTCAAGATCCTGGGATATCGTATGAAATCCTGGACTGTCAGATAAAGAAAAGTCCATGAAAGAAAATAGGAAAAACAAAAAGCATTTGTAGCATGGAATGTAATGTCCACGTGGGTCTTGCAGTAGATGAATTAGCAATGAATTAATTGTTTTGGGTGAGCAACCTGTTGGGCTGGGAAGCCTAGCTGCAATGGTTGAGAGCCTGTAGGGCTCCCTGAAAATTTTCTTAGAACACAGTCGCAGCCTTGGAAGATTTTGCTCACATGCACAGCCCAAGCAACTTTATTGCATTTTCAATCTCCATGTTCTCACATCGTGATTGTATGGTGAACTGTAATGCTATCCATGGGAGAACTGGGCTTAGGAGAGGGACTACCTTGACAATTAGGGCTATAAGGGGGACTTCCCTTAAAGGCCTCACCCTTTACTCTCTCTTCTCTCTCTTTATTCTCTCTCATTATGTTGTGATAAGCATCGCACAAGTTTCAACATAACTGAAGCTCAGAGTCCCTAGTAAAAAATTAAATTTAGCAGAAGTGGGGGCTGCTACAGATTAAGAAAGAATGTTTGCTTGATATTTATTGTTCATTGATACTCGAGCAAGTTGGCTAATTTATGCAGTGTTTATTGGCTTATTTTTATTTTACTTCTTTTCGTTGTGAACACTGAAAGTTGCCCGTTTCAAATACAAGTTAGTAGTGGCTTTTTGTTTAGCAAAATACATGCAAATGCATGTATGAATAACAAAGGATTTGTTCCTCCAATTAAATACATGCATATGTGTGAAATTACATGCAAATTCGTGTAACTGCAAGAACAGTGAATTTTACACAACCTTACATGCACTCTACTTGTATACTACCTACATTTTAAGCATGTGGGTGCTGCAATGCCTTTGAACCATGCTGTAATCACACCCTACAGTTGTAAGCCTGGCTGTGACAATTGAATATTTTCTACAGCACTGAAGCTTGTGCATGCAACTTATACTTTAAAGCCCTGCTGTATTATGTAACTTCTTCTTTCTTTTTTCTCCCTAGCTTGGATTCAATTTCAGCCAAACCTGAACCTATTAACTGGGACTTTTATGCCAAGAATATATCCAAACCAGGAATGGTTGAAGCTTTCAGGAAAGCTGTAAGTTGAAACATCAATTTATCTATTGTTTTTACCTTGATACAGAGAGCATGTTATCAGAGCCAGTGATAAGCATACTATCTTCTACTTGAAATAAGGTAACTATCAAAGTGGAAAGTACCATGGCTTACTGCTTAGTGAGTGGAATTCAACATTGAGTGATCTGGGTTTGAGTACTGGCTGCAGGAGTAGATCTAGGGAGAAGGTGCAGGGGGTGTGCATCCCCCCTGAGATGAAGCCTTCTTTGTATTAGGTCGTATTTGCTTTTAAAATTTGTTTACCTCAACAGTCAATTACACCATTCCTTTGTGGTGCACCCCTCCTAAGAAAAATCCTGGATCTACCCTTGGGGCTGGGTTTAGTATGTTGTATTCTTGAGCAAAATACTATGCCCCTCTCCTCCCAGGAGTATAAATAGATTTTGTTATAAGGATATAGTGTACACTGCATCTAACAAAAGCTAGGAAGTATTAAAGTACCCATACCGTAAGTTTTTATTATTTTCTCATTTGAAAGTCTGCATTGAAAAAGGAAGTTCTCCCAAAACATTTATCTATTTGAACTAAACGTGAATGTTTTTATGATTTTATGGATCCTGCATTTATTTGGTGCACTTTTTCTGCTGATCAGGAAAGCAAGGGCTCACTTTATGACATGGGCGAGTCACATATTCCTTAACCCATATCACCAGTCCTTTGCAACTGAGAGAACTGAGAGAAGACTAGTGCAAGTGGTGTACCAAAATGACAGTCAGCTAATTTGAGCATTTTTAAAAAATCATAAACAAAGTCAAAAGAACTTCCATTTTTGATGTAGACGTTCATGTGAGAAAATTAAAAAAATTATGGTATGGGCACTTTAACCAGTGGCATCGTACTTGTATGTATTCAGGAGCAGTAGGAATAAGCACTGGTTACTAGCATTGGTGAATTTGGCGTAACCTCTTTACCCCAGACAGAGTATACCAGACCAAATTTGCTATTGTCATATGTAGAAAGCAACGTGCTCATTCACATTATAGGTCCATGCATTGATCTGCTGAGTGTTACTGAGTAAAGGTGACATTGTATAAGCACATATTTGAAAACAGTAAATCACATTTATAAACTGGTTCTGTTGAATAAGCTATGTCTTATTTGACATCAATAGTTTTTGTTTAATTTGCAGTATGAAGCAGTAACTGTACCTTACCCAAAAGATGTTGAAACACCAAAGATAAACGAGAAAGAGAAGGAACTGGTGAGTTTTGCAAGTAAACATATGTTAAGGAAGTGCAACAGCTCTCATAATGGAAGAATTTGAATTGCGAGATTTGAATTTTTTTGGAAATTCAAATTGCAGGCTGGAGTTCTGTAGGAGATAAAATTATTGGAGTATTAATTTGATTTTAAATGTTAGTCATGCTAGTTTTTTTGGGGGGAGAGTGGGGGGTGGGTGGGGGCTGGTGAGACTGACTTGGTTTTAGGGTGCTGCTAGCCAGTGTACTAATTTAATTCTGGAAGTTCAAGAAAATGCTTAATTGGCGACAGGACTCTTGGGGCTGAATTTCAGCTGTCCTTCTCTGGGTACCTATTCTATCAAGAGACCTCTGAGCCAACAAGCTGTTAATGTCATCTGCTGATGCCATTTACTTTAATTCCTCCATAGTGTGAAACAAGATTCTGTCCTTTAATACAGAGTTTTTGTTACTTGTTAATTGACATAAAATGCTTGAGAAATGAAGGGATTGCATGGAATATCCTGAATGGTTCTGATTTGATTTGTACTAGCAGTCAAATTAATTCACAACTTGATCAAAATACACTCTTTATCACTTTCTTTTTGTTTTCAATGAAGTCATTTATTCGATACAAAGGAAGCAAGAAAAGGATAATTTTCTACTCAGGAATTTACTGCCTAACCATCAATACAACAACAAGTTAAAAGATTATCTTCCTGGACACAAAGCATTGAACTTGTCGACAATACAAGTAGTTTTTATTAGGAAAGTCACTGCCTTTGTAGGCCACATACACTGCTAACCTGTTACCAACAGGCTTTCCAGTTTGATTAGAACTGCATTCTTAGGAAAATTGAAAATGATGTAGAAACTGTAGATTTGAGGTATTCATTTTCCTTTTTACAACAGAATTTGAATTTGAACTCTATACAAGCATTCTATCCAGTGAATTTAAAACTTTTAGAGTCCACCTTGAAATAAACATAAACACAAGCAATAATGGTTATGCAATAATGCAAATAAAATTATAAAAAAGCAATCAAAATCAATCATTTGGCCTTGTCATCTCAGTCAGCACTTGCCCAAACTACAAACAAGAATAGTTTTTGCTTAAAAAGAGCTCAAAACATTAACTGAAATGATAAATGGAGTGTGCATTCACCACTGTAAATTCAACTATAATGTCATATATTTTTACAATTCACCTTCACAGGAAGAGCATTCAATAAAAGTGGTCAAGTTAGCAAATGAACAGATTGCAAAGTATGAAGCTGAGGTATGTAATGTAAAAGATTTTCCATAAACAACACGTACATGTTGTATATTGTTGTGTGGTGACAACTGTTCAGCTGTGAATATTAGAAAATACAGTAGCTAATTAGTCACAAACTAGTAAAAATTTAGACTTGTCTAGCTAGAGAAGGTTTTGTAATTGAACTCTGAGCCAATTGAAATACTGGAGGGTAGATTCTTTAATTTTAGTTAAAGGTACCAGAAGGGGAGAGCAGAGATCTCCTCTGCAGCAAGGAAGTCACCATGACAGCCCAGACACAGCCCACCCCCAGGCACCTGTCAACACAGCACCGTGAAGAAACAGTGTGTGGAAGATATTCTTACCTGAGTGGGAGGGAGGGAGGGAACACCAAATGAGTGAGCAATACACTGCAAGTAAAGCACATGGACAGCTGATTTTGAGCATGTCCTGATGTAACAGAAGAGAACACAGGTACCAAAACTGGCGGAGATCCCAAAGGCAAAGTTGAAGATGAGGAGCTTGAAGCTGTTGAGGTCATGTGCATCAAGGGACTCAAACTGTTGGGTTCAACTTTTGTGCATTTTGGTGGCGTAAAAACAAGCACACAAGACGGAAATGATACACAGTCTGTTTTGAAAGAGTTCCAGCGGAAAAAAAAAATATGAGAAAACCGCCATAAAAAAAAATCAAGATAGAATCAAACGAGCAAGAGAGATTGAGGAAGCAGAGGTTGTGTGGCGTGACATACTAACCATCTAAGACAGTGACTCTTCTACAATGTGCGATGATTTGCTGATAATAAATCTGTTTCTCTTTAGTTGCAGGAAATCAGGTCACTGAAACCCTTCGAAGAAATGACAGTAAGCATACTTTTAATTAAATAGATTAAAACCTGCTGCATGTACTAAAACAGAATATCTCTCGAAACACTGGAACGGTGTTCTTCAATCTTGGCACTGGAAATGTATGTCACAAAAGAATCAAAATTACACCGATTGTGCTATTTACTACATTACTTCTTAGTTATTTTATGTCATTAAATTTCATATCATTGGGGAGCAGGGATGGCGCAGTGGTGAGAGCGCTCGCCTCCCACCAATGTGGCCGGGTTGGATTCCGGCTCCGTACCATATGTGGGTCGAGTTTGTTGTTGGTTCTCGCGTTGCTCCAAAGGTTTACCTCCCTCCACAAAAACCAACATCTCTAAATTCCAATTCAACCAGGATAGAGGACCCGCATGGAAACCATCTAAGGCTGATGTAGTTTCCTCTCTGAATTATATTGTAATGTATCAGCAACTATTTTAAATTGACTGAGTCACAATCTGATGATTTTTCGATCGGTGGAAAGGGCCCTTTGTTTCATAGCATTTTCCAACTAACTTCTCGTGATCGAGTTTGTCAAGGAGTCGTTTGAAAAGTAGCACAAAATAAATTGGTTTGCCCTTGATTACTTTGGGGGAAGAATAAATAATTTTGTCTTGACTTTGTAATGTACTACTGGGCATTTGAACCGCTTGAACAGGAGGTTATCCTTGAGGGAGGGGGTGGGGTTGTGGCATTGCTGAGATTGACTAATGCAATAGTCTTCCTTTTCTCTCATGTATAAATGAGGGAGCAAGAGGCCCGGACAAGAGGTTTGTAGCCAATCTAAACGCTTTGTTTTTCTGTACACAAGGTTGATGAGTATGCTGCAGCACATCCAGAATGGAACAAACAGTTAGACGATGAAATCGCTAAAAATAACTGGAACATGGAGCACTAGCTATCTCGTGTGCATATAATTTTTCATTCGTTGACTGAAATTCATAATGTGATGTAATTGAGTTTTGTACTTTTATCATTGGCCACGAATAAAATTATCTTTGTGGGAGTTCACAATTGGTGTGATCTATTTTGTGTTGAGTTCATTTTTGATGAAGCGAAGCAAGTCAGACAAGTTTGTCGGCCCAACAGCTCATGTCGGATCAAACAGTTGATGTAGAGTTTGCCGTGTTGTTTGTGATGTTGTACCTACAGTCGAATATTAAAACGTCTGGTCCGGAGTGCCTTTCAGGGTACTTGTTAGTCTGACCACCCAAGGTGCTTCGCTGGGTCCGACTGCGGATGTGTTTTTGTTTTAGATGACAGAATCGTTTAAATTTGCCGATTGCGTGAGTAATGACATCTCAAAATCAAGCTCTGTTTGAAGATCGTGGTGGAAACTCCAGCTAGCTGCGTACATGTATCGAACTAATGATACATTTCCGTTTTTCAGTCCACTATTTCGAGTTCCCCTAAACTTCATGGGATTTCCACAGCTCACTAAAAATAGTTTTACTTATCTTAGACAATAATCCAGAGAAAGTAAGTTGAAGTTAATTGCTTACTGTGCCAATCATCAAAACATACATTCTCCTAGCTCGCTCAATCACTTCTCAAGTTTTGTTTTTGTGTGCCAGTGAATTCTGATTTTGTTGTTAATATAGATCGTTTGCGTACAGCATAGTCTGTGTGTTGAAAGAAAAAAATATCAGATTATTGTATCGATGTCGTGCTAGATTAGCTTGCGTGTAGACACTCAAAGCTCTCCGGTGTGCGAAGCAGGAAGGATGACATATTTTAATAAAACAGGATTTTAAAGTCTACATGCAAACAGTGGTATGAAAGGGCTTTGTTAAAATAAAATTCTTTGCGAGAAGAAAGACTAGAAGGAGACACTTGTAGACAAGGTAGCCCACAAATCTTTTAGTGGTCTTTAGTAATACTCAAGAGAGAGGTAGTCGGCAGAAGGTTAGATTGCTTTTTCCTCGCTTCCTCTTTGGGATGTGTGTGCGAAACTGATCAGCCACTTCCGGTTTTTTATTAAAAAGCGAAAAACTCGAAAAAGACCTTTTTTATAGTAAGGGGAAGATATAGTATTTTTTTCAAAAAGGTATATCTTATGATTTCTATTTTTCAAGGATTCTTTCGCGCGCTCGCGGAAAATCATGCTTTGTGATTGGTTGTTTTGAAAGTCACGCACCCTAATTTAGTCGGGAGAAGTCGGGAGATGAAGGTAAAGTTCTCGAATCTGAAATATGTGCGAAGAATGTCGAGTATTGGTAATTTTATACTAACGGAAGCAATACGGAAAGGTAGGCTTAGTTATGCCGTAGAAATTACGATGAAGCAAATGGAATTCTTGTCGACTTCACCTTATTGCCTTGTATTAAACTAAACCTTAATTTAAAATACTCGATCGCAAATTAAGATTTCAATTGCAATTTGACGATACACTCTCGTAATTTTCCTACACGAAAATGCCATTGTGTCTTTCTTCTTTAAATGAACACACATGTCGTAAAGGCATTAATCTTATCGTAAGTTGTTTTAGAGATGGTAGGGTTATGACGTACATTCACCGTCACAGATCATTTCAATATTTGTCATTTCTACGCGATTTTTACACCAGACTAGTTTAAAAGCGTTGCAGATTTCAATAACTCAAAGCACATAGTGATTCCCATGGTAAAGTCATTGATGTCAATCGTTGCAAAATTCAGAGGGTTCTAGTGTGACAATATAATCCAAGTTGCTCCGTAACCATGCATCATTTTGTACTAACCCTACTCTTGCAGGGAAGCCAAAGGTGAATCGACACAAACCATAACAGACGGCATACGGTAGTCCTAATTGGAGTATTCAGTTTGATCCTTTTGTGGCGAACCGGCTTGCCCGATAGATAACAGCATGGTGCAAGATCGAGTTGGAAATGCAAAAGCTAAGCTTAGTCATAAAACGAAGAACGGCGAAGTTCGAAAATCCCGGCTCAGCATGTTCGATTCAGTGAGATCGTCCTCCAGCGCTGTATCGGTGTCTCAAAGTTCCTCAGGTGGAGATGATACAGGTAAAGATTCCTGTTATTTCATTTGCTAGCTCCCTTTTGTGACGGACGTAAAAGTGAAATCATTTATTCAAAACAAAGATGAACTTTCTACTGTACTGGAGCGGAGTTAAATTGTTCGCCATGTGAAACCACAATGAAACCAGCCTAATATTTTCTTTCACGGGCGCTTTTCATATTTACCCTACGAACTTTTTCCCAGCTTTGCAAACTTCCAACTTTGTACCTTTGATCGTAGAGTTTGATGTTGACGAAGAATTGCCTGATGATGAGGAAATCGAGCGAAGATTTTCCACTTTATTGGTAAGCTGAATTCAACTTATTTTCAAAATTGTTCAAGAGCTTTGATGGTTATATTTATGCGGCGCACGATAAGTAAACAAGTCATGATTACTCTGTCAACTTTCTTAAAGTTTTACCTGTTTGCAACACAGGAAAAGATGACACTACCACCAGAGAGAGAGGCGGAACTCGCCAAAAGTCCAAAAGCTCATAAATGGAAAATGATTAAAGCAAAGGTATGGAATTTTTTCACTATTTCTAGTAATTCCTGAATATAATATTGATCAGTCGTAAGCGAGTGGACCGGAATGCTAAATCTTCAATAAATTAAATGTGTGAGGTTTATAATACTCCCGGTTTACTTGAAACAGCTTAGCTTACATTTAAGATTGTGTGCAAAATTGAGAGGCTGTTTTTAAATCTTTTTTGGAATGTATTATTTTACACCCACGAAGCGTTTATTCGTATCCATAACATTTACGTCAGTCGACATTGACAGATAAGTGCTTTTAGCATTAAAGTTTAATTAATCCTTTTGTCAAATCAGAGAATAACACTACAATAGAAACGTAGCTCGGATAATATTTCTGGCTTTTCCCACGGTCACCTCGTCGTGAATTGGAATTTAACTGCAGAAAACCTACTCAACAGAAAGAGTTTTGCTGAGTTATGTAAACAAGTCTTCACAATTCTAAATGAATGCTTGAAGTTGCTATAAATAAGTTGAGGTTGATTTGAAAGGAAGTCTAATTACCAACGTTACGGGTGGCAACAAATTAAAATTCATTCTTGCGACTAAAAAAGTCACAAGATCTCGATAGATCTTGTCTCAGCAGAAAGAACTGTTTTTAATCTCTTACTGCAAGTTGTAACATCTTAAAATGGAGATGTGATTTCACGCACATTACAGCGAATGAAAGTGGCGGTGAATTCATCAGTTACTCAAATCTTCTTACGCTGAAACGGAAAGACAAACTTAAGCCTCTGACATCCTAGAGAAACAAATTTAACATGTCCGAATCAGATGATGATTCTGGTATTGACAGACAAGAGGATGTTAGTATTGCCTTGCATGCAATGTCGATTTACATTGTAGTTTGACGAGTTGGACCTTTACATAATTATGTGGTGCTTAATTTTGTGAACATTCTTTGATAGTCTTTGTTCAGGGAACGGAATTTGTGCACCTAGGATTGTAAAATTAAGGCACATTCAAACACATGCTGGTGGATAATAATATGCCAATTACTCTTGCAATTACAAAATTATTGCTCTTCAGGTTATTTTCATGCACAAATGACATACTCACCAATCAATCAAATAAAATTGAATACACTTTTTTAAAAGTGTTTGAGTAAGAAATGCGTTCACACTCTCTTATAGTGGATTTGTTCTTAAGCACCTGTTGGCATATATATACTTTTTCTATCATATTGCATCTCTACTGTCTATTAAAAACTTACTTAGTTTATAATGCTCTGACTTAGTTCAGAGGGCCTGCAATAACTATAATGGAGCAATCAGATCTCTCCATTGCTAGTGCAATATTTTTTGAGTATTGGACCACCGGTCACTGTCCCAAATGGTTCCTTGTCATCTCTATAATTTGACAATTTTCTTGTTGTTTTGTGGCTTACTCAGTTTCTCAAAAGAATTACTCTCAACTGTGGCAAATTCTTTTTCTTTTTCTTCTTTTAAATTGTCTTGTCTTTCTTTCTTTTGAGATTGTCAAACATAAATAAACATTTTTCTGTCATGTAATAAATCTCTCATTAACCAAGCTTGTTTCAGGGACCATACAGGTACTGGGAGAATATTGACCTTTGTCTTTTTTATATGGACCTCGCTTTGTTCAGTCCACAATTTCAACAGCTTGGGGCAATATTCTCCCATAACAGCTCTCCTGCTCGTTTAATAATGTACATATAGTAGTATGTGACGTTTTTGAGTGTTATACTATGGAATAATGCCGGGGGGACTCCCATATGAAAAGGTTGGGGATGCTTGTCAGAAAATTAGAATTAAACCTTTAAAGGAGACCAATCTGGGTGTAGCTCAAGCTTTATTTGACCCATAAAAGATACCATTTAAAATGGAATAGGTTCGATAACCAGTCGCTGTTCAGGAAAGGAGCCCGGGGTAGTGGACTGGACTTGAGTGAGAGGCAGAAATTAAACCTAAAAACAGAAATGAGAGCGTTTTATGATTAACTTATTCTCTTAACTTTGACTGCGTCCTTAAGGATACAGAAAATACTGGCATTTTGTCCTGAACACCCTAATGGAGACCAAAATCCTTGATTTTTACCCCTAAGCGAGAGGACAAGCATCCCTGACCTTTTCAAATGGGAGTCTCCACCCTGTGGGAATAACTCATGAGTCACTTGAACTTTCTTGGTATACACACCAGCCTTTAGGCGAGTGTACATACCAAGAAAATACAAGTGATAAGTCAGATATTCCATGGTGTACCACCAGAGAGTGCCACGTGACTATTTTACAACATGCCATAGAAAATACAATGGCTAACATAAATTATCGAATGTGACATGCATGCAGGGCATGATGGGAAGGTTGGATGTAATACCATCGAATATACAACAGCTTTCATGTATTCTGATGGGATGTATTTTCTATGGCATGGTATAAATATATGTATAGCTAGGCCAGAGTGGGTTCCACAGAATATAGACTATTTGTAACTTTATGAGAAGAAAGAGGATTGTTTATATCTTTCATAACTACTTCTAAGATGGTTACTTTCAATTTCCTGTGGGTTTTTGGATCACAAATGTACCTTTTTGGAGAAACATGTAAATTAAGTATATGCATGGAGCTAATGTTCTTCAATCAAGACTAAAATTACCATACTCTCAAACTCTTTAAATGTTGGCCACCCTACAATTTATAGTCAGTTTTTTCCACACAATTTATCCTCACTCTGATGTTTTTTTACACTTGATATCTGCTTGTGCTGCCCTTCCAAGAAAAGGAAAGACATAATATAGAAAGACCACATTACATGCTTTTTAAACTTAAGATCAGCTTCTCTTATTTAAAAGTATTGCACTCTTAATTTTTTTTTTGCAAAATATTTGGTGGTTTATTTTTGAGACAGCAACATGGCATTATATAGTTACTAACTGGTGAAACAATCTCAGATAGTGCAGAGTGTAATGTACATCTTATAGGGACCACAAAAGAGGAGGAGCCTGACTTTTTCACTTTGGTTGATTTGTTATTGTTCCAGATGACATGAATAATGTATGAATTTTACTACTTGAAAATAACAAAGCAGTGGAGCAGTGAGCCCTAATTGTCTTGGCCAGATTTTATATTCAGCCATAACAACCCTGTATCACTTTAAAATGGTCTTCATGGTCCCTGCCTCACCCCTGCCTTCAACTCCTGATCCTGGCCCCTTCAGCGTCCCTCCTAAATATCACAGTGTGTTTACTAAAACTGGGGCCACCCAGATAATGAAAACCAATCAGATGGCAGAACTGAGAAATTAGATTCCCACATTTTCAAATCCAGCCAATCAAATGTCTAGCACAAAACAATGAAATCTCAACTTGTTTGTTGTGATACTTTCATGGCTACAGTGTCTGTTAATAAATTGCCAAGCTCAAACTGTTAACTAGTACTTTCGCGTGCTGCGGGTTTAAGAAGAATTATATGCTGCACTTTCTATAGGGTCCTTTGTTGCAGGTTTAGAAAATACATGAAAAGAAAAGCTGCTTAAGAGTGTCACTCGCAGGTTGGAAATGAACGAATTGGAAAGGGATTATTTTTGATGTTACTGAAAGGAGCTGAAAGCAAATTAACTTCAAACAGGAGAATTGAAAACTTTACTCAGTCAATACTAATGTGGACTTGTGACCTGAATACTTTGTTCAAAATCTCTTCATTTTTCCATTTAAGGGAGGATCCTTTGGTCCACCGTCTTTTGTTTTTGCCTGAGTGATTTTACATGCTGAGGCTTTGATAGTATGACGTGGAAAAAATTTGTCAGAATTTTTGATGAAGATTGTATTTCAATACACCCATAACACAGAAAGGGATCTCAAACTTCAAAATGTACAGCTGTTGAGGCAGTGAATGTGGTAGTTTTTCTGAGACCTGGCATGAGTGGTGGATTTCACGGTCGGCTGCATTTACATTTAATGACAACCAAAACCTATGTAAAAAATAGAAACACACACAGACAACAGGGGCAGAATAATTTATTTTGTAAAATTATAAAGGTGTCAAAATCTATTACTCTACAATTTGAAACAACAACCGTAAGGATGATGTTTTGTGTGGCCGTACGTTGACAGAGGAAATAGTCAATGTAATGAGTTTATCACTCTTGTAAATGTAAAATTTAAAGTAAAGTAACACAATATTTTCTAATGTGAAAGTACTAAAATGCTTTGAGCTTGAAAATCCATTGACAGACAGACATTTCATTGTTTTGTACTGGATATTTAATAGGCTGGATTTGAAAATGTTGGATTTATTGTTTCAGTTCTACCATCTGATTGGTTTTCATTGTTTGGGTGACCCCGGTTTCAGTAAGTGTACTGTAACTCCACCCCTGATACTTTAGTTTTCCTCACAAAGGTATGTAACATGATACCCTTGTTTCCTGGTAAAACACAGGAAGATGTGCTTTAAAGTGCTGGAGATGAAAGAAATTTAGATATCTGATGAAAAAAATGAAGAGCAACAATTTTGTTTATTCAAGACACAAATTTACATTTGACTGATAAACAAGAACTTATTTCAATTTATCATAGAGTCATGGAATAGCACATTCTTTATTCTGATGCCACCTTTGGTGTTTTAAAAATGAAACCACTCAAAATTAATACACGATGATACAGATTAATACAACTCAAGCATTTCCACAAGAAGTAAAGTGAAGGTTTTCAGGCAATGTGCTACTTGACCAAGATTATATCCTACATTGATGATCGTGAACGAGTCCCTGTAAAGACTGTGTAAATTGATTGGCAATTTTAGTAGGTGCCACAGAGTCTGCAGCAATATTTGAGAAGTTTCTTTTGTCACAAATATGATGTTAAATTCAGTTCTTTAATTAGTAGCAGCTTAATTACTATACCAAGCATAGATATAGATAGTAATTGTCACTTGTAAAGAAGGCATATTATTTATTTATAATCTACTGTGGTTGCAGACATCGTACATGTACCGCCCCTTGGCTGCTTTATGTTCATTAGAGAAATGGACATATAACTGCTAGGTTTTGCATGCGTGTCTCGTTAAATATATCCAATTAAGATTTTTCTCAGTCAGTTCAGTTTTAGTGTGGACTTCACTGTGTCAACTTCCGCTGGTTACTGGGCCAATTCGTTTCTCTCGATCTACTCTGTTTAGCTCTTCTACCATACTGTCAAGTCAAGTTCAGTGCCTGTGCAAACAAAGTGAGACTATCTATTCTTTGGTTTTAGGCTTAGTTCTTAGTTTTCTATTATTGTTCATTTCAGTTGAGTTTTGTTTTATCAGCCATATATTGAAATATTTAAATAGTTTCTATATCGTTATTAAGTCGTTTAGTAAGTTTTCATGCTCGGGAATGTTATATAATTATCACACTAGATTGGGTTCATGTCTTTATTATACGGTTTATTCATCAAAAACTATTGTCCAAGATTAACACTGTAGAACTTAATCATTCATTTGTCAGTGTTTTGTAAGATTAGTCAGAATAAGTGCTGATTATTAAACTTCTATGGTACAGTCTATAACTGCGAATACTTGTTAGCAATAATTTTTTTATATATTATTTTATCGTGTTCCCTTCGGTGTATTAGTCATGTCAGCATCTAGCTATTTTCAAAATTGTTTTCCAGTTTGAACCAACATCTGTTCCATGGCATACAGTTTACAGGATAAGTTTATAGCAGGTGGTTCAAATCAACTTTCATCTTTTTGCTTGTGAATCTCCTTAATAATTTGAATGTATATGCATTGATCCTTGATCTCTGTCAATTAAACTCTGTTTACATCATAGTCAGACGTTTTTGTCAAGTTTATTTTAACATTACACATATTACTCTACCCATACGATTAAAGTGGATGTTTTGGTCTTTATATTTGATTCTGTCCTTGTAAATTACACTTTTTTATCTCTTTCAGAGAGGCACTTAAAAGAAAGAAATTAAAAAGCCATTAATTAAGGAAAAGAAATACGCTTCCGCTCTTTATTTGAACCCTGGCAAACACACTATAGTGTAGCTGAAAATGGCAGATGACATTTAAGTGAGCTAGCCTTAACTCCAAAAGATACATAATCAATATATCACAGTTACTGTAGCATTCTTTGCGCTAAAAAAGGAAGAAGTGAAGTGAAGAGTTTGGTATTCCATAGCACAGGAAAAAAAACAGTTACTGTATGGCTCTGGACGGAGATGAGAATGGTGTATCACGCTAATGATGCAAGAATACATGCGTCTTACATGTTGTGTTCTACTACAAGCTAGGAAAAGCATTCAATGTTTAATTTGTGTGTGATCCATTATGTAATGTTTTTCTAAACCTAATATATATAAGTCAACAATAACACAAACTAATGTGTGCAATGCATTCAGAAAAAAATGCTTTTACAAGTGCTAAAGAGAATATATAGTACCACAAGGTACATTTATCGCTTTGTGATGTTATCAAAGAAGTAATGTGGGTGTAAGATGTTTTTTGAAGTGTACACAGGTACCTACTCCATCCCACTCCTTGGCAAGGCTAATTAATTGAAAATAATTAATTCATTAAACAAACATTAAATTTTGCACGTCATTGCTTTTAGCAGATGGCAGCTCCCTAAACCATCCAAATAGTTTACTCTGCACTGAAAAGAATTTGGATCCAGAGAAAGGAAATATTAATGAACTCACAACTTTAGTAAAAATATTATTTTATGATTTTCAAAATTATAAACATTTTTTCTTGCCAATGTATGCAGCAAGATACCTTTGTTTCCATGAAAATATAAGAAAGATGTGTAATTTTTTAACTTACTGCTGGAGATAAATGGAATATAAAAGTTAAATATCTGCTGAAAAGTCGAAGAGGAAGATTTTGTTTTATTCAAAATGTAAATTTTCATTTCACCGATAAACAAGTACTAATCTAATTATCAAATAGTCACATCGAATCACGGAATGGTACGTTCTAATTCTGTTGCCAGCCGAGTTGGTGTGAACAATAAAACCACATCAGACAAATACACAAGGCTTTCAAGTAATACAACTGAGGAGCATTTCAACAAGAAGTATTGAAGGTAGAGATCTTTACTTGACCGAAATTATATCCCACATCGGTGAGCGGGTCGCCTCATCGACTGATGAAATTAATTGGAGATTTCAGTAAGTGTCACAGAGTCTGCAGCAATAATAACAAAGTTTCTTTTGTCACAAATTTACCAGTTTTACATGTAACTAACACGGGAAAGTTTCGGCTGAATATGATATTTGGGCTCTCTTTCAAAAAAGCTGCTAAGGAGAAGCAATATGTTCCCATTCTCTATTTCAACCCTAACAAACACACAATAGTTATAAAACAGCAGACAACATTTCTTGAATTGAGCTAGGGAAGATTCCAGAAGATACGCAGTCACAGTGGCGTTGTTTGCACTAAAAAAGGAGAACTGACGTTACCTGAAATGTAACTGCTATACCAGCCAAAACGAGAGTATGATATCACTCGTTACAAAAAATTAAAAAAAACGTACATCTGAACTTGAGAACAGAGTTTATCACACTAGCAATGCTAGAACGCATGCGTCTTATATGTTATGAAATGTCTCTTTCACCTAACATGTAGTCGACTTTGACGCTTATGAACCTGCGCATGCGTTTGGAGCAAACTGCTTTTGTTCTTGAGAGAATGGCACCACAAGGATAGCATGAGATTTGCAAAACCATATATATATTTTTGTCCTGTGATCAAAGAAAGCAATGTAAGTATGACACGTTTTGCGTAATGCACTCGGGTACCTACCGCACCCAACCCCCCTTCCCGCAAGGCTGATTGATTCATTGAAATTAATTAATTAAACAAACATTAAAGTTTACACCTTATGGCACTAGTGCTTTAGCAAACAGCAGCCCCCTAAACCATCCCAATAGTGCGCTCTGCACTAAAAATTAGCTAGCTTATGGTTAAAAAAATATATTTTAACTAGTAGGATAATTCCATGCAATATAAAATAAAGATCATATCTTGTAAGGAAAATCTCTGTCAACTTGATACAGGAAATTCATTTATTAAGTTAACTTGGAGGTCACAATATCAACTAAAGACAGAATTCTGTTGTTGTCAAAATTGATGCAGTGCAGCCCAGTCAAGTGATTGTCAGGCTCCTATATTGAGTTTTTCAAAATATTAAAGCATGCAAAGCACTTAACTCTAACAAAGAAAATATGCAAGTTCCCAGGAGTCTGTTATCGACTAATGACAGAACTGTGTCTGTCTTTGTAGGAACTGATGCAACCCAAGTACTCTTCAGGCTTCTATATTGAACAGTTAAAGACTCACAGGGATATTGCACTCAACAAAACACTAAACAAGAAACTGCTAAAGGGTCTGGAGCCTGTAGAAATGATATTAAGATCCCTGGAGGTTGACCTTCGGACACATCCAAATACCACGTGAGTCAGATTGTTAAAATGCCTACTATATAATATGTATATATGGTAATCTTACTTGTAAAATAGAGTTAACAATGTAAAGCGTTGCATGGATATCACACATGTGTATCATTCCTTTAGTCACGCTATACTGCAACTCAATGTTTGACTAGGTTTAACAACTGTCAACACTTGTGGTTAAGTCATGAAAGACATGTACATAAGCAAACATTGCTCTTTGATGTGCATGAGATAAACATTACTTTGTCCTTGGAACTACAATAACAATTACATTCAACAAGAATAATTGTGATCTATTCTTTTCTTTGCCTTATATGCTTGATCCCAGTTTACGTGTCGGGATGCAGGCAGCCTAAACAAAACTCTGTTATTATGTGTAATGGATACAAGATAAACGATATCAAGTTATCATTTATAATTACTGCTTGCCTGTTCTCATACTGAACAACGCCTTGTGTTGTTGTGACTCTCACCAGTGCAAGTAGCTAGTTTGCGATTTGTCTGTATTTTTCCCGCCTCCCCCACCCATTATCAATAAACAGCTGGACTACAGGGTTGGGTGCACACCTGCCACTTAGCTTTGCATGTAGCAGGCCGGGTGGGACCCTGATCCCACCTCACGCTTATATCTATCCGGGTGTGGCATGTGCCACACTTGGTGGCTGACATCCCTTATTTCCAGGTGTGGCACGTGCCACACTTGTTGGCTCATCCATCACCTGCAGGGTGTGTTGCTACCACCCCTATTATTATGTAGCTATTTACAGGGTGTGTTGCTGCCACCTTTAGAGTTGCCAGGGAGCACCCAACAACCCTGGTCCCATTCACTGCCAAATGGTTGTCAACTTTATTGTGTACTTATGTAAGCGTCCGAAGTTGTTGATTGCTGCTTATAATGCTGGTGTTTACACTGTATGCTGATTATCAAGAGGCTTTTTATTGTTCCTAGATCAGTATTCCATACCTCATGGTCATTTTAACTAAAATGATTAATAAGCAGGAAGGCAATTGGTTTTTGCAGGCAGGCAAAACATTTTGAACTGAACTCCTTTATAAGAAAAGTATTTCTCCAAATGGTCAAACAAGGCAGACAAAATCAGCCTCAGCAGGGCAATTTGCCTAGTATCCATCCCTTATTTGAAACCCCTGGCCTGTTCAATTTAAACTAACATAATAAATATACTTATATTCTTTTGCTTAACTCTTTGGAGAGGGGGTGGGGTACTCCCAGAAAAATTGGGTTGGGGTGTGTGGCCCGCTTCCCAAAACCCTAACTCTATGTAACACCAAAATCTGTGATATTCCCTACACTAATATTAATGACCTGACCAAAAATGTTATACCTTGTTTAAGACCTCAGACCCCTACATCAATACCCTGTTTCATACCTGTCTCATAATTAGTTCCCTTAAGTTCAGACGGATGTTGAAGGCATTGTGAAGGACTTTTTTTGATGGTCTTACTGATAATGATGAAAAAGTATGGAATGTTATCAAGATTTTCTTTAGTAAATACTGACTAAAAAGGCAGTAAACACCTTGCCAGTAATTACCGTCCTATCTCATTAACTGCTGTACCCTGCAAGATCCTGGAAAATATTATTTTTCATGATATAATGACCCAACTGGACTCAAACAATATCCTAGTCAACTCTCAACATGGCTTCCACCGGAAGTTTTCTTGTGAAACCCAGCTCGTAACTGCAATTGAGGAAATTGCCACTTGAGGCCCTTGACAGTGGTAAGCAGACAGATCTCATAATTATGGATTTCTCTAAAGCATTTGATGTTGTTCCTCACCAACGTCTTATTCGTAAACTGGATTAATATGACATACATGGTGATCTTAAACATTTGCTAGCAAACTGGCTTACATGCAGGGAACAGTCCGTTAT
>Ga0126338_10000548_pt1 | contig 20741 bp, 4 predicted proteins | sample OrbCmetagenome_2_FD_92529 | JGI IMG/M metagenome (GOLD analysis project Ga0126338, IMG submission 92529) | Coral microbial communities from Petempiche,Puerto Morelos, Mexico - Orbicella C C metagenome | ecosystem: Host-associated > Invertebrates > Cnidaria > Coral | place: Petempiche,Puerto... | reverse complement strand
GTGTTACTCAAAAGTCATTTAGCTTGTTTCCCATTGTCAAAACTATCACGAAACTGAATCTGGGACTCAGCGATAAATTCAGCACAGCCAGTGCTCTTCTCATTAAACCTTTTGTTTAGCGTCGTTCCCGTTGCCGTCGTGGTTTTCTTAAACATAACTTAAGCAATGACGACGGCGACCCCGAGAACAACGCCTAGCAAAAAATAAGTTATATTTTACCTTCGAATTATAATTGTCTGGATCTGTTCAGTACGCCTATTTGTCTCAGAACTTGCTCAAGCTAAATATGTAACACCAGCGTTCAATTCCAAATTGAAATACGACATGCTAGCCGCCGTCGTTCGCGTTCTCCAAAATACGCAGAAATTAGTCATTTCACGTTTTGCAGAGGACGGCAAAGAAATGTACAAAGATTTTTAACGCACGTGCACAGCCATTGTTCTACCGATTTAACCTACTGTTTTGTGGCGTTCTCGTTACCGTTGCCGTCGTGGTTTACTTAAGTTCTCTAAACTCCCTAATTACGCGCTGCGGTACGACAGTCGCACGACCGCAACGACTATTGCTGTGCGACTGCTATGCGGTATGACAGTCGCATGATAATCGAACGACTGTCGCACGATAATCGCACCACTGTGGTACGACTGTGGTACGACATTCGCACGACTGCTACGACTATTGCCGTACGACTGCTATACGGTATGACAGTCGCACGATAATCGCACGACTGTGGTAAGACTGTCAAAGGACTTTTTTATGACTCGTGGTTCTGCCCCGTTTTACTGGCAATAGTGCCATAGGACTGTTAATCAGTTCACCTCAGAATTTAGCTTAAGTCATTTTTTGTACATATATTTACTACATAAGACCAACAAACCTGTCCAGCTTGGACCGTACTTGTAGATTGCAGTCGTTGATGGTTCATCGTTGGTTTGTTGGGCCCTTTTGAAAGATACGTTTGACAGACTTGCATTCAGCCGCGACAAAATGTCTTGAGATTTCCACTTAAGTCCTGTTTTTTCTGCGGGTAAATTCAAGTCAGTAAGTCTGTCGTGTGGTGTTTGCTTTCAGTGTGCCATTGGTAAAAATAGGATGGTTAGTGGAATTGCATCATTGCGAAGTATTGCTCAGTTCAGGTCTGAATCTTGATAGCATTTGTTGTTCAATATGGTCAGAGCCAGAAAGGTTTTGTAGCGTAGTTAGATGAGTGGTCGTATCGTGTTTTACAATACGAATTTATCATGAAAACAATATACGATGAAACAGTAAATATAACAAAAGCAACGTTTTCATGCTTGGTTGTGAGTTATCCGTTAAATTAAGTTTCCCGCACAAAATATCTCCCATTTCGGTGGGGGTTTTGTCTTTAAGTTTGCCTCTCCTTTCCTTGCGTTGTCAGTCAGCGGACGTTTCGCTAGAGCCCAGGGCTTCTGCTTTCCAGACCGCTTCATTCAGTCGTAAGTAAAGGAGATGACCTCAGTTCGGGATGAGAATGCGCTAGCCACTCAATGTGCACACGGTCTTAGATAACCGTAATTACGGGTTAAGGGAAGTAGATGGGCCGGCGTTAGCACAAAAACGTTTGACGTAGAGAGGGAGCCCGCCTTTCGAACACTGTGTTGGTTCCCTTTGGAGCGGATACTGGGAACAAAGTAGGGAGGAGCGTCACATTACACACTTTGTGTGTCGAGGATTGACGTTTCATCTTTTCTATTCATATCATGGAGATTTATTTTGGCCTTTTCATCGTCTATAGAAAGAGATATTTTCTTCGAAGACGAGATTGTCCAAAAACTGCGAGAAATTTACCAATATAATATACATATTATTAACCAAGCCCGAGGGCCGCACTGAAAGAATGTCGACCCGAGGTCTTGACAGTATGGGCCGGCGGCGAGCGTAGCGAAGTTCGTTCAAGAGAGATGGAAGAGTGATATTGTCACGGTCCCGAGCAAGCTTGGTTAATGAGAGATTTTATACCACTGAAAATGCTCAGAAAAAATGTTACAATAACGGACTGGAAAAACATCGCAAACTTGAAGCGCGCAATTCTGATTAGAAGCCAAAGGCAAATACTCACGTCTGATGTTAACCAAAACAGAAGGAAAAGGTAATTTGACGAAAAAGAAAAGGATTCTTTTATATGAAAGCAAGTTTTTTCAGAAACGTAAGCCATAAAACTACCAGAAAATCTTCAAGAGTGATCGAGCGGGTTCATTTGCCTAATACTGAGAGAACACTGAGCCGGCAATGGAGCAGTCTGATTGGTTGATTTCAGTTATTGACCCTCTGAACTACTTAGTCGTATAATAAGGAGTTGATTTCTTATTACAATTATTACAAATTTTGATTAGCGGGATAAAACGTGGGGTTCACAGTTACCTTAAATTTTCGAAAATGTGGTAAAGCGCAATCGATTCCTATGACCAAGTCTCTTGGCACTCTCAAGAGAGGTACCTTGTGACGAACCGCGCCACGATAATGGTCATCTTTCACAAAACACGTGCATAAACTGCCCAAGAAAAACACGCAGCAGCCAAAATAATTCCATACTATCTATATAGCTTGAATGAGTTGAATCGTATCTGAGAACCAATACTTAGAATTATTTATAAGGTTCTAACCTACAATTCACAGTTCGTTTTCGGCTACCTTGCGCTCTTTAGACGTCGTACGCGGACTTATAAAATCACCTTTTAGCGCATGCGACGTTTCAAAGTGATTTACAACGTAGTCCCATTTACCCTCGTCAGTTATCTGAGCCAAACTCCTACTGAACCCAACCCTTCTGTCAACCAACTCGAGACATTTTGCCGGCACAAGAAGAACGGCTTCTTGGACCCACTTACATGGAAAACGTCTGGGACCCGTTTGCACAACAACAGCATAACCCCCGAGAAATGATTCTGATGAATTCTCAGCAGTGACTTGTGCATTTTCCAGTTACTTCCTCTGCTCGCCCTCCTAGCAATAGCGTTTTCTACACAACTATTTGTATCGAAAGCTCTGTTCCTTTACCCCTGCATTGTTTTGGTTTTCGTTTGATTGTAGTTTACATTTGCTTGACGGCGTCAGTCAAATAATTTTATTTTGACAGGACATTTTCTCAAGTCAGAAGGACAGTCACTCACGATCAGAAGTGGCGTTTCGTGAATTTGATGTGTCGACTTGAAAGGCGTAATAAACCTGTTATTTTTCAGCCCCACTCGAGTCCATGGGAATTGACTGACGAAATTCTGAATGTTAAACAATTGCTTCAGAGTTTCTAATGTGCACTCAGACTTACTTTCATTGGTGTTTTACCAGCCGTTTGTCATGTTAGAAAAATAATTAAAGCATTATGTCCCAAGATTTTTCGATCGATTCGTAAAAACATTGGCCCCCGGGTGTTAACCCTGGAAGTTTTTTTATTTGTTGAAAAAAAGGAAAGCAGAGTACAGTCAATATCTTACCTTACACTTGGTCAATAACAACAGAAGTCCATGAAGTGGAGTTCTTGTAACAACTGTTTAGTTTGGCTATGAACGATGTAAAGGTTGTAAATCCTTTAGATCATAAGTATTTTTCCGCTTTTGCTAATACTTAATTCTGTTTCTACTATGCCATAGATGCCATAGAAAGTACAGCCAATCAGAATGCAGGACAGCAGGACAGCTGTTGGCTGTTGTATACTCGACGGTATTCCACCCACCCGTGCGCTGCGCGAATGACGCATTTATGTGTTGGCCACTGTATTTTCTATGGCGTGATATAAAGTAGTTATGCAACACTCTCTCGTGCTTTATCATGGAATATCCCACTTGTCACCCGTATTTTCTTGGTATACACACTCGCCTTATTAAGGCTCACGTGTGTACCGAGAAAACACAAAGGACCTGTGGGATAATCCATTGTATAGCACGAGAGAGCGTTGCATAAGTAATTTATCTTTTATTCTATTACCATTGATCTGATCTGATCTGAGCCTGCAGTCAGTTAGAAGCTGTTAAACAACATCACCTGTTTAGTATTCCCTTAAACATGTCACTTCAAAACAGATTGTTCCGGTAATGTTTTCGGCATAAGAATTGGCACCTCATCGAAGATTTCCCCAAAACGTCATTCGCACCACCGACTTGGAAACGGTAAGTTATAAAGTGTGAAACTGTTTGAGGCGCTGAAAAATATTAGAAAGCTAAGATGTGTACAGCCGGCCGTGAAACCCTAACGTTTTTGTTTTGGAGCCCGGAGCTTAAAGATAGATTTTATTTCACAGAACACTGAGAAACACTGTGATTCCGTATCGCTATAGGCAATGAAACGAGCCCTGAAGCGTGCCTTTGCTTTCTCTGTCTCGTGACTCTCTAGCCGTAAAACATTTTGCAGATACACTGCAAAACGTACACCAATTACATTTACCACAGAAGACACAGCATTTCCTGTTATGCACTGGACTACTGGTACAGCTTGCTTTTGCGCGCAGGAACCGGGTTGGATGTTTTTGGAAGGTTTTTACCCCTGTGGCCTTTTGTCTATTGTTTGTGCTAGAAAACTCGCAACAGAAATAGTGACTGAAAATATATTTTCATAAGGGTCCGTTTGCCCACTAAACCCTGTAGGCGAAGTGTGGAAAATATGTAAAATGGAAATCTGAGAAACCTCAGGAGGCACTCGGAATAATCAAAAATAGAAATCAAGTTGCAGCTGAACCGGAAAATGAAGCTCGTGCAACGAATATAAACAATCCCACAGCATTAACAATGAAAAGAAAGTGAAAGATAATGAAATAAATGACACAGTCCTCAGTTTTTTGTAGAAAAACCATTAGTAAGAATAAGTCTTATCAGACAACTGTTAACTGAAAGGTTGATAAAAAACATATCTGTTACATCCTCGAAATCGCACTTTTTAAATTTAATTAGTATTTCATTTCTTTTAAGCCCAAGAGCTTTAATTTTAAAAGACGACGATCCGGAAAATGTAGATAGTATTCTTTACAAGCTGATGAAGAGACAACAAAACACTTAAATAACTTTCTGGCCAAGAATAAAATATGCAACGCATTTAATTATCACGGTAGATTTCAATCAGTACTCATAAACTTAAAAATTGGATCTTGATTATCTTTAGCCCTAATTATTCTATAATCGGCAAAAAAAAGAAAATTGTGTATGGCTAAACTGAGTATATGGTAAACGATGAAGCTGTTCGAGTTATTTTCCTCTTAGGCTATAGGCAGAGACTGTTCAGCCTATATAATCGACAAAAAAGAAAATTGTGTTTAACATGTATAGCTAAACTGAGTAGATGGTACTGAATCCATGAAGCTGTTCGAGTTATTTCCATGTAGGCTGTAGGCAGAGCCCTTTGTATTAAGAAACTGAGTGGTTTCCTTAATTAGCACTCTTACTGACACACGTGCTCGACATATTAAACACGCTGTCGGTTGTTAAACTCAACAGACTATTTCTTAGCGCCTTTAGAGTAAAATCATGTTTCGGGCGTGTACAACTGAAAGAATGTTTGTATTTTCATCATTTTTGCTCTCTTGCAGCTTCAGGCACGTTGGTTTCACCAGGAGTTGGTTACAATGTTGAAATCTTGAACACCTGACATCGGTGAACAAAACACACTTTGTTCCTCGATCAGCTTTGTCTTAACAATGATTTGGCTGAAAACAAGCTAGTTTAGGCGAAATATTTTTCTGCCGCCATTTGTGACATACGTTTCACAAGTAATTCCGTTGTAAAATCTTGGAAGATTGATACTTGGAAACTCTTGATCAAGTTTCAGGGGCAGCCTTTTTGACATGTAAACAACCTTCAATCTTACTGAGCTAAACGCTAAATTATTTACCCACTTTTATTCAAGAACAGCGGGGAGCGCTACCATTCAGTATGCTAGCGACACTGTTTTTACCTTGCAACAAAGTCCGTGCTGTTTGGCGGACATGGGCTCCTTAAATGGAAGCGTTTGTATGAGGGCCCTGCATGCTTCACCCTTCTGAACCATAGGGGCATAGAGTACCCCAAAATCTTTTGAACGCTTGTTTTCACTTTAGGCACGGTAGGTAACCGTTCCACTTTTTTAGTCAGCCTCGTATCCGATTTTTCTGTAGTGGAAATAGAGCGGATTGAATAGCATTGAATAGCCGTATTGTGGTGTCGGCTCCTTAGCGACGAGAACTTGAGCAATAACTGAATATTTAAAATCTGTCTGCCATGACAAAGAAAATCCACGCTTGCAAGCAACTGACAATTTCAATGTCATGATGCAAGTCGACGGCTGACACAAATTAAGAAAAGAACAATGCTTGTCTGGGGACAATTTACTCTAAAAACAAGAAGAACCAGCTAGTTGGTGTGATGTGGTCTTAGGCGCGCCACAATACTGTCGCCTGATCATCAAGAAAGGTCTGAAATAAATATGCTTGAAATTAGTTCTCCGTAATAACTAAGGAGAACGTTTATTGGTCGCTTTTGATTTATCAGTTAAAGGTCACCCGCTAGCTAAGTTGAAAGCTACGTTGTCCTAAAACAAGTAATAAAACAAAGTCGATTTTTTTTTAACATTGTTGTTCCAGACAAATTTAAAAGGAGTGACGCTAGTTGTTCGGGCGGATGGGTCTGAGGGAGTGGAGACGTGACTTTCAAAACTGAGAGGGCGAAATGTATTTATAGTTTTCTTGTGGTTTTATAGTCTGTGAGCGGGAATGCCACCAAAAGGGCGGATTTATCGATGAATTTGAACTGTGGTGCAAGGTTCAAAGCGTGCACACATTTTCTCGTGTGGCAGTAGAATCAGTTAAAATTCACTTCTTTTTACGCACGTAAAAGTTTCACGTCAGCGGAAGTGGAACACGCATCTGCAAAAAAATTAATGTTCAAAGCTACAATTGAAAAGGTGGATTGCTATAGGCTGTTCCTGTCCTAGATTTTTCTTTGTCTTCATCACTTTTTGTACCGCAACAGCTAGATTAAGTTTACATCCGCCCTCAAACACAATGACGTAGTGCTTTTAAAGTAAAATTACCGAAAAGCAACAATGTAAAGCGTGAGCAGGAGATTTTATCAGCCCGAGGCTTCTCTGCATCTATTAAAGCAGCGTTGAGACGAAAATTGGCCCTACGTTGTGTATAATTATTTCGAAGACACGGAAGGATGAATTTTCGCTCACAATTACAAAGTCAAAGAAAACACGGCAAAATCGAGAGAGCAACACCAGGTAATGGTAATTTTGTTAATTGTGTTATTTCCCTTTATTTATTGCAAAAAGAATTCTTAGTCCGGATCTTATAATTTCTTTATGTTATGCAAAGTGGTCTCCCACCGTTGTATCGATATCATTGATTCAAAACAGACGGAGTCTCCTAATACAATCCTTTGTTACCTTTATTTTTCTCCGCTATTAATGCCAAGGTGATACAAGTGAAAACTCATTCGGAGGGGGGGAAATTGCCAAAACTTGTTATTTTGTTTACGGCGGCCGATCCCCCTTGCTCTCGCAGACGTGCAAAATCTATGCACTGCGCATAATATCTGTGCCTGGTGTTTGTAAAGGCTCGCCATTTGATTGGTCTATTCTTGGCAGCTGGAGATCACTTATTATCTGCCACTATTTGCATATTCGCAGGTTGGGAGGTTAGCTATAGATGCAGTAAAGCGCAGCGTAAACCGAAGCTGTAGGTTTTCAAGCGGAAACGACTGCTTCAGTCAGAGATGTAGGGCTACAAATCTCTGCCACTCGATTTATGAGTTTAACGATGCAAGTCGACGCGCACAGGTAAGAATCGAAGAAGGAATTTCAGCAGATACTCTGATCAAAACAATTACCACAGGGATTGTGTTGATTTTGCGACCGAACAGCAGTAAATTGTTTTTAGCAAAAAGTCCAATGAAAATGCGAACACGGAGACAAATTTTTGAGGGCTTTCCTTCCGTGGAATTGTCGCCTCAATTTTAATCAACAAAGTGCTTTTATCCTGAATCATGTTTTCCGTCGCGGACAGAAGTGCGAAAGTTTCATTAAAAGCGGTGGAAAGGTTCTCATTGTCGTGAACACAACGAGCACCTGCCCGGTGGTAGAAGTGAAATTCAATTTAGTGTCATCTTGCTCTCTTTTCTTCGTTCTCTATCTTGCAGTTTCTCGAGGACAATCCTCTGCCGAAGCCAATGTGACAATTGCAAAAAAGTGATACGTTTCCTCGGGGTGCGCTGCCAGGATTGCAGGTTTGTACAGTTGGCTTAAGGATTTAACCAACACTGGCGGCTTGTATCACCGAAAGTCTCCCTTTACATGAATAGTAATGTGTGTATACACAAGAGTTGAACTGACTGACAGTATGACTGTGCCGCCGTGGTTAAAAAAATCTTAGTGCTAACGAGAATTTTGAAATGTCTTTCAATTTGAAGGTTGAAATATCACAAAAAATGCTCAAGCCCAAGCAATCTATTGCAAGACTGCGATCTTCGATGCCACAAAGTTGGTGCCGGTAAGACAAAGACAAAATATAACTTTAAGGTGTAATTAATATTTATTTTACCAACAAATTCCTTTCCTTTCAGCTTATACTGAGAAATAACTAATTGCTGTACACTTTGTTTTTCGATGTTGAGATTATCTCCATTTTCCTCTTATTTTTTCCGTGATGACGATTGCAGGAAAATCAAGGGCTAAACGATTCTGGCGGTCAGGGCATAATGCTTGTGGGAAGTGGTCATTGAATCACGAGAATTTGGAACATTTTGCAAGAAAAGGAGCTCCTCAATCACTCCTGCCCTTAAATGCTACGGGAAAATTCCGACAAAAGCTTATCAATGGTCTGTACGAGTCATTATGTTACAGTCCAAGGCACGCGCTCGATTTTCAACCGAACAACTCGGACGAGTTCCACGCAACATCTCCATTGACCATCACAGTTCAGAGACATACTTCACCAGAAAAGTGCTATCCAACTCGGGTGTGTGAAAATCTAACCACTATTGATCGAGACGAGACACTTCTATCAAGTTCGACTTGGCACAGGACAAACTCATGGTCGACATCCGCTAGCTGTACGTATTCTTCAGGATATTCCTCGGCGAATACCTCTTGCCCGTCTTCAGCTAATTCGCACCGCAGCACATCACCTACCCCGGACTTTTCTAACATAAAACTTTTAAGCGCCACTTTAGAACAGTACAGCGGCGAGGACAACAGTTATTCTGGAGACAGTGATTTGGAAATTCTTAATGAAGATGACGATTTAAGGGACGAGTTTTTGGTAGAGCCTTGCAATTTTTTCGCTACCTGGCCTCAAAAGAACAAAATACAAGAAAAAGACAAAGACAAACTCAACAAGAAAATATTTTCCGGTAAGTTGTTTCTTCCTATTTGTCGCAGCTTGGACATTTTGTAGTTTGCTCAGGGCGATTGAGCAAGAATGAGTCCCTTTAAGCGGAAATTAAAAATGGAAAAGCGCCGAAAAAAACCGGTATAAGTTTAAGGTCAAAGTGCCGGTAGAAATGCTTATTTCATACATGGTTTACTTCTTGTGAAAGTAAATGCGCACAGAATTGACATTTGCCGTTAAACGGCACTAGTAAGTTACACTGTTATGTAATAAGAAAAGAGCAAAGAGCACAAAATATCAATTTGCCTGAATCAAATTTTTTCAGTATGCATGAATATTTATGCAGACCTACGCTTGTATTTGTCAGTCAATTTTGTTGATGATTTTGTTCACGTTTTGACCGCACTCAGTCATTAATATGCACCTGGTCTGTCTTATGTTATCTATTCTTCGGGGGCGAGGAGCGAAAAGCTGACTCATTTACGAACTGACTAAAAGTAAAATCATGTGGCTTTTAGCAGGGGTGGTTGTACGGCCACAGCGAGATATCTGCATTGCTGTTTTAAAAAACCTTGGAACCCCTCATACCTCAGATTAAATTCCGCGCATAAATTTTCGAAATTGTTTGTTCAAGAATCGTGAAAATTAATGTCCAACCCCGCCTAAAATAAAAAAAACAAACGTTATTAGCTTACTGCCATAACACCCATAACACGGTAAATGCTCGTTTTGCGATTATAATTATATATACTTGCTTTGACAATGGAATTGAAAAGAAAAAAAAGATCATCTGTGAAGAGCTGTTTTTAAGTAAAGCTTCTTTAATGCCAGCTCCCCTACGGCTGAATTTTAATCACCGCATTTTGTAAAGCTTTGTGCGAATTTCAATGCTCATGAAAAAAACATGTAAAAGCATTAAGGTAATTTATACACATGACACTGCAGGTAGTAGACATTTAAAAGCAAAAATTATTGCTTTATATTATATTCACATCTGATTCTAAAAAGGCTCGTAATGTTAATAAGCTATACGGGGACCTAACTATAGCCTCATTAAATCTACTATGACTATGCTAAAAATCTACTCAGACAACACGAATGATTTATTTACCTTATTTATTGGGTTTTTCCGAGCAAAGATAAAACTGACAATGGTACCAATCTTATTGAAATACTGCCAAAAATCTAGCATAATTTAACTGAGACCTAACTAGGTACATTTGCTAGATGCTGATTATATATTTAATCCAAAAATAGTGCGTTTGGAAACGCTTGCACAATGCAAAACAACATTAGATCACGTTTGTTTTTGAATTCGTGACTATACTGTCAACAATTGCGTAGGAACAGGTTACCAAGGATTTGTTTTCTGGATATTTTTAGCTTTGTAAACGCAAATCATCTAGCGCTAATAGCTACTAATGTTATGCCTCTGAGTTGCAGTGTAGTGCGTTTACTCAGCTTGATGTGGAATCAATCTCCTCCCTAACTTAACATATGCGCCAAACTGACAGCAATTAACATGCATATCACACGCGATGACGTTAACTGGGCAAATAATAAGACGATAACCGATGATATCTTTCCCCTTTTCAATATTTTGAACATTTAACGATGATTTATTAGAAAAATATCGTAGAAAAAAAAATAACGTGCGATTTGCTGCGCCTTGCGAAACCCATTTTCAGTAATGCACATGTGCCATCACTGTTGACCCTCTTTCACTCATTAATGCACAAGTCAATCTTTTTTCAGCTGATGACTTTCAGACTTCAAGATATCACGAGCCATTGCCTACAGTAAACAACAGGTGAGGACAGAGCACTTCAGCCGAGCACGTACAACTTTTCTACTATTGAAAAGACGTTACAAAGGGTTAGAAAAGTCTTCGGGTCACGTGGGTTCTGGTTTGAAAATCGGCACAAATTGAGCGACTTGTAATTGTTGCCAAGTCTGCAAAGAAAAACCCTTTTGACTGAAAAGATATGCTTACTCAATATTCGACTAAGAAACTCTTGCAAGACATGACATGACACATCCAGTGTTGCTTTGAATCAACTAGAGCCCACCTCTTACTTGGCTGTCGTTGCTATGTACAAACTAAATATTGGTCTCAATATAGTCGCCGGATTTGCTCGAAATCGACGTTTCGCCTCCGCTTCCAGCTATTTTTAGCCAGCATGAATTGAATTTATTCTGAAATTTTACCGGATGGTCAATGAAAGTCCATCTTGAAAAGTAAACCGGAACTCCTTAGCCCGTTGCTCTTGCGAAATCGAAGATGGCGCCCTCAGGAGGAAGCTGCCATGTTTTACAAGAAAAGGTCAGACTTGGACCAAAGACTATCTCACGTGTGGGAGACATCATCATACAGCGACTATGTCGCTTTAGGGTCAAATCTGGATCGAATGCAAGACCTGCATCAAAAAGCCAGTTAGTTATGAAGAGGTATACGAACCTGATGCTGTTGTATTGCTATCTTTAGTAGCTGATGATGTTATTTTATATTACCAGTGTTTTTTAGACTAATTAGCTACGCGGAAGCAAAAGATTATCTTTTTAAGTAACATATTCCGGAGTTACACTAAAGTGATAATGAACTACTACAGAATAAGCAGCGCATTTTTGTTGCTGCTTGAAATTTTACGAGAAGTTTGCTTTCTTCTTTCAAAAAAAAGTTCCACTTAATATTTTCATATTTGCCCCAAGTGATAACTGCAGTACATTACTAAATACTGTTCATCTTGCCTTTTAGCTTAAGGGGAGAAAAACAGGATGAAGACGATATAAAGGTAGGTTTATACCACATTCAGCTGTTTTACGCAACCTATCCTGATTTGAATCATCAAGTACTTTATCTTGCACACGATTGGCCAACTGAAAGGCTTCTTGTCACAAATATCACTCTTGGAAGATGGCGCAATTTTGTCTCCAAACCGCTGTTTTACTAATACTGAATGCAATCCAACAATTGACAGAAACAAGAAACAAGTTTTTGGGTTACTTCGTAAGATTTTGGAACACCGATTTTGGAAATTAAGAAGCCGTCTGCAATTTTCCTCAGCATAATTTACGAAAGCAATTTTTCACAATTCGTAAAACGTAAAAGTTTGATGTAATTTGCAGTCCAGCAAGCAGTCGACTAACAATCGAGTCTCGATCTCAAACTAAATTTACTGAGTGGAGAGAGTACTTCGAAATAGACCAGTACGAGGCTCCGGGAAATAACTGCAGAGTTTGTGGGGTTTATTCCCCGGAGCCTCGTACTGAGGTATTAGGCTGAATTTTAATATATCGATCGTGGTCTATTATAGGCGTCTGAAAAAAATTTCATGAGCACTGAAGTTTTTCGATAAAAATTAAAATGCTATAGAGCACCCTCAGTTAATCTTTAAACCCCAATTCCTGTTCTGTTGTTCTTATTGTAAAACATTCCTAATTCTTTTTAGAAATCTCTTCGGGAGTGGAGCATACCTTTCTCGGACTTGCAGTTTGGAGAAATCGTTGGCGCCAGCCCTAAGGAAAACGTTTACAAGTAAGTACGAGTCCTGTAGTGTTGTCCCTTTGGAACTACTGCAGTCAACACAATAATGGAGTTATAGAGACAAGATGGTTTTTGGCTCAACTTGAGATCCGACGAGCTTATGAGATCCTCGTGTTGTGTTCGCGGATGCCAAACTTTCCTATTGCACTGCCTCTCACCACCCTGACTGGTGTATAAATGGGTGCAAAGGAGGACGTTGCTCAACATGATTTTTATCAGGAAGAAATGATGGTCCATTTTAGACCTGGTAGAGATAAGAGAAAGAGATATTTGGCACTTTTGCTGGCTGAGATACGTAACGTTAATTGAAGAGAACTATAGAAAGAAGGTGTACACTGTCTGTCGCTTTGCTTTGGTTACGACCCGTGACTGAACTTGATCCAACCTCGTTCCCAGGTCCTCTCATCTTCCTGCGAAACACCCTGGGAACGAGGTTGAACAGGATCCAGAACACCGCTGTAATAAAAAAAAATCTTAATGCTAAAGGTTTCGTGTCCCTTTTCGCAGTATAAAAATGCTATTGTAGGCTACAAACCTGTCAAATCTACCTGAAATAGTAATTTTCGACATGTCCAGCTATGTTAGACCACAACAACTGTTACTCAAATACGTTGTCTTCCTCCCAATTTGGAATATGGCAAAATTCAGTCATGTGGCATGAAAACTGAATTGAGGAGGGAGGGGACAAATGGTTTCTCTGAAATAACAGTTAATGACCGGACTGAATACCAAACTTGTTTTTTTTTCAGGGGGAGGTGGCATGGGGATATCATGATTCACACTCGGCGGAGGTCAGCTGAACAAGACCTGGATGAGTTTCTGAAGGAAGTGTCGGTCCTGAGCATGATTCGACATGAAAACGTTGTGCTCTTCATGGGAGCGTGTCTTGAGCCACCTAACCTTGCTGTTATTACAAGGTAAATACCCTGTGTTTGCTAGTTTATCAATCGTGTTTCCGTTGAGTCATTTTATTAACCCGATCGTGTTCGGGTGAAATTGAGAAACCTCTGGAAGTGTTCAGAAATCGTCTAATCATCTTCGACTATCTTACAAAGACTTCAGGTAAGTGTCACCACCTTCGAAATTCTTCGGATGACCGTCGGCAGTCTTTAAGTTACTTCGCATAAACTTCGGAAAACATACAGGTTGTACTTAACACTCGGGTAACACTTTTCTGCACTATTTATAGGAAAACTGCGTCCCTTGTTAACCAATCAGAATTCAGTAATTTCTGCTTGTGTTATTAGTATCGACGTATTACTAATATTCCGATGAAATTGGCCATAAGTTATACTGTGGCTTCTTTCTACACTGATATAAACTAGACCGCCCGAAAATTTCGATAATCTATTTGTCATTGTAGCCAAGCTTAATTCACTCGTACATGATTTGGTCTGCTTGCTTCTTTTCAGCGTCAGAAGAGGTTTATCGCTGTATAACCATCTCCATGTACGTCAGGACTTGTTTTCATTGCACTCAAAGATTTCCATTGCAAAGCAAATAGCACAGGTTTGTGTCTATCAACAAGTATTTTATATACTTTACAATGGCATGCAACATAACAAAATGCCAAAAAGAAAGGCGATGAAAATGTAACAAAATATTGTTCTGAAGTACCAACAAATTCTCAGAGGTAACATAAAATGAATGCATGGCCGAACCATAAGTTTAAGACAATTGCTTTTTCGCAAGTTGGAAATTAAAATCTTCTGGTTCTTATGCAACTGGGTAAACGTTCACAGTTTTAAATAAAACACTCACTTCGCTTGATTTTCACATTCCTCATTAATATCTTTTCGTAAATTAGCAAGTCTGGTTTCTTCTGTCTTATCCCTCTGACCTTTATTTCTTAAAGGTATGAGCTACCTTCATGCCAAAAACACCTTGCTAGATTTGACCATTTTAATACCTTCTCATCAGTTAGCAGGTCTGATCTCTCTACGGCTTCGCTGTTTTCATTTCTTTAGGGTATGAGCTACCTTCATGCCAAAGGAATTGTCCTCCCTGCCTTGACTACCATGAACGTGTTCCTCGAGTCCAAGGTCAAGCTTTGCGTCTCAGGCTACTGCAATAGGACAAAACGAGTTGAAAGGTAAAGAAAATGTTTTACATAAATAGCCTGTTGATATTTTCGAGTTCAACTTCGACGCGAGACGACGTTTATTCCATATAGGGGATTCCGTTATAACAGGGTTAGTTTTATCGTTCCGTACAGTTTTTGTAACTTTTCCTGGAATATCGTTCGTTATACCAGGGGCTTCGTTTTATAAGGGCTTGATATAATGAGGTATCGATGTACCAGGACTACCAGGGGGTAACAATATGCGCCTGGTCACTTTTTTGTCACGTTGCTCACGCTTTTTGAAAACGTCTTAAACTTGCACATATTTCAACTAACGATGAGTTTTTGTTCCAGGGAGGGGTACGCCAGTATACCTCAGGGTCATCTGACCTATCTTGCTCCAGAGCTTATGCGCACGCTCACGAGAAAAGGCTGCGTTTTATCACCTGAAGAGAGGAACACTGAATTCTCAAACGTTTACGCTTATAGGTGAGTTTCTTTTCACAATGTAAAGGAGACTTCGAAAGAGTCACATGATCACTTGAAGTAATAAAGGACATAACGGTATCATGCAGTCACTATGGGAATTTCACTGACCGAGAACCGACACTGGGGGTCTTAAAAAAAAACTGAGGAAGACGGAACAATTTATCCATCACACGACATGTGCACCTTCATCTCATAATCTATATAGCACTTACGGAGTTCCTATTGTAAGCAGACCCCTATGGTCAGTCGATGTAACAATATCAGCTACTGGTAATGTTTAACGATATGATGTACTTTTGCAGCACAATCCTGTACGAGATTTTCACTGGAAAGTGGCCATTAAACTTTCCCACGCATTCTGTGATATGGATGATTGGCAAAGGTCAACAAGAGTGTGTAACACATATCCAGTGTCCAGAATCATTCAAGGTACGTATATCGTATATCGTGGGGTGGCTCATTGTTAGTGCGCTCGTCTCCGGATCGAGTGGTCCGGGTTCGAGCCCTGGCCAGGGAGATTATATTGCCCTGTGTTCTTGGGCAGGACACTTTCATAGTGCATTTCTCCACCCAGGTGCATAAATGGGGTACAGCGGCGAACTTAATGCCGGGGGTAACCCTGCGATGGACTAGCATCCCATCCAGGGGGAGTAGAAATACTCCTAGTCACTTCATGCTACGGAAACCGGGATAAGCTCCGACCTGATGGGCCACTTGGCTCGTATACAGCCTTTACCTTTTTTATATCGGAATAGCAATGATTTCACAGCAACATCTAGGAATACGAGTAGGAACGTTGGTTTGTTTATGTGGAGTAAAGAGATAACTGTGTCATATACAATCTATGATGTTTATTACAGGAACTTATCAAAAACTGTTGGAGTGATGTGCCGCAAACCCGACCTGAATTCAGTCGGATCGCCGAGTTCCTTCAGCAACAAAATGTGAGTATGGCCTTAACAACTTCCTTGTCCCAGCTTGAGAAAACGAAAGAAAACCAAACGCAATCGTTACTACGTCTCCGCGTGATTTCCCGCGCTTGGCACCTGTTGCATGCCGGGATGCAGGCTTGGCTAAAGTTAAATACAAAGATCACGCGAGAAAACGACATTGTTATCACTGAAAAATAAATTCTCCGCACAGATCGAGATGCCATTTGTTGAGCGTTCTGTTTATGTTTTGTTTTTCAGGTTCCTCCCGAAGTTGCTCGTAGAAGAATCAGTTTCTCAGAACCAGAAAAAATGAATTTTGTTGGCCGAAAGATGACTACATTGTCTATCAAGTAACAAATCTACTACCAGCGACCAAAAACGACAAAACCGCTATCCTGCCCGTCCAACTTGTACCGGCGAATAGCAGATTAGTCAAGGGCTTATGCGGGCGGTTTCCACCTACACTAAAAGTACTTTATTGGTATTAGATAGGATCCTACAGTTTCTGCTGGAGTCGTTTTCCTAGTAGGGTGGTAGCAGCAGTTATTCATAACGTGACCCCTCAAATTCCATTTATTGATTGGTCGAGTATAATTTTCAATGAATTTCATTGGTTCAAAGAACGTGGAAGGCAAGGCAAATTGATGACATGCACGTGTTTCTTTGCTGTTTCACGTGACCAATTTTGACCAGTAACCCACGAGAAAAAGTAACTTGTGGATTTCGATACATTTTATCCGGGTTGGCAATTTTTCAACCTCCTTTGACTTTTTTTAGGACTCCAGATAACTCTCCGATATTGTTGGATTTAGAATAGCTGTATAGTCATAGCGAATTAGCTTGCTTGTAAAGGAAAGGTTTAACTAAGCTTTGCCGAATAGACGTTTCATAGTGCTAGCCTTGTTTACAGCGACCTATAGCAGTTTTACAGTTGATATAAATTAGCGCCATATCGTATGTTTTTATTCCAGGCATACGTACTACAGGGATACACTGATTTGTGATTTGTACGCAATATTTTTTTACTTGCATCGGGGTATTTTAGTAAAAAAATTCCAATGATTATAAATAGCCTATATAGGTGCATAAAACTTATCAAGTAGTCTCAGTTAGAAGATTTATTTCCCAGGGAAGTCACAGAGTTTATAGACTTCATTTCATATTTGCTTTATGAGAACCTTTCCTTAATTGCTACCGTTTTGTACATTTCTAAAAAATTCTACCCTAATTAGCTTTTCTGTCCGCGAGGCGAACTACATGCAAACTCATAGTGAAGTCGCACAATCGGATAAAACCTCGGAAAAGCAAACAAAAAACACATTAGCAACCCTCTCTTAGTCACAATCATTATGGGCTGGTTGGAGTAGCTAGAACGGCTTCGGTGCATGTCAACGACAAATGACTTACGAAGAGTTTTGCCATCTATAGATCATCTATACCGTGAATATTTTGGTGCAAACTGTATCAAGCACTTAAGCACTGAGGTGCACTTAAGAGTTATCAGTAAGTGGCAGCTCTTTGCTTAGTTGAATTTTAACTGTAGCGTTCATTACTTATCATGAAAGAAAGTCAGAAGGCGTTGTTACTTTAGTCAGTTGGCGATTCAGCTGGAAGAAGTGACGTTAGCTTCCATGAAATTCAGGTTTAAAAGTGACGGATCGTGCGAATCACTTTGGACTATGAATTTAACTAGTTCGCTATTTTTGGGACTATAAATTTTCACCGATACTTTGTATTGGCAAGGCATATTCAAAGGGAGATTTTTTGGGACTAAAGATGGCATATTGGATGTTTTGGGGGGATGGGGGTTGAAAATTTAACAAATTTTATTTTTTGGTCTATATTTATCATAGAAGTATATTTTTATTTTGGTCGGTTAGCTAATACATTTTTCGGCTGGTGTTTCCTCAGGGTGTCATTCGCACTCGTCCGTCACTTTTTTCCTCGGGTACTCTCCCAGGTGTAAGATCAAGTACGATTCATATTTAGGAGGAGAAGATCAAGATGCGATTGTCTGTTCTGTTGATCGAACGCGCCGGTTGCTTGTTTACGACTTCTCTGTCATGCAGGCCATGAAAGAGAAGTTGATCGACACAGAAACAGACAAACAACACCAAATTAAAATAACACCGAGTATTTATGTACTTGGAAAATATTTTTCTTTAGCTTAGATCTCTTAGGTCAATTCCCCCTTGTGTTCGAGTTTTCAGGAGTGAGACTCCACTGTTTCGAAAAGTGACGGCAATTCTTGATAGTGAGAGTTAACACATGATCGATGTTTCTGTGGCGCCTTTTAGTTAGATCCGGGTAAAGCAGTGAGAGTTTAGCTCTGATCAGTTTTTACCGGTATAACCCTTTCTAGCATCTCCGTCACTATAGGGTGCCAGGGATAACTGACATATTTCTTGACCTACTAGCTAGCTAAGAGACTAGGATGGAATCATTGATCTTTAAAAAGGGTGCTACTATGATGTTTACTATGTAAACTTTGACCTGTATTCAGAAAATTCCAAAGCAATGAAAAGAAAAAAAAAAACCTTTTTGTTATCGTTTGTTTTCAGATTTTAATCGATCACAGACATTTGTTACGTGTATGAAGAATCCGAATAGATCATTACGATGTGTAACTATTTCGTTAACAGACACTGGATTGTATAAAGTTAACATGCTGAATAAATAGCTTTGATGGACATCTTGTTTGCTCTTACTTCACTGACTAACATGCCCTATGTTCAGTTTAGAATGAAACCATTGCCAAAGGGCATCACTCCGGGAAAAGTTTCTTGTCGAAATTGAGGTCTCAATTTTTCTAATAAGAACATTTTCCCGGAGTTTTGGCATTCAGCAATGGTTCCTTGTTGTCTAATGAAAGAAAATCAGAAAAGGATCACTTTCCAGTAACAAAATACGTATGACCCATAAGTGCGTTCTTCAATACGCCATGTAGCACATAATGATTTGATTTTCAGGTTTGGCGAAATTTTACATTTTCAGGAACATCGCTTTATTTGAATGAATATTTTTCTCACGTGCAACATTTCAGCGTTTGCGCACTCTTACGTCGTTTCAATGTTTAAAAATGGGGTCGAGTTTTGATATGTTTTCGACATCATGAAAAAATAGTGACATCCGAGATAGGGATTTTATTGCTGTCCGCATAACGTAATAATCACAGAGGATAATTCACTCTAGCAAACTAGCTCCTTCTAGCCTATCCAAGTAAGAAAAAATAAATTAAACAAACGTCCAGGGCGGGGGGGAGGGGGGCGGGGGGAAGAACTCCATCAACCCCTCCTCAAACGGTCTTGGAGTTATGACTTTAAATCCCAGAGTTAAATAAGCACGTGTCTTTCATTTTTGAATCGAACCAGAACTGACGCGCATTTAAGTTGTGCCGCACAAGCAATCCAAGGCTCTGAAGTAAAATCTCTGTCTGTTGATGGTTGCTATCTTTGAGCAAAGAAGTCTGAAGCCCGAAGTCTAAAGTCTGAAGTTTTGAGTCTGAAGTCTGTCGTCTGCATTCTGAGGTTCCTCGGCGACTTTCTTAGTTCTTCAATAGAGTACTCGTTTCTTCTCAGCTCACTTCCAAACGGTGTTCTTTCTCTATTGCCCAGCCCCCTCCCCGGGATATAAGCCCCTTCCAAAGTTGTATAAGTCCAGGAGTTCAGGACTTGTAACTGGTATTTTACGCTATTTGCAGGCTACAATGAAAGAAGGCGAAAAAAGTAACAATAATAATTGAAAGCAAAAAGCTTCTTCATCATGCTTCTCAGATAAAGCTACTTCTGGGTAATTCACTGCTTTTCAAAAGCCAATAAGAATCCACCGTAGGAAAAAAGATGGCGCCTGTACATTTTACCACAATGCCTTGCGAACCTAACACAGCCTACAAGGCACAAAGAAAGCCAAATTTTTACAATGTTTGTCCCTGTACTAAGGACATTGAGTAGCCTGGGTTTGAGAATTTTATAACTCTTCTGTACGCTTTAATGAACGTTTTAACGTTTTCGTGCGCTAAGAACTATGGGTAAATGTACCAGTCGTCATCTTTTTTCCTACGGAGGGTTGTTCTTCAATGAATCAAAACTTACAGAATCTTTCTTAATCACGGATGCTCTGAAGATTAGGTATGGGAATGAGGCGATCGCATTTACGTACAGTATTACCAAAATATTTTAGCTACCTTACTGGAAGTTGCTTATGGCTGGTTTGCAGTGTCACGCCATCAAAAATAAAAATCGTAACCATTCAATAAATTAAGTCAAGAAGCTGAGATATGAGAGATGATTGATATATAAATAACCTCGCCAAGTTTTAAGTCTGTACGGTTTTCCATCCGCGCGTTATTCGGAAAAGTGTTTCACTCAAATTTATAGAGCTTTGTATGGTGTCGCCATGTTTGTG
>Ga0126338_10000547_pt1 | contig 20753 bp, 5 predicted proteins | sample OrbCmetagenome_2_FD_92529 | JGI IMG/M metagenome (GOLD analysis project Ga0126338, IMG submission 92529) | Coral microbial communities from Petempiche,Puerto Morelos, Mexico - Orbicella C C metagenome | ecosystem: Host-associated > Invertebrates > Cnidaria > Coral | place: Petempiche,Puerto... | reverse complement strand
GTTGCAGACGACTGGACAGCACTTTTTGGAGCCCTGGGTATACTGATATCATAGGTTTTATGCATTTCCTTATATTAGTTCATCTGTGTTCATGTAGGTGACAGTACCAATGGATGGGAGAACATGGTCTTTGAGTGAAGTACCTGAATTTGGAAGTAATATGATCTGCAGCCGTCCTATAATCTGTGATCAATGGCTGGAGCCACCCGCAGTTGTCAGGCAACATGCTTCCTGTCAGAGATCTTTTGTTGCTCTCAGTTCTCAGGTGAGATAATATGAATAGTCAGTCAGTCGATCACTTGATTGGTTGGTTAATCAATCCATCAGTATATCAGTCCACCAATAAAGGACTCTTGGTCACATCAGTCAAATTAACCCACTCGTTAAAATTTTGGATAACCTTTGGATATTTCAGACCCCTTTTACATTCAAACCTCTCTCTCTCTCTGTAATGCAGACACCTCTATATTACATACACTTTGTTTGGTGAAATACCAGTAATAGTTCGTGCAAGTCTGGCACGGCATTATTTATTTTCATCTTGGCCAAGAGACTCTTCAGAGGATTTAACAGCAAACTGGTTGAGCATCGTGCTCAAAGTCTGAGTTGCAAACTCAATATGTTAGAAGTCATAGTCCGTGGCAAGTCTGAGAGGTTTTGTTTCCTGAGAGAAACCAGAATTTAATACATATAATCTCTACCTTCACAACAGACACTTCCATAATACATGTACATTTATTCACGTCCACCCCTATGATGTCCATGTTTAAGAGGTTTGACTGCGACTAAATTTTTTTGAACTGTTTTTTCTGTTTTTATAATATATTCCTTATCAACAGGGTAGTTACCTGTTTACAACTTATCGCCCAGTGGAACAACTTCAACAATTATTTATACAGAGTCAGGGATTTGACTCTGACTCAGTGCGAGCTTTTTTCAAGCTATATAAGGTGAGTAAAAAAGTTATTTACTGGTAACCATCTGGCACAATTTTATGGTTCTTATGAATGTTTCAATAAGAGCCTGCAACTGGAAAAATTCTGCTATGAACTTGAATTAAATTCACTGAAATTTGCCCCTTACTTTCTGTGAAATTAATAATATCATGGTTAAAATTGAGCTTCCATCAACTGCTTATTTTGCAGTTTGGGCTACCTGCCAAAAAAACCTATTGAAACCATGTTCTTATGTATCTTGTGCTAAATAGTTATGTAATAACTAAAACCACACAAAGATGTTGAAATGTACATGTGAAAACCCCTCCATTTTCACCGGGGGTTTTTAGTTTTCATATTGTAAAAATTTTATGTATTTTAGCCTTACTCTAGCTAGCACCTATAATATACTTGCATGTATGTGCTATATACAGTTTGTCATAAAGTGTGCAAGAGACATCTCATCTAGCTCAATTTACTAACATGGGGCAATATTTTTCTTCCATTTGTTCTTACAACCCATTCATGTTTTTTTTTTTTGCTATCATGGTATTAATGTCATATTTCATGACTTGTACAGGAAGACCAGGCATGTGCAACATGTCTTGTTTTGGCTTGCTCTGCACAGACATCCCAACAGCAGGTGAGTATTGTCACAAAAAGAGTGTTGTTGTTGTAAGTATTATCATCATGGTAATTTCTGTGTCAAGTCACTTGAATCAAAATTAAGGGGTAAATAACATTTTGGGAAAAATTCACACTAAAATATACTGGTATGTCAATGTTGTCTAGATTGCAGAGTGGGCCACAAGAGCTTTTTTCAAATATGGAGAGTCAGTGTCCCACCACCCCTCACCTGCAGGTACGGGAGTCCACCCCACTGAGATGGGTACCGGTCTCGGAGGTAGCTACATAGCCTCCCCAGGTAGGCCTGGCTATGGAAGTCCTGGTTTTGTGACGTCGACACCTCAGTATGGTAGCATGGGGCAAGCGGTTGTGAGAGCTGAAGTGACAAGATCCAGTAAACATGACGGGTTGTGCCTTTACTTTGCAAGAATACTAGAGTACGTATCTTGAAATTTTATAAAATGTGGTTATACCCTATGGGATCCAAAATGCAGTATTCCACCTCTAACTGGTACAATAAGCTTTGTGTCAGTACTATATATTGTAGAGGTGCGGTGGCCTCATGGTTAGTGTGCTTCACTCCGGATTGAGCAGTCCAGGTTTGAGCCCTACAGCGCCTCTCTCCACCCAGGTGTACAAATGGGTACTGCCGAATTTGATGCTGGGGGTAACCCTGCGATGGACTAGCCTCTCATCTAGGGGGGAGTGGAAATACTCCTAGTTGCTTCTTGCTACAGAAAGCGGAGTTAAGCGCTGACCTGATGGGCCACATGGCTCATATACAGACTCTTTTTTGACTGTATACCAAATGGAGTTCCAACTTCTGCTTTTCCTGATATTTAGATAATAAGAACTAAAACTCTTTTGTTACTTCAAGTTGGATTACCATTGTAGACTCTCAAGTCACAACTGTTTATGTATTTTTTCCTGTATTACTGACATTGTCCTATTTTTGGTAGAACTATCTGGGATGCAAGATTAGTGTTTGAAGATTTCTTAATGCCTCTTCCATCAGAACCACAACAGGTAAAACTTGTTAATTTCGATGCAGTGTTGGATTTTTCTGGTTTCTGATTTTTCTTTTGTTTCTGGTACATTTACCTTAAAAATCTATGAAAAACAATTGTCACATCATCATGCATTCTGTGTACAGGTTTCTGGCATTTTCTGAGAAGTCCTTGAATTCAAGAACGTGTTGTAAAGTCCTTGAATTCTATGGCCTTGAGAGTGGCCTATAATTTACCAACATCCCATCCTGGAAGACAAATTTTATGAGATTGGCCTTGCTTTGCTTTGATTTTGCAAGTAAAGCTAAGATAGCATTAGAGCATTTGGTCGTTCTTGCTGCTTCGTTTTAAGTCAGGTACATTTTGTAGACTGGCCTGGGTCCTTGTGTTGTGTTCTTGGCAACAGACTTTACTACCAGTGCCTCTCTCTCCACCCACGTGTATAAAAGGGTACTGGTGAATTTAATGCTGGGAGTAACCCATCAGTGGACTGGCATCCCATTCAGGGGAGAAAAGAAATACTCCTAGTCGCTTTATGCTACGGATCTATCAGAGTGAAGCACTAGCTGTATGGGCCGCTAGGCTCAAACACTGCTTCACCTTAACCTATGTTTGTAGACTTCAGAACATTACTGAGGAAAACAAAGTGAAGAGATATTACATGTAACAGCTTTTTGACATTGTTTTTTTGTTAATAATATTGTTTTTACTGTTTAGCCAACTCCAGTGTTAAGGAGTGTACATAATGTTGAGCAGCTTGGATGGGTCTTAGAAAAATTGCGACAGCTTCAAATGTGGATGGAACAAAATCTGCGGTTTATGCTTCCTAACCTGGAAGGAGGGTGAGAATATTAAACTGTATCTTCTTATCACTTCATCACTCATTGATGTATTGACATTGTAAGGAGAAATTAACAGATTATCAGTTTGTTAATTCTCCTTACTGGTTGCATTATGTTTCTTTTAGTGGTAGTTCAGAGAAGTTTTTGTTACGTCAAGACAATAATCCATCGTTTGTGATGATGATTTTCTTTATTCTTATCACCCGCTAGTTTGATTGATCATGTGTATTAAAGGAGCTACATCACAGTTATCATCACGGTCTTAAAAAGTTTAGCCCAAATTTATCATGTTCCATGTTCGTAATCCGTGTTAATTTTCTCCATCCTCGACAACCCTTGTTCCTTTATGGTTTATTATTATCTCTTTAGTGTTTGTCAATTTTGGTAAACCACCATTTTCAGGTTTCTTTCAATTTAAAGGTAATTTTGTACTTGGCCTAGGAAACCCCAAATGCTGCAACTGAGCTCCTTTAAATTTGTTAGCACAAATCAGATGTTAATTATTGGGATTTTAAAGATTAAAATCTTAACTCCAAAAAGACATTAAATGATAATGAAATGAAGCAAAGATAAAGTGAATGTTTTTCCTTGTAGTTTCCCCAGAGTTCCAGTGGCTGGTGCACAGTCACTTCTCCAACAAACACATCAAGGTTAGTGTTATCAGGGAAATTTTTTTCCTTAGCATAAAAGAGAACAGGTTCTGTATGATTTTAGTCTTAACTATCTGCATAAGTTAACAAACTGACATCAGTTTTTCATGTATCTGTCCCGTTATTGATTATGAATTTTGTCATAACATTGTCAAGGTAGCTGTGGGTTCACGACGCAATGGTTGAGTAGATCTGCAGACTTCTTTGACAACGTTATGACATAGAAAACATGTTAGATGACACATGAACGTGAATCAGATCTTATTCTGTAACTTTGTTAACAGTTCTTCAATGATTTACATGTAAACGTGGTCATGTCGTGTGCGCTTATTTAACTTTGGAACTTTACTTTTTCCTTTAATGTTGTACCTGTTGGGTTTTTTTGTTTGTTTTAGCATCAGCTGAAGCACTTCATGCAGAAAAAACCTTTGTCGTTAACTTCAAGTCCCTGATAGACAGGTCTTTGGAGACACTGTGCTTGTGGCAAGTTCTTAATGAGCACAATGTTGAGGATGTGATATTTCACCTTGACACGGTAAGACACTTTTTTAATTTTGTAAAAGTGGTGTTTAGGAAAATCCAGTTCCTTTTTATGTAATTACTTTTAGTTGGGAAAGGAATACCTGAACATGTTTTGAGAAACACGAGAGGAGATTGTACTTAGGTATCCAATGGTATTCTAACACTTAGTCCTACAAATAAATAGAATTCTGTTCTTGGTTTCTTGATGCTTGTTTTTTCTGTGTTGGAATTTCAGGTGATAAGAGAACGTCTGAAACACATCAAATTTAGAGACCTAGTAACTACTGGGCAAGAGGTAAGTTAGGTGCTTATCAATATTCAGGCAGTTCTATTGTAAATTTTACTGACAGAGTCTTGCAGTTCTACAACTGCCAGCTGGTATGCCATTGTTGGTAACTAGATTGCCAGTGATTTCAGTTGAACTTAGCACCTTATGTGGCTAGTATCACTATTAAGTATCACTTAAGTGTCACTTGAAGTGGGGACAAGGACCCCCCGCCTCCCTGTGTATGCACAGGACGCATGTTGCAGGGGCAGTTTGCAAACTGGTGGACACAAAGCAGACATTGGTTCAATTCTATGTTTTAGTGAGGACAGTTTGCAAGAACAGTGCACACTGAAAACTGACATCATTTCATCCCTGCTTCATGATGCGCAAATTCAAACCAGCTGAATTTCTTGTAACATGTTGCTGGGACAAAATTTCGTCCCTGCAATAGAACTTTTCTGCAAAAGTGGGCATGTCACACTAGGAAAACTGATGTTGTAGCATGTCCTGCTTCATGTGTCCACAACAAGTCCCCTAGCTTGTGCTGAAAATTTACACCTGTATACTGAAATACAACAGGAGATTGGTTCAAAATTGTATTTTTATTTCTACAGATTTGCAGCTCTCTTATTTCAGCATTAATGAACTGCTATCTAGATGACAGTGCTTCTACTGATGCCATTAGCGAGAGATTGCGGGATCTCTGTCCAAGTTTATTCAGTAATGATGATGCTGTGTCCACAAAGGTAAAGACATCACTGCAGGAGTAACATTCTGGAATACTCAAATATCATTTTTCTTTCTACCATCTGGCTTTACTATTCCTATTGCCAGATAAATGATTAGGGCAGTTCTTTTACAATTTGATTGCTTTTCCTTGACAGATATACAGTCATGTAGCTGTAACCTTTTTGATTGGTGAAAGTGACATTCACAGACTTTGCATGTTTGAACAATTTTGGTGGCATTCAACATAAAAACTAAGTTTAATTGAATGTCAGATAATGATCTGCACATGAAGTTAGACTAGGGATGAAAAAAAAGTATGTGACAGTGGCCCTTAAAAGTGTAGTAAATAAGGGATTATCTACGGGACAAAATATTTTCTATGAAAAACATTTTTTAAACTGTTTGTGAAACTCAAACTTAAATTTCAGATCACCAACACTTGTGATAAATATTTCTTGAGAAAATAAAGTTCTGTATTTGGTTAAACTGCTTGAATTCACATCTTGTTTTCACAAATGAAAAAGGTTAAATTAGTAAGAAACAAGCCATTCTGACCACAGTATTTTAATTAATTATCTGCATTCCATTTCTTATTAGGCAGGTGAACTTCTAATGCTGGCCAAAAGAAGTAGAGACAAAATGGAACAAGAAAGCATTCTCAAAGATGCACTTCAGGTCAGTTTTGTGGTGATTTAGCCATGTATTAGCAGCAGGTTGGCACTCTGTAAAGAAAACTATAAAGTTATAGGTAACACAAGTTTTCAGAATTATAAGAGTGTCATTATCAAATTTCATGTCTACTTGCTGATGTGAAGAAGACAATGTTGTGTTTGTTATCATTTATTTCACTACCAAACAGACTCATTGTTTTGTGTGCTTTTAACTTCCAGTGTTATCGACAAGTGACTCATCAAATCAATCTAGAAGTGATATGCTCTTTGTTTGAATCAGGTGGGACTGAGATCAATATACAATTTACAGTTGTTTTGTTAACAAGTAGATTTTTAGTGTGTATGACAGATACTTTTGCAAGAGTGAAGAATCTGATCCCACCTATACATCAGCTAATGGTGCAGCCAACAAGTTGGCTGACAGTCAGCCAACATGTCAGTCACTTAATAACCTTATAAAGTTACAAGATGCGTCAGTGTTGTGTTGGCAGGGCATCAGTAGTGCATAAGGTCATGATATGGAAATTGAAAAAAATGGATATCCTTTTTGTACACCACAGATACCAATTTGAAAACATGACAATTCACTTCCGTCCCAAAAATGCCCCACCTAACCCACCCCTAGGTCTACCATCCTTGCTATTACCATAATGTTTTGTTGATGTTATTACTCTTTTCACTTTTGAAATGAATGATGTAAATGTAACCTTAAGGTTTTTGTTTTTTAAGTGAGATTCTATGAGGGCATGGTGGAGTTGTCTTTATATGCTGCCCTCAAGCGGGACCCCCAGGGGCTAGCTTTGCACTTTTATAGGAACGGTGAGCCACGTGGTGATGTGCAAGGAGAGGAAGCCTTTATTGCCAGGTACTTTATTTGGAACCAAAACTGTGAAGATATGTAAAGAGTTATGTCATGTTTCGTTTTGAAGCCTTTGTTTGTTAAAGAAATTCAATTATTCATTTAACAAAGGAAATTTAAGGGTCGCCACAGGTCCAGGGGAGAAAATGCTTTAAGGTCAGGGAATTTTATTTTGAGTCGGGGAACATTGACATTTTGAAGAAAAGTGGAGGGAAAATTGAAATAATTTAACACAGCTGATTTAATACCATTGAAAGCTTGAAAAAATATGTGGGGTCACTGTGATCTCAATGATGTTTTCCCTTGATGAAGAAGGAAAATTTGTTTTTAAACTAGTCAGTCTCAATGAATAGGTGGAAAAGACGGCTGTAAGGGGACGCTAGGAACCACTTCTATGTCTGAAATTTTGTATTTACATGGTCAGGGAAATTTGAAGATTGATATTTTTGTGATTTCTGTGGCAAATCATTTCTAATATTGACTAAGAAATCAAAGCTGTTGCATTGTTGTGTTTTGCCTTTCAAAAATGGTAATATGTTCAGAATTTCATCGTAACATGTGTTTGACAGAATTTTAGGGAAGGGGTCTATTCTCATCTTTTAGAGAAACATTTGTAATTAAAGTACTTTTCTTATAAACAATCAGCAAATGGTTTGAAATTGTTTGCAAATCCCAATAGACCAATTTCGATATATTAAAATTCAGCCTAACACAATAGACCTCAGTACAAGGCTCTGGGGAATAACTACAGAGTTTGTGGGGTTTATTCCCCAGAGCCTCGTGCTGAGGTCTATTGTGTTAGGCTGAATTCTAATATATTGAAATTGGTCTATTGTTTCTGTTCTGGTTTGTGCATTGAAAATTTTCTCACATCAACTATTTACTAAAGAGAGTGTTATTTGTTTCAGACAACAGTGTTACAAGTGTGTTCTCGACAGTTTACAGCGCCTTCTGGTGATGAAAACAGCTCCTTCCCAGTCTCCTGGTCGACCAACACAGCCAGGACCTCCACCCACCCCAGACCCCAATGCAATGACTCCACTTGATGCTGACAAGCTGGTAAGCTTTAAATTGACTTTTTTTTATCAGACTTGAGTTCAAAAACATTTTATATTAACTTTTTACCATATAATTGTTGTAATATTAGTTCAATTAATTTGTTTAATGTTACTGGGACAAATACAGTTTACTCAGTGTTCTTATTGGTTTCTCTTTTGTACCAAGTATGACCAAAGTGAGATTTTTAGATTTTATTAAATGAACTCTAAAGAGCAATATTATTTTACAACAATGTAGTAAGTCACTGACAAAAACTCAGTGTGTCTGTACTAAGAATGAAAATTTGTTCTGTGAGGTTTTTAGTGTGTTTGGTTAAGAGACTGAATTGTCGTTGCTTTTGTCACTAGATGGAAGAAGTTTTGTCATATTCACTGTCATATGGAGATGAATTGTGGCATGTTGTGTTGTATCAGTGGTTAATTGACAATGCACTCACTGATAGACTACTTGAGGTAAGATTTGTATTTTCTTATTAACCCTTTGTTTTTAACCCCTGTAAAGATGACTTGCTCTCAGGTTTTCGAAACGTCAGTCACCAAACAACCGCTCTTTTCAAAATTACCCTCATGTGGACAATCACACAAGATGAACTGCCTTTACATCACAAGCTCAATGTATTAATTCTCCATACTTAACCCTTTCAGTCCAAAGTTCAAAATTTTCATTTTTACTGACAGCCATCAGTTCTTTTACTGTCAGTTCGTACTATTATTTTGATGGTACATCAAGACAATATCACTTAACTGATGGTTCTCTTTATTCTCACTACCCATTTGCCTGACAATGTATTAGTCTTGTGATGAGAAATTAGATTCTGATCACTCCTAGACTTAAATGGCAAATGGCATAACAAGGCTGTGCTCTGAGAAAAATTCTAGAGAGCCCTTCGGGCACCCAACCTTGTAGGCTAGGGTGCTGAGAAGTCAAGCTCGGTGGCCCAAACAAATACAAAACAATTCAAAAATTTATTAATTGATTAATTAATTATAATTATCTAATAACATTATTAATAAATACATGTAACCGATTGACCCTTAAATAAAAATGTCTTGCATTGTTTCTAGGGCATTTATCCTGTTTACATATGCCAAAGATAGAGGTTCACATGTAATTTTTGTAATACTGTTGTCAAAAGCCGTAAAGAAAGACAAAATTTACATGTTTTTTTGAGTTAATGTGGTTGTTATATGTAGAAAATTAAGTCCTTTTCCAATTCCCTTTTTTCCCTCTATAGTTCACATTCTCTTTCAATCAGGGACTTCATGCACATTATACAAACCACAAGAACTAAGAGGACTTTTTGTTGACGTTATACGGATTAAACAAGGAAACTGCTGTCTGTATCACTGCAGGCCAGTGTTAACGTACGCATTGAACCGAGCCATTGAACGACCAATGTTTTGACTTCACAGATGGATTTAAACATTCTGAATTGAGCCATTTTGCCTTCTAAACTTGAATACAACACAAGAAATCAAAAAGGGAAAGACAAATTTATTATTGTGAGACTATTTTCATCTTTAAGTTAAATCTCAAAAAGGAGGTGGCCTGGCCAGGCGACCAGGTATGTTTTTCTTGTTGCCTGAAGATGAAAGCCAGTCGCTTTTCGTGGAAGGTGGCATATTGTAGTCAGTACACTGGAATCTGGATTAAGAAATCTAGGTTTGAGCCCTTGTTGGGGACATTGTGTTGTGTTCTTGAGCAAGGCATTTCACTCCCACAGTGCTTTTCTACACCCAGATGTAAAATTGGTTTGTTGTGAACTGTTACGGTTACCTAACCTCACTTTAAGGATTTTAACTTGTGATAGACTAGCATCCCATTGATTGGAAGTAGCAATACTCCTAGACACTTCTTGTTACCAAAAACAGAGTTATCTAGCACTCTTATGAGTAACTACACTCCTAATAGGCTTGCTACATCTCTGAGCTAACCTTTAGCTCGCTGTTCTTCATGCAAGCTTTCAAAGGAGACTGATATTCTCATTTGCTTTGTGTTAAGGTCAAATCTCCACACCTGGAGGCATTTCTCAAGAGATCATCAACACAACAGCAGCCAGGAGAATTGAAGATCTTGGACTTGCTGTGGAAATATTATGAGAAGACAAAGAACTACTCTGCAGCTGCTAGAGTTCTCTCTAAACTGTCTGAGAAAGAGAGGTAATCACAATATTATCTGCTGCCTGCTGATGTGAAATTCTCTCGTAGTACTTCTCAAACTCAATAATTCATCAAGTTTAAACAATGGAAATCACGACTGTGACGGTGTTTTGGATTTTAGCGATTTGATTTCTCCATTTTCTCCTTAGTTTTAGTTTCGATTGAGAAGGTTTCTCAAACACTCAAGAGTGTGTTTCACCACATTGCCAAACACTTTTAAGTTTATCAAAAAATACTCTGCTTGGCATCTGTTTTCAACTCTCTTCTCTATTTTCCTAAACATGGTCAAACATGGTCTTTTGTGTTTGATACATTACTTATGGAAATAGCTTGGAAGGAAAATGTTTTTTTCTTGATATATGTTTTAGAGACACTATGACAGCAATTATGCTGAATATTTGGTCAAAACAGAGCTAAAAGTGTAAAGACACGAGTGATCATCACAATTATCTACACAAGTTAACCAGTTTTGAAAAAATACCCCCAAAAATTAGCTAATATTGAAACTTCAATGGGATTCAAATCCATGACCCCTGTGATACCAATGCAGTGCTTTAGCACTTGAGCTATCTTTACATCTTTGGGGGTGGTGAATGGTGAACACGACACTTTGTGGCATTTTTCTTTCCAAGCCCAAGACATTTGTGAGACCAGAACTTCAAAGTGTTTTAACAAAAGGAGAATTTGAGAGCTGTTACATTCGACAGAAATTTGGCTAGACCGATGTGTGTTGATAGACCATTCACCACCCCTAGATTTGGAAATTCAAGTTTTGTTCTGTTAAATATTAAAAATTCAAGATTTGGCCTCCCAAAATTGAAAATTACTGGCTTGCCAAATATTGACAATTCAATATTTGGCCTGCCAACTATTGAAAATTCACGCCAAACCTTGAAAATTCAAAGGTCTCCCAAATATTGAAAATTTAAGATTTGAAAATTCAAGATTGAGTCCACTTAATATTGAATATAGAAGATTTGGTCTGCCAAATATTGAAAATTCAAGATTTGAAAATTCAAGATTTTGCATTTCAAGATTTGACTTGCCATATATAGAAAATTCAAGATCTGGAAATTCAGTATTGGGCCTGACAATGATTGAAAGTTCAAGATTTAGCTATCTTTCTGCGCTGTTCAAAGTGCAAATCTTTTGTATATTTGCTTGCAGTGTTTAAACGGAAACTGAATACCTACGCTTGTACACAGAATACTAGGAGGACGTCAAGTGAATTGTGGAAAGAAAACCAAATTATGATTAATTTCAAGAGACAACAACAATGTTTTTTTTAGGTCTGCCAGACTATTCAAATTTGACACCACCACCCTGTGCGTACCTAACCTATAACGACACTCTCTTTAAGCTTCAGTGCTCTTGTGTATTAATTTTCAACCAAACTAGACCATTAATTTTAGGTGTTCATCAAAGAAAATATATCATATTCATGATGTGCCTGTTTAAATTTCAGCCCAGACGTGACCCTTGAATCAAGATTAGAGTACCTGGCTCGTGCTATTATGAGTGCTAAGAGTTGTAACCTGAGGACTGCTGGTAGCGGCGAGGGAGAATTCTTGCACGAATTGGAAGAGAAGCTGGAAGTGGCACGCATCCAGATGCAGGTTTATCAAGCTCTGGTCAATTTAAGGGCTGTTAATCCATCAAGGCGCGTTGCTCAAGCTTTGGCAGCTTTGGATTCGCGACTCTTGGATGTAACTACAGTAAGAATTATTATTTTTTGTGTTGTATTTGTCTTTGTATTTTTTATTTCTCCACTTCACGATTTGATTACAGTATTGCTAAAAATAAGTACAGTGAAAGGAAAGTGGAAAGGGCACAATATAGTAAACTAATTATATGCCCTTCTTTAATCAAATACATTTATTTTAGAAATTGTAAATATCTTGTTAAGATCGAGGAATGTTATAAAATTTTAAGGTTGCTGTGGTGTGTGATGATGAGTATTGTTGGTAAATATGGTCAGGGAAATCCCCCTTCCGGGGGGGGGAGCTGATTCCCTGTCACTCTCCTTTCAATGAACTTTGCCATTGATTCCGTGTGTTTATTTAGCTGTATGGAGATTTTGCTGACGAGTTCGGGTTGTCTGAGTGCAAACTGGCCATTGTTCATTGTGCTGGACATTATGATCCCATCCTGATTGAAACTTTGTGGAGAGACATCATCGAGGCTGGTATGTATTTGTTGTTATGTTGTGACAGCAAGGTAAACACAAACAGGGGAGTAGGGTTGGCACAGCAGTGAGAGCGCTCACCTCCCACCAATGTGGCCTTGGTTCTTTTCCGGCCTGGTGTCATATGTGGGTTGAATTTGTTGTTGGGTCTCGCCTTGTTTTGAGGGTTTTATCCAGGTTCGCCGGTTGGTTTTCCAAACCAACGCTACAAATTCCAATTTGATCAGGATAGAGAACCCGCATGTTGATGTGGCTTCCTCTCTAAATATTAGAATTTACAAACCAGTAAAATGTTTGATGATTTGCACTGAAAATATATTAAAACACATTAGTATATAGTTAATCGTGTGAATGCGATTAGAACTTACACTACGATGAATATTTCAAACTTCTATTAAACGTTCATGAGCCCTTAGACAAGTGTACTTTGAAACAATTTTCAAATATCACGAGTAGTGTAGATCCTTAATATTTATTACTCAAGCTTTCATGTGGTGCGAATTAAAAATTAACGATTTATTGGCCTGCTCTCGGCCAATCACAGTGAAGTAACTTTCTCAGTCATGTAATAAGTGACAAAATAATGGAATTTTGTATTACAGTTTTGTGTAGATGCTCGAGACAGCACACAGTCTTTAGCTATATTCATTTCTGTCCTTTTCTTGTCGACAGAGCTCCATGACTCCCTTCAGAGTTCACCAAGTGATCGAATGGCAGTGGTTAGTAAGAAGATCGGTTATCTCGGAAAGGTGTATGTTCACTCTGAACGATACTTTCCATTGGGTAAGTACAAACTGATCCACAGTGCTCAAACTCATTCGCTTAACAGTGACATTCATTGTTTGACAATGTTCTAACGCACATGAAGACATCTGTAATACGTACTAAATCATGATCCCACGCAGTTACCCTCCCTTCCCCTCTCTAGTCAATGTTGTTACCAAGGGGGAGGGGAGGGGATAGGGGGGAGGTTTTGGTTTGGGTATGATTTGGTCCACCGCAAAATGTAAGTCCACTTACTTGGAGTTACACTCAGTTACAATTTATCAGCAGGTTTCACAAAGTTCGAGTGGTTTTCAGTTATTATTCTCAATCGGATACGTATGGTCGTTATATTATTTTGTTCCTTTGCCCCCTCCCTTCCCTCTTCCCCCCGGTTTTGTGCAAAAATGGTGAGTTGAAATTTCACACCAAAATCTTCCAAACTTTGTTGTATTGAAGATGTTTTTCATCCACTGTTGTTTGTAGTTTAGTACCAAGAAGTCATTTCTCTTGCTCAGCTACCACTTTCATTTATTCACGTTCTAATATTATTATAGTCATTGTTTCTTAAGTCTATGAAACAAGTAATTTGTTGTTATCATCCTTGGCACTGATATCCTTTCATCCTTTCTAGTGCATCGCACAAAGTCATTTTAAACATCGTCAGACCAAGTTCTTACGTACCCAGTTAACAGTAATTTGCGGTCATAGATTCATCATTGTTTTGCCCATTCCACAGGCGCTATAATCCTTATGCTGGAAAAGAAGAGTGCCGAGCTTACTTGGGATCCAACCTGGGTTTTCATGACCTTGTTGGAGATAGGAATTCCGTTTCCAGTGTTGCATGGCATTTATGATAGACTCTTCAAGGCTAAGGTAAAAAAGTACATGTCTTATGTGTTCAAAACCTGTCGAATTTTGATCTCTTGCAGCGTTGCCTAGCTGTTGTTCAACTACATTACATTTTTTTTTTTTGCAAGATTGTTTTTAAGTGCTGAAAAGTTGAGACTGAATAAATATTGAATTATGTATTTAGGATGTAGCAGTGAGCTTCAAACTGACAGGGTTAAATTTTATAACATCATTATTAAAATTGAATAATTATATAGTTATAAACGACAGTCCATCTTGTTTTGATAGTTGTACCTACAATTGCTCTTGATAACCTGATGTCTTTAATTGATTATTCCGAACCTTCACGACCTAATAATACATTACGAAATAAATCAAAACTTACTTGGTATTTTACATGCTTAGAGATCCTTGATTACCTAACAATTCCTAGCTCTAGGCTTTTTCCCGTTACTTCTTTACTTCTTTACCGTACCTACCTCTATATCTTTATTGTTCCATACCTGCCTAAAAACACGAGTCGCAACTCTAAACTCTAAACCCATAGCTCTCTTGATGATGCAGTGGTTTCATATCTTCAAAACAAATGTGTTGTAATCGGTAATAACGATTGATATTTCACTTCGTTTGGTTTCAAGGATCCGTGTTGGCGAACGCTTAACAAGCCTCTTCACATCCTTCAAGTCATTTATCACTTGTTGTCGAAGTTTGTAGACACGCCCTCCCTTTCTCCGCCACACGAGAGGTAAGACTCTTTCTGTTGCGACAGTCGCTTTAATTATGTTCTCAAGAGTTATGAATAGTACCACAGCATGAAAGAACTACTTGAAAGATTAATTCGCGAATGTCTTCTAACTTTTTTCACAGACCTTCGATTGCAATTTCATTGTACGACGCATCTGCGACGTACCTTGTGGAATTGCACTCTAGTGTCTCACGTGACCCAGCTGTGCAAGCTACGCTGGCCAAATTCCAAGGATTGCAGGCTTCCCTTAAACGCCTTCTGTGAAAAGATGACTTGGATGACGTCACTCCAGTCTCCTTGATATTCTATCAGATTTGGACAAATCTTATTTTCAGAACTAACTTAGTTCTGGAAACAAGAAACACCCAACCGTAAAACAAGGCAGCCTTTTGTGGTACAGTATCACAGTAAAAAGAGAGTCCATGCTCGTTTATAAACCTTACTATGAAAAAAAGAGAATTCTCTCCTGACGCTTAAAATGTAGATCTTTTTTTAATGAACAGCATATTGTAAATAAAGTTAGGAAAACCCTTGTTATTAAGTTTGTGATTTTCGTGCTATGCTTTGCTGTTTTGTGACTTTCCTTTTTAAGTGCACGAGTAAGCCTTTGAGAAAGGTGAATATATTTTTTTATGGCTAATGTGGTGAGCTGAACTGTTGTGTGACGAAATGGAAGTCGGGATGGATTACTGATGGGCAAATTGATACACGTCAGCAAACAAGCTGCCAATGCCTTGTGCCTTGTGCATTCGCAAGAAACGAATTAGCGCGCTTGATCCGGTGTATCCGCGAATCCAATCCAACAGGTTTGTCCATTTCGTGTGGCGCCAGTCGCACAGATTTTTGCGCGTCGCGCGTGATTTGTGAATGAAAACGCTACCTGAAAAAAACAACAACAAAGCAAAACAATTATATTTGCGATGCTTTCATTGTATACTCACGTATTAATTACGCGTACCATTATTATCGTACCGATTTGTTGGTTCGTGTAATCAATACAGTGATGACGGCATTATTAGGTTTCATGAGTTCGAAAGAGATAAAGTAGACGCTGGCGATTCTGTACCCCGAATGTGGGCGAAAAATTTGCTTAGCTATTCGCTTAAGCAGCTGTAGTGCGAGGTGGTATGTGTCGCAAGCAGGCTCCAGTTATTAACCTGCTGGTTATTTTAAAACGAGAGAAATTCAAGAAATCAAACTAGAAATGTCTTTAACTTGTGGATGTGGAAGTGTCCGCTTTTGCTATGGTTTGAAATTAGCAATTTTAAGGTGGCCTTATAACTTGTACTGGTTTTAAATACTCTTCCAATCTCGTTTCCAGGTCTCTCATCCTCCCGCCCCCTGTAACGAGAGAGGGGCGGGAGGATGAGAGATCCTGGAAACGAGGTTGATACTATTTAGAATGTGATAGCTCTTTCTCCTGGTTGAATTAAGGCCAGGCGTGACAGAACTTTCTAACCTGTGTTCTGATTCGCTCGAAATACTATCCGCGTGGTGATTGGCTAATTAATCGAGCTTCCGGTTACACGTGAAAGAGTGTTTCCGCCTACGAGTGAGTGAGCGGGTGAGTAACCATCTGCTTACAAGACCCAACTAAACTACAACTCCTGGATGCTTCGCCTATATCCACTAGTAACAACGAGCCACCGGCGACAATAATAATTCATAGCTTTGGCTTCCTTATGATTTTTAGAAGATGGACTAAATTAAACTACTGTTTGTTGTGTTTTATGGAACAAATTAACAGGCCAAAGCCACGCTCTACCGTCACAGAACACAAAGAAAGTTTAACAACGCTTAAAAAATGAATAAAACACTCGCCAAACCAATCAAAATTCGCTCAGAATATAAAAATATGCTATTAGTCAGACATTTTTAAAAAATTGCTGTGCTTATCTTTTATTTTTATTCAAACTGCATTATGAAAAGTAACTTCGATAATACCTGGCTGCTTAACTTATTTATTGTAATTTGATTCAAACGCCAGGGAGTATATCCCACCTTCTTGACAAGTGGTTTTAGTCAAATGTTTAAACAAAACTCTCTCGGCTTGGAGGCTATTAGTTAGGAGTTTTAGTCCAGCGTATATGAATATTACTTTTGCGGATTTCGGCCTACTTAACTTTATTTTTACCCAAATGGTTGACGTGAACGCCCTACTTTTGTCAATACAAACCTGTCTGCTTGTGACGTTTACCCTAGTTTTACCTATTCATTGAACGCGCACGTTAAATTATTTCGCTCAGTTAGGTGCAAGAAGTTGCTCAAGTAATTGCGTGGGTGTTATATTGTGGTACTCGACGAAGATAAACATTTTAGTCTTTCTTAATACTCCCAGTCTTCCGTCCTGCCGATAAAGACTCCCTGTATTTACTTTAATCTTTTATGTGCCAAATTTGCGCTATTTTTTTTATTTAGTTTTATTTCTCAAAACTTATTTTCCGACATCGCCAAACAGCACACATTTTGTTCCCTGTTTCCACCTAAACCTTATTAAAACATTGGGTTTATATTTGGTTAAAGTCGGGTTTTAATTTAATCATTAGCCCCTCGAGCTAAACTGTAATTTATTCTGAGAGTCAAATTAAAATTCAGATCAGGTGTTGCTTTTTACCAATAGTTCTTTACACAAGTAACTCCTATATTTATACCACCGGATATTCTGTCAAAATCTTCTCACCGTTCATTAAAATAAGTGAATTACTTCATAATTCTTAGCATTATTTTTTTTATTATTTTTACAACGTCGGTTTTCCTTGAAACTATTTGTCGGATCGTTCCTTGAAATCGCGTTAAAACATTAAACGGCGACGAGAAAATAAAACTTAAATTACGATTGTCAACAAAATTGAGTTGGCGTTTTCCGTTGAGCGACAAAACATCCTTTTCCTGTTCAATGCATGAGTTTGACACGAGGCTTTTTCGTCTTTTGCACACTGAAAGCGGATGTCGTGGTGAAACAGCGCGGAAATTTTGCAGTTTCAAAACACATAAATCACCTGGCTATGAGTTCATTTTGATCCCGTTTCCCTTGAAAGCCTTCTTCACATGCTCATTAAATTTTGCCGCTTTTCGTACAAACTTGAACCATATTCAGGTCCAATGCTTTTTTCTAGGACTTCACAGATTGCATTTCGTCTTCCTTTGTCGAAGGTAATCAAGCGAACCATGGTTTCGCTCTTTCCCTCCGTTACTAAGGAGCCACACACGTGATTATTAGAAGCGTTGAATGTTTGCAAACGTAAATATTCTGCGCTTTGTACACAGGGTGAGCTATTGCATCGAGTCTTTACGGCTTCAATGTTTCGTTCTACTGACAGTCTTCCATCTTGTGTGTTGTGTTCGCTTACTGCTAGTAATGTGTATACATCTCCTATCTTTCTGTGTTGCTCGCGTGATTCCTCACTATCTGGAAAAGGCTTATTCGTCTCGAACTGCCCTGAAATTAAGTAATTGCTAGTTTTTTCTGCGTTAATCCCATCAGCCTGTGTTGATTCGGCTATTTTCGTACTTTCGCTGTCTAGTTTTTTGGCATATCGCTGATTAAAAGTACTCTTTATGCTGACTTTGGCCAAAGACATATCGTCAAATGAAAACTGCGTTCTCCGCCGTTCTTTCTGCAAGCTCTCCACAACTTTCGAGTCCTTTATTAGACAATCATTCATCTCTCCGGCAAGATCAATTGCCTGCTTAACTTTCCCATCGTTGTTCAGTAGCCCGGCGCGATCTTGCGGTGTTCGCGAACGCCGTTGATGTCCCCCCGGGTATTGTGTCGCGTTCATAGTGTTTTCACACAACGTTTCTCCATTCATCTTTGAACACGACCTCGTTTTCTTCGTACACAGTCTTGCTTTGCCTGTCAATGGGTCGATTGGTGGTAGTTTTGCTGGGATTTTGTCATTGACTACTAGCGGTTTTTCGCCCGTTCTTATTGGTGCTTTTGCAATCGGGGGCAAAACTGTATGAACTGTTGTTGTCTTTGGACTGCTACGTGTATCTGCGCGTAAAGTTGAAAATCCTTGAGCTAGTGGAGCGCTGGACAGCGCTTTAGTTCTGCTTGTTTGCTTGCCTTCTGGAAGTAAACATGGAACACCTTTGCAAGAAATCTGCCCAAATTTGTTATCTTGTTTCTCCGCTGGAACCCCTTGAAACCGAGAATCAGCGATCGGCCGCGATTTCGAGTTGTCTGAATTGTCAGTGGTTTGACGCCGGACCTCTTCAGCGTCTCTATCGTCCAGGTAACGAAAAATCTGCGTAAAAATCATCCTGCAACGTGAGCTGTGCTCTTTGTCGCTAGTTTCTTCTCGATGTTACGCCTGAAATCTCGTATCTACTGTTAACAAATCTCCATGTCGGCACGGGGAGTCATTTCTAACACGCGTATGCCGCATATCTTGCCCAGGACAGCTGGGATCTAAGCGTGAGACGTGTATCGCTTTTCTTTTTGCTTGTAAATTCAGCGAGGCGGTCCTTGTTATTCGTGGGCGCTGAATGGCTACTTGGCGCCAATGCCAAACAAAGTCGATCAATTATTGATCAAAAACCCAACTCTGTCAAAAAACCTAAATGCTAAATATGGGCTTTAAAAGATAAACGATCATGTCTGTCGTGACAGAGCCGCGTCCAAGTTATTACTTTGTGTTTTTCCAGGTTAAGTATTTCTACTTTCGTTTTAATCAAATTTAATTTATCACCAGTTTAATGATGAATCGACAGATAACAGAATTTTTTTTTCATTTTCTACCCGAGTTTCGCACATTCAGCAGCTTGTGTCAATATATTCAAAGCAGGTGGATGCCATGAACAATTTTATTGCAAACGCTGAATTCTACTTGCTAAGCTTTCTCTGTTGTTTTCCTGTTATCAAGATACATTTTAACGGGCGAGAGAGAGTTAACGCTCTATTTTCGCTCAGTACTTGCCAGTTATCACGCGTCAATGTGATTTGTGCGTGAAAAACGTGATCGTAATATTTTTTCGTGCCATGAGTCTTTCACGGGGGTGGGTTAAGGAGATGTTTAGTCCGTGTGTGACAGCACAGAAAATTGTTTCAGCAGGAAAGTGCAGTCCCAAAATGTTAATGTTCTTCTAGTGAACCACTTTTTTCTTGCCCTTTGTTTATTTGCGACTATTTATAAGTGAAAACTTTTTCTTTTTTTTTGCGTGCGAAGCCAGATTTTCTCAGGCGTAATCGCAGAATATGGCTATCTTTCACCACCCATTAATCGAGCCGGCTCGTTTGGATCGTTTGCTACTTTGTTAACAGAAAAGCCCGGCGCATCCACCGCCGAACCTAACGTGCCACTGAATATTAGATAAAGATTATTCCTCCTTCTTTCATTTCACCCACTGCCGAGCCAAACGAGCCCCTAAATATACAGAACTAAGACTTAATGCACAGATGGATTTCCATTGCGTGTTTCTGTTCTCGTGTTTTTGTTGCTGTTTCTTTTTGTGAAATCTTCACAGTTTTGAGTCGCAACTTTTGGCAGCGGTTCACTTCAAATATAACTTGATGGATATGTAAATTGATTTACAAGCTTAGAAAATTACAAGCCTGTGAAGGAAATTTGCATTTATTTCTGACAAAGAGAGAGTGTGCTTTACTGAATCCAAGGTTACTTCTGCTAAAGCGGCCACATGTTTTTTATAAATTTACTCAAATGTTACAAAGCACATGCTATAATTTACAGCCGCAGCTTAGAGACGATAATAACAAAAAAAGTCTAGTCACCGTCTTTTCTTTCCTTTTTCAACTGTAACCTTGGTTGTAGTTGAATTGAGGATTTTTTCCCGGGGGGGGGGGGGGGGGGAGGGGGGGGCCAAAGTGCAACCCAGAGTGGAAACCTTCCCCATCTCAGAACAAAATGTTCTAAATCTT
>Ga0126338_10000545_pt1 | contig 20763 bp, 11 predicted proteins | sample OrbCmetagenome_2_FD_92529 | JGI IMG/M metagenome (GOLD analysis project Ga0126338, IMG submission 92529) | Coral microbial communities from Petempiche,Puerto Morelos, Mexico - Orbicella C C metagenome | ecosystem: Host-associated > Invertebrates > Cnidaria > Coral | place: Petempiche,Puerto... | reverse complement strand
GGCAGTCAAATACAAAGCAGCACGCTCTTTTTTGTAAAAAGTTATCAACAGTTAAAAATCGAAGATCACAGTTCTGCGAACTGCATTTTGGGGAAATGATTTCGAGGCTTCGGGTCTCAATGGGGTGGATCATGCGTTTGCGGGACTCTGACCATCCAAGACTAGTATAGCCGCAATACGTAAATATCGGCATAATCATCGATTGGTAAATTCGTTGGGCAGTAAAAGTATCAATACTGGAACGGATGCGCCGTAAGAGGTTCACTCTTCCTGCTGCCTTCTTGTAGATTTTTTGAAAATGAGTGTCAAAATTAAGTGTCGGGTCCAGATGCACGCCGAGGTACTTATCAAGTACCTACTACGATCTTGATTTAAAAGGATATTATCTCGATCTTGATTTAAAAGGATATTATACAAAATAGGTCACGTGACATACCTTATTACTTAAAAGCTTCTTAATAATAATAGATGTCATTCCATACAGGACAGAAGGAGTTGCTACGCGGTAAGTCAAGCAAGATTCGATGGTTTGCTTTTAGTTTGAGTTTGCAAATCTTGCCCAAAAATCACGTGACCAATAATAGTTAAACTTTCACAGATTTAAGCACCCTAAAATGCATTTTTCCTGACGTTTTGGTGGTTGTTAGAGCAAAACAACGTTTAAATATTTCTTAAAATCCTAAAATTGCCAGTGGAGGAGCCATTGGCTGCCTTAACATGCTTGAGATATTATTGTTTATTTTACTTTGCTTTGAATGTAACTGACTCGATATATCAACACTTCTCTTAAAAAGTTCTTACATTATCAAGGGATGTATGATCAAGTCGAAAGTATGAATGACGCATTAACTGTGATTTTTTTTTTTTTAAATTGCTTCGAAGCATGATTATGTGGATTCGATTCCCTTTGTATCGTAATCTCATTTGCCGTCTTAACAAGGTTAACTGCCCATGAACTAGTGTTGTTTGGATTCTAATTTGACTTCCAGACTAAATGCAACTAGAATATTAATTCAATGTCTTAAAAAACATTGCCATGGACAGAAGCCAAAGCTTTTGATAGATTCACTCACTTAAGCTACTGACCACTTCTCGATCCACTCTTAAAAGTCATACCGTTTAATCTCTCACTAGGAATTTTCAGTTGACTTATACATGGGGCAGTTCTGGCGAGATCCTCGACTAGGATTCGGTCTTAACAAAACTATAATACTTAGCGGAGACGCAACAAACAAGCTCTGGCTCCCGGACACATTCATTATAAATTCAATCGACACGAAAATCCATCAGCTGGTAGCTGTTAACAAGAAGGCTTGGGTGCATCTAGGCAATGGAACGATAATGTTGGTTTTGAGGTACGTGAGATACAAAATACGATAATAATTGAACAACGAAATGCCAAGATGAACAGGTTTGTTTTCTCTAATGCCCCTGAGTAACACTTGCAGAAGAGAATTCGGCATGATTTGCGGTCGTTACCTTTTAAAACAGTCCACTGAAGACTTAAAAATGATCTCCAGTCCGTACTGCGCAGTCTCAGCACCCCAAAGTTTGAGAGTCTCATTCGATGGAATGCGAATCGATGTTATTCGTTATGAACTGCTTACCTTCTCTTTGAGGCATTTTAAATTCTTTTTCCAACAGTTTCTTTGACTTGAACGCTACAAAGTTGTTTCACTTGGTGATATCGGAACGAACGAGGTATAACGCTTCTCAAACTCATTAATAATTCACCAAGTTTAATCAACTGAGAAAATCATGACTGTGACAGTGTTTGGAAATCTGATCCAATTAGCATAGATTTCTACGATTTTATTTCTTCATTTTCTCCTTAGTTTTAGTTTCGATTGAGAAGATATATCAAACACTCAAGACAGTGTTTGACCACTTTTCCCAACACCTCGAAGTTCGTCAGAAATACTCCGTTACGCCTCGTACGTTCAACTCTCCTCTCGGTGTTTGGAAATATGGTCAAACACGGTCGTTCGTATTTGATATATTACTTCGTAATCATGATGGCAGTTGACACGAAACTTTGAATTTACCTCATGTAAGTAGCTGCAACATGCTGCATTATTCAATTCAAAACAGAAAAACGTAAACAAACTCCCGAGAGTGCGCAGTACGGACTGGAAATCATCTTTAAGCATAATTTGATCTCCCTAGAAAACCCAGTCTCGAGGACAAATTTGAAGTAAGATACAAAAAGTTGGCTTGTTTTTCCTCATCGACCTATTCTCGCCTTTCACAGATATACCGCTCGAAGTTCTTGTAGGGTGGACCTGAGAGATTATCCTTTGGATGATCAGATTTGTCACCTGGCCTTTGAAAGCTGTAAGTTGTTAAAGTTTACATTGACGCAAAGATCACACACAATCAACACATTTTCTGTATTCATTATAACTCCTCAGTACTACCTGAAAAATGTCTCTCTTAAGAAAAGCCATTGTTTTGAAACTGGCAATTGACGGCTGCTTGAAAGCGACCTACATGCTCAACACTTAACTAAGTTGGTATTTAGGCCTTTCGTGGTCATCTATTTCATTTTACGTCATGTTTAGTCCACCGAGATCCTAAAAATACTATACAATTTTTTTTTTTTTTAACATGATTACTTTTCTAGTTTCGTTCGAAAACACGGATCTAAATCTGACTTGGAAGCAAGCAATAGGAACCGACATTTACATTTATGACAATGAAATGGCACAGTTTGATATTTTAACAGCAAGAAGAGCTGGGAAACACAGTGTTTATCATTCTGGTGAGTAGATTGTCAGAGCCAATCTGGTTAGGCGTTTAGGTCTGCCGAGCATTAATTGGCTGAAAGATGTATTCATTGTCTATTTCTATTTAAAGAACAATGTTCTTTGGTGGCGGGAAGGCTTATAAACGGAATTATTATTACAATTTTTTTGTTAGCGGAAAGAGGTGTGAAGAGGCGGGGGTAGAATTATTGGGAAATGGGTCGGGCCTTACATTTGGAACCTTACTGCACACATACGAAGAAGAACAATTACATTTGTAAGTTATACCACGTTTTTGAACTAGCATTTCTCCTCTTATTCATCAGAGACATTTGCTGGTCTTACAGCCACGATACGTTTCAGGCGTCGAACAATGTACTATATCTTCCAAATGTACATTCCATGTATCTGCGTTGTCATTCTGTCGTGGGTGAGTTTCTGGATTGACGAGACGGACGGATCTGATCGCGTTGGACTGGGGATAGCCACGGTACTAACCATCAGCTTCATGCGGGGCTCAATGAATGACAGCGTGCCTCGCGTATCTTATCTCAAGTCTGTGGATTATTTTTTGTTGGGTTCCTTTGTATTCGTGTTCATGACGCTGATTGAGTACGTGTTAGTCTTGAAACAGACTAGAAAGGAAAAGAAAAAGAAGAATGAGAAAAATAAAGAAACGATTGCGCGAGATCGGCAGCGCGAGGCTGAGTTACTGTTCCCCGAATCAGAGGACGAGAAGGTAAGTTATTATCTGGTAGCTCCATGAATGGGCAAGATGAATCGAGTCCTACGCTGTGATTGGCTACGCGAGTAGGCGAGATGGCGCTATCTTGCCCGCTCGGGATTGCCAGCTGTGTCCCGCAAGAAAGTAGTGTCCTTTTTTCATATAAGCTTGTTCAGTCAAGATGTCTAGATATTGGCTAAAAGAACTTGGCCAATATCCAGCCATCTTGAGCTCACGCTTTGTCACTAACTCATATCAGAAGCTACGTATTGTGCCAATACAAGAGCACTGTCTGTTTAAGATGACGAATATAAAATTGGAACTGCACACCTAGCTTGCTGGTTATAAACCAGTAAATCTTTTTATGGCCTTATCTTAAGTCAATTATGATCCATTTATCGCCTGGTTTTGCTTGGCATCTAAGCTAGTCCTAAAAAAAAAAAATGTAAAACTGTTCAGATGAAATTGAGTTAAATTTCCATAGCAAATGGTTTGTCGTTGGGTAAAACACTGGATAAAAAACCGCCGAGTTTTTCACCAGGAAATAGACGCAACAGAAAACTTGCATGTCGAATTCCCCTTTTCGACCACTTTCTGCACGGTTATACTTCAAAACATAAGCGTTATATCTTGAAGGGTTTGATCGTACTGAACGTTACGAATTGAGGAATAATCACTTTGGTGTTGTTGGAGAGATCATCACGTGACGGCTATAGCGTGTAGAGGTGAGAGCGGAACTAATCTGAACTTTTATCAATCACTTTCTTAGGTGTGTGTTACAGTGTCAGTTGGTAGTAAAACATACGACTTTAAAAACGGTAGAATAAAAACGGAGGATAATTCGGAGGCCAACTGCAACACGCATAATGGTGGCGGAAGAAACGTCAGAATTGTAGATCCGCGGAGCAATATGCCAAAGACTAAACGGAAGCCGCCAAACCGCGCGCAGCTGAAAAAGCTTCATAGAAGGCCCTCCATGATTCAGATGATTAGAAAGACTATTGAAGAAGGCGAAGAGGAAATCTGCTACTTGGATAAGTACTCCAGGATCTTCTTTCCTCTTTCGTACACTATCTTTCTGGGAATATACTTTGGTATCTACACTGTGCGGTGGGAAAATATCGTACAGGGCGAACAAATGTCGTAGAACCTTAATAGATCACTTATTTTTATCTGGTTAAAGATGCCCTTGTTCTGTTACTTTTCCAAATCTTGAGCGAAACACAGTCTACTATGATTCACAGTGCAATTGTTTACTGATGCAAGAGGTGTTTACTTGAGAGGAGGAGATAATCAGTGAGATCCGATTATAAAGAAAGCTAATGAGTAGCCTCATCGTTGAATTGGCTGACACATGTTGCGGGAGCCGCTTCTCGTTATTATGATAACAGATATCTATTTTAAAGCGTTAATTAGCTTGCATCGTTATTAGAGTATTAACATCAATGCAGTTGACCACAAAAGATACAGTCGAACCTCCACTAGGGGCCACCTCTCCACAACGGCAACGACCACTAAAGCGTGCCTCAAGTGCCAAAGTAACCTCTCCACAACGGCCAGTTAATCAACGACTGACGAACAGTGTAGGCAAAACCCCATTTTTTTGTTGTAAAAGCTAAGGTGACGAAAATGGATCCACACTGCTCATCGTTGGTCTCAGTTTCTGTCTGGGTCCTGTTTCATCAATATGTTTTGATTGTTTTACATATTTACATGCTACAATAGGCATTTTGTAAAGATAAGTATGTTGCACCCCCGAAAAAATTCAAGTATCATATTACACCCTCACCTCCTTATAACTGTTACCTCTCTATACAGGCCACTTTCCTCTGTCCCCATGGTGGGCGCTGTAGAGAGGTTCGACTACTATGTGTAACCGGATTGTCAACTGACACGGCACATATTTTTGATGGCTAGCTTTTCCGATTTCTCATATCCAAGGCGTAAGGGGTAGGATTTTATGTGCGGCAAAATAGGTCGTATTCGTTTTCTCGGTATTGAACTGGAACTAACTTGCAATGGAGTCTCATGTGGGGAAATATCATTAAAAAGAGAAAAATGTCATTTGTATTTGACAAGACTCCCCGCGTTAGCCTCAGTTGCAAGCTAGTTCCAGTCCAATACCGGGAATACGAATATGGTCCATTAAGAAGTCGCCGGCTTGTGACATGGACTCCGCACTTTTATTTAAAACAAATTTAGGGTTCCATGTCCATTCCCAAATTTAAAAGTACTGGGCGTTGAATGTTTTTTTTTTTTTCTTAATTTCATCCAATGAAATCACGTTGGCATAGAAAGTCAACTGACAGCACTGTTGAAATGCTGATTGCTTTGTCGTTGTTTAAGATAGAAAAAATATCCTACAATGAGCTTACTTTTAAACAGCCGTGTTAATGAGCTGGACATACTCTGGTGTTGGTTAACAGGTAGAAAATAAAAGATACGATATTTTAGTTACCCAAACACTGTTAAAAAAAGGGGAAAAGACCACAATGTATTTCTATGTGGAAATTTAAACTTGTACAAAACAAGCGTACTTAGATGTAACCAGATATAACTAAATAATTTGTATTTTTTTTTTAAATATAATACTTATTCTTACTAATTTTCGCAGGTACTTAATTTCGCGAAAATTCGGAAGCGGAGTCTCGCGAGTATTACATTTCGCGATTCCAGGGGAAAAAAAACTGTAAACAAGTAGATTTAATTTCGCGGTTTCCCCATTGCTTTAATCTCCCAAATCTTGATCTGTGGACCCCGTTTCACTACCAGGTGCCCACAAATGGAAAATTTGATGACTTTACTAAATATATTTTGGCAGAATTACAAGCTGAAGATCACAGTGAATCGAAGAAAGAGTGCTAAATAGTTGAATACAAGACCCAAAGACTATATTTTCAAGGACAGAAATTGAACAGTTACATGTACCAACAAGACCGTGACTCAGAACTTTTAAAATCCGTGCATGTTTTGTTTTCCGACATAATCTGTTGTTAAATTTCGCTTGTTAATTTTCGCGCTCTCTTTTTTTTCGCGAGTAATAATTTTTGCGACTTTTTCCAAAACGCGAAATTTGCGAAATTTAGAACGCACGAAAATTGGTGAGAATAAGTTAGTTTTGTTGGATAGAGACTGAATAATCTGCATTCCCTTTATATAAGTTAAGGTATCTTGAAATCTTTTAATAAACTGCAAACTAATATTTTACTGACTCCATGTAGAAATAACTATCCTTGATGATCAGCCATTTTGCTATTCTTTTTATGAGATGAAAGTATCTAAGTATTCCACGACAACAATTTATTTATAGTTTCTGTCATAACATATCTCTTTTCTTCTTGTCCCATAGTATTATGGAGGTCATTTTAGCGCATCGTATTATTTGCATACCAGCTCCCGCATTTTGGTTTCAAACTACATTTCGAAAGACATATAGATTAAATTAGAATAATATTCAACATATTGCAGTGACGAAATTGGTGGTACTGTTACTCAAAGCCTGAAATAATTCCCATGCAAAGCTTATTTCGTCGTAATTCTGGCCCACCGGTTTTCTTTAACTATTTTGTCCCAAAGGCGTAATGTTTGTATTTACGTATACCAACAAAATTGATCTTTTTTTGCTTTTTCTCCGACTAGTAATGTAAAGCACTTTGGCTCCTGATGGGTTGAAAAAAGATGCCTGTCTCTAACACTAGTGTTAGAGTTTTAACAACCTGCAGGATCAGTTTTTACTAGCATTTTACTGCGTCTTGGCATAACTCTCTCGAGACTAAGGAAAAAAGTCCTCCATTGGTTGAGTTCAACATCATCGCCCAGATTGCATACAGCATATCCATGTGGGCAAAACAAACGGAAAAAAACCTCACGACAACAACCGCTACTGTTACTGCTAGACCTTGAGAATGCACACATGGAGGTCATGAATTATATTTGTTTTCAAAACTAAAAAGAACCCTCTTCACGTTATTACATTATTACTCCACGTCCTGTCACGTTACAGTATATAAGCGCAGGATTGCGTGACCAGCTTCCTCAAGCATAGGAACGAGAAACCATAGAATAAACACGGTTATGGTAATGAAGACAGCGGATGAAACACCATATCCCGCCAGTTCAACAAGTTCTCGCGTTGCTTGGTTGATTAAACTTCCTGCTTTTACAACTAATAGAAGAAGCAAATGTAAAATTGCACCAACGATCTTTTCTATAATGAGAGCTGTCCCAAAACTGATCTCCGACACTATTCGAGCTGCCAACACGAGCAGAATTTTCAAGACCTCGCGAATCAGTCCAAAGAATACTTGAAGTACTGTGTATATTCCTTCCCCCGTATAACACACCAAGAATAGGTAGAAATTGCAGATAACATATAGAACCAGACGACCTAGTTCATGGATAAAGTTTCGGAATATGAAACGAGCAAGAGATGTGTCAGTTTCTTTCGCTTTCTTTGGCGCCATGTCAATTTCGCTGTAGATGTTCGTTTCTTTAAGATGACACACGCCGGAGCTTTCAAATGTTCGCTGGTTTGTCCTCACGCTTTAGGATGAGTATGAAGATAAAGGTTCCAGTAATTTAGCAAATATTCTGCGAATTGCCGGCATTCGCATTCATGTTCGATTGTTTATCGACCGTTCTGATGTATTCAAAAAAGCGGGACAAAATCGAAATCTGAATGTACCAATACAGAGACTCATCTTTGCTTCAAATCAGTTCAAATTAATACGAAACCCAGACTTGGGTAACTCTTGTTGCTCTTGTAGTTTCCAAAGGTCTCCTCTGCATTTTGGTTGAGAGCCATGAAGCTCCAGCGACAGTTGTAACACACATGAAACCCATGTCGATAAACGGAAACAATCATGCGTTGATTGCGTGACAATGCAGATATGTTAATTATGAAATCCTGTTACTCACGCAAACGCAATCAGTCCAAGAAGTAAGTAATCGAGCGTCGAGTGCTCATTTATGCTTCATTATTACACATTTTTTTTTTGTTTCAAACGAAAATTAAATAAATCCAGTTATTGTTAAGGAAATTATGTCGGCCTGCGAATAGGATTACTACGGAGAAAGAGAAGTTGCATTACATGTGTTTGTCACTATCAGCATATCTGCACCACTGATCATATTAGCATATTATACGATTTTGTAACCTTTTCAGAACTTTATCTCCCTGGAGAAAAGATGGAGATTATTCGAAGAGCAGCGTAGCCGAGGGAAAACACGATCACCACGACTAAATAACAAAGTAGACTAACCATCTGACGCAATCCTCGAATGATTACGTGGCTTCCACTGTCTAACACTTGTACGATGATGCCAATTACGATGATCAATAATTCTTCAACACCACGGAGAATTACTCGTGTTAAAGTGACTGTTAATTCTTCGGCAAGTTTGACAGTTATTTTTATAAGCCATCGTAAGGACTCCTTAAAAAGCCGTGCAATTCCCAAGACAATAACACCGGACAAATCTTTGAGGATGAATAGAGTAGCAAGGAAGACCCCGACAAAGATTCTCGACATCGTCGAAATTAATCCATTTCGCTGGTTAAAAACCATCCGATTTCCATCTTCAGTTGTAGGTTTCATTGTATGCTGTTTGATGATTAATTCCTTCCGGATTTTTCTGTGTTTCCTCGTAAATCAAAGCTATATCTCCTCTTGCGTAGTCACAACATGTAGATGATTTTCTTCTACCCCATAGACTTTTCCATAGTAGGAGTCAACAGAACAGTCGATCAATCCTAGACTGTTCCTACTCCCTTTATCCAATACAATCAACTTTATATGATGTTATAGTGGCGAATTTTATGCAAAAGTGTTGTCTGGCGCCGTAAGATATTGGAAATGATTCGTCTACCACTGCGAAACGAAAGCGTCTGTCACGAGGGACTAACGATTGAGCGATTGGTTACGTATGTGTACACAGTACGTGTCACGCAACACGTTCACCTCGCCTAACATCGCCCACGGCCATCTCGCTTCAATTCAGGTCCTTGAGCCAGCGTCATGGATACGCGGAGCATTTTATTGTGTCGTCTTCGCGCAGTGACTTAATATCAGAGAGCTCGATCCAGCCTGTTTTAGGTATACAGTAAAACCCCGTTAATACGACCACCTTCGGGCCATGGAAAATTGGTCGCATTAACGGGGTGGTCGTATTAAAGGGGTTCTTTAAATGAGAAAATGACTGACTGAACTTTTGGGGGGGCTAGAATAAAGTGGCCGTAATAACGAGGAGGTCGTGTTAACGGGGTGATCGTAAGGCGGGGGTTCCACTGAAGTACAGAAGAGGGTACGAAGAGAGTTATCCGTTGCAAGGTGTTAGTAACAGAGAGGTGTCCGTACTAAGGTGTCTCAATACAGGGTGTCCGCATTAGGAGGCTCCGTTACAATGACTAAGGTGTTCATAACAAGGAGGTGACAATAAAATGAAATAATTTCACAAATTTTTAAAATATCAAATAGTGAAATCTTCCGTGAGCACTTTCTTCTCTTATAAATACAAACTTGTTACTACATGCAAAGTCATAATTTTTTTTGCAGATCTACTGTCTAAAGTTGTTACAAATTAAATATCCTATTTACAGATAAAATAAATTGATCTTTTGTTGTAAAACAATTTCAGACAAAAAGTGGGTCTGTCAAAAATTCTAGTTGCACTCAAATGTAACCAACATAACACGGGTGATTTACACTCTGCGACGACAAGTGGATTCAACCTTAAACCTTTCGCCATCTGTCCCCTGGGCCAAAAGCTCAGTAAAGACTATTGCACTGAATCCATTGTCACACTGGACATGTTTTAAAATCTCCTATTAATAAGACGGTGACATTTGATGTAAGGCCACGTTCACTGCGAGGCAGAATAAATTTGAAAATGCAGCTTTATTTTCACGGCAAGGCCTAGCTCCCATCCACCCTAACTCTTTACGAAAACGGAGCTTTTCGAGAACCCTGTTTAAGACGGAGGAATTTAAAAACGCCAGCTTTGCTTGTTAGTGTAGCATGTTCCAGGCCCTCGTTGTTTCTCTCGCTCGCCCTTTTTTTCTCGCTCGTCCCCAACTACCGAGAGCCTGGAACAGGCCGTGTTAGTGTAGACGGAAAACGTTTTGAAAAAGGAGCTTCTCGTAAACGATAACGTCACGATGATCATGTGATTTCTCTGTCCGAGTTTTCCTCAAACAAAAATCCAAAATGACCACTGATTGTTGCGTTTTTAAATTTCTCCGGCGTAATGTGGACGGGGCCTAAGTTTCTTCAATCTGTTTAAGCACTATTGCTCCGATAGCTAGTCGAAGTTCGTTTATAATGCAAAATTTAGATAGAGTTAAAATCCCAGACCCGCACTCTGTGATCATAGGAAACACTGATTATTCTGGTGGAATCAACATGGATGCAGTTGACATTATCCTTGTGTCCTCTTAGAGTCTGAATACATGAGCCCCTGGGTGAGGAACAAATACAAATCAGTCAATCAATCAATCAGTCAATCAATCAATCAATCAATCAAACAAACAAACAAATCTGGACAGCCAGTCAGTCGATGCTGTTACCATAGACATAGTTAATAAAGGGAAGTGCTTATGAAACCTGACGAAGGTCTTTTTTGTATATTTTTGTTGGCTATTTTGGAGGTTGACCCTGCACAAAACCTGGCAAAATACAAAAGGTGGCTATGTGTGCTCAAACAACAAATCAATAGAAGCATTGCGCTTATGTAGTTCATGTATAGTCAATGAGCATAAAACAAACGATTTGCAGGATCAAGGACCCTCCAATGTAAATCTTAGCCTGTTTGTTTCAGACTCGTACCCGGTAGCTATTTACGCGTCTTTTTGGGGAGAGAAGATTGGATACTAGGGTGGATTAGAGCAGGCATCAACTCCCCGCGCGCTCCACTTGATCCAGATCGCTTTCTCTTTGAAACAATCCAATTTGACCCGTAAACAGCGACTGGGTACGAGTCTGTGTTTGTTTGCGTCTTCGATGTTTACCGGGCTTCTTAAACATTCTCTCTATTACCCATCCTGTAACTTAGCAATGTTTCCTGACACAAAAGAAAAGTCAGTTCTTCTCGTGGCTTGCGGACAAATGTCAGGTCACCTTTCACCTGGCATCATTGTAACTGTATGGCGGAGGAACCTACCCTGTTTTCGGCTTGATAGTGCGAAGAATGTTTGTATGTGATATTTTGATACTTACTGCTCAATGTCCCAGTATTTTATAAGGCCGTCTTTACCAGCGCTCACTATAAGGCCAGCCTCTTTTTTTCCATTCACCATCATGAATTTTAGTTTAATAGATTCAATCCTAAAAGATAAGTCAGGTGATGATCTGTGTGTCAATACTGGTGCTTGCATCAACGTACGTTGCATTAACTGATATCAAAAGCAGTTCTAGATTCTTTAATGGGTCATCGTAATAAACCTGTCAGTAAAAGCCAAAGTTCTTTTTAACGCCATTCTTCAAAGGCTTTGATTTTTAGAAGACTGTATCTGAGCAATACACAACTATGACAGATCTTTTTTTTGCAAGACAACTTTCAAACCTATCTGCATATGAAGTACCTTCCTTTGTGTCCTTTGAACTCATTCACAAAAGCCCCCGTTTCGAGGTTCCATAACGAGACTAACTGTCCTGACCCCACCGCCAGATGGCCCTATGAGAAGAATAAGCAAACAAAGTATTGATCAAACCGTCATATTTCTTAAAAACCTGACAAAGGCCTATGTAATTGGTTTAATCCACTCGTTAACTTTATGTGCTCGATATGTACATACAGTACGAATGTTCTGTAAAAGATACGCCCGAAAAAAGAGGTGTCTTATATGTGAACCAAGACTGCGAGCAGTGGGCCAACTACAAAGGATCGACTGTAAAACAATTCTCCAGGATCCGTTCTTCTAAAACACGACTCCTGCAGCTAATGATTGACCATCATGCTATGTGAGGGTAGAAAAAGCTACTTGGCTTTCGATCCACCAGTTACCTGATCAGAGCTGACAGCGGTTACTGTAGAGGGGGACAACTGTCCGATATTGAAAGACGATAGACAAACTCCCGAAGATACTTCCCACACTCGTACAGTCTGCGAGAAATAAGTCATTCAATCAACACTCAAACAGTGGCTTTCACCAACTAAGGTAACCTGTTTAAGATACAAAACTACACAGTTTAACATTTTTATTCTCTCAGTTTCAACCTTACACGTCGATCAAATTTTAAACTGCGCATCACCTATGCGCATTTTACCAGTTTACATGCAAGATCCCTTTTTAAAATTAGGGCGATGTAGTTTTGTTCTCAAGATGTCTTACCAGAGAGAATTACAAGTGTGCTAATCACTTTCACCTCGCGAGTCACCAAGCAATTGTTGGTGTTCGGCATAGTCCTTTTGGTTTGGAACATTTCAAATATTTCGAATTTTGGTCAACAAAGTTGCTATAAAGGAAACTATATGAGCGTCTCTAATTGTTTTGGCATCAATATGCATCTGGCGGATACCTCTGTCGCTTTTTTTCTGCCATTTGCCAGTTTATGTAAGATTTTCTATCGAATCAGCTTGTTTGGTTTTCTTACTATTCTGAGTAGTTTTGTGCCTAATTAAGTTAATTTTTTTATGCTGTTAATTCTTTTTATAAATCTGGCGAAATAAAATGGTTGGTTGTTGTTGGTTCCTGTCGTTATATTTTCATGGCGTTTTCATCCAAGAAAATCAAGTACCATCGCCTCGTTGTGTCAATGTTCATTTTCAATCCCGCATTATAGCTAGAGACAAACCAGCAAGGGAAATTTATTTTCCGGCATGAACATCAGCTATCACTCCTATATCAGCACATGTGCAATTTTACTTACTCTGTCTCCTGACCCAGTAAACGCTTTTTTACACTCGTCGTCCAAATCAACGCAGAAAACACAACCATTGTGACCGACCAGCGAGAAGAGAAGCTTACACTGACGAATGTTCCATACTTTAGCCTGCAAGAGAAATTTCTGTTGTAATCAGAACAAGAAGCAACAACAACAGCAATCACAAGAACACCCGTTCAATTCAATGCCTGGATCTGTCAAGACCTTATAAGTACGAAAGCTTGCTTCTTGACGAAAGCCAGCTTAAAGCGTCAAAACAAATCATGAAAGGATAAGGGAGGAAGGATTCCAAGAGGAAACTCGATAGCCTTAAATCATTCCGTAGACAACGTTTTGGTATTGCCCCAGCGATTATGAAAATAGTAATTTATTTAGCTTGACTCTGCATTGACGGTGTTTAGCGAAACAAACAAAATTAGAGCAAAAGAACATTTACTGACCGTTTTGTCGCTAGATCCACTCACAAGGAAATCTCCTTTACGTTCGATTGCCCATACGGGACCTTCGTGACTTATCAATATTCTACAAATAGAAATTCAGCAGTTAAGTGTTCCTTCTTTTCAATGGGCTGCAGTGACTGCCACTTGATTTCTGCATGGCGTGGCAAGGAGAAGTACTTGTTTTGTCAAATTGTCCCAAAATATCGCCATACCTCTTGACACCCCTGGGTGAGAGAGGCAGTGGGAAAGCAGTGTTTTGCCTGAAGTGATTCCGAAATGACTTCTACCAAGCACAGTCAATCCCAAGAACTGGAACAGACCGTAACCTGTATTACTAGATAATAAAATTCTATAGTTGATGGCTTCACTTTTAGTTAAGGTCGTTTACGTTATCTACATGTACCAGTTTTAAGACCTTCGAAATTTGTCTGTGATGGTAAACGCATTACAATTAGTGTACATCTGTAATATTTAAGTTTCTTACCTTACGCACGTACTTGTTCGAAGACTCCAGAGCTAAAATCGAAAACAAAGCAAAGAATTATGAGACAGACATTTCATCTTTTGTTCATCTCATCGCACGCAAAAAGAACGTTATCTTACAGATCTGTTTCGCTCGATTTTGTTTCGCCTAATTCTGTTACACAGAGAACTGGGTATTCTTCTACGTTCCTTACGTTCATGTTTATATGCAGGCATTTTTGGAAGAATAGTCGTTAATAGTGATCGTGAGATTATCAGCCTCTGTGCTCTTACGACTTCTTGAATTCGTTGTGACAAGCAGGTGATCAGGGACGACTGGTTGCATCTGTATCACTATTGCAGCAGTACGGTTATTGGAGACTGAGTAAAAGGACTTCGATCCTCATGGCTTTTACACAAACCATAGTACTAAAAATATGGTTATGCACAAACCAGTAGAACCCATTGCCGGACGAAGAACAGCAGAAAATTGACGAAACGTCGCCGGGTTCTTAGTGACATCAAATAGACTACAGTGTTTGTGGTGTGGTCATCAAGACTTTAAATGCCAAAAAAGGTGCGGTTAACAACCAGCTCGGCTCTCATCATATTAAAGGTTTGCTTTCCTAACGATAATTATCAGTGGCCTGTCAATGCGGCCTGTGAACAATGAGCAACTTCTGGACAAACTTATTTTCAGGACGGATATCTAGAATTCGGAATACTTACCCTGATAGTTTTGTCATACGATCCACTTATTACAATGGAACTTGAAAGGAAACGCAAACTCCAAACACCGCGCTGCAAACAAATGGCACAAAATCCGTCATAAGCGAGTAACATGTAAACAGTCTATAGGGCGTTTGGTAACATTTTGTTTCAGTGAAGCTACAGAAGAGCAATAGTACAAAAATAAACTCCAGTGATGTGTAATACGATTCAGTGAGAGTGATCCGGATCAGAGATACGATTAATTTTATTGACTTAATTGAGACACGCAAGGCCCTTCAACGTGGCCAACAAATGCAAACGTAAATGCGATTCCATTATCATCGCACTTGACAAAACATGTTCTGATTGGTTCTGAAACATGAAAAAGTGCCCAGTTATCTTTCTTCTACATAGTTGAATAAGCAAGATGCTTCCCTATGATGTAAACTATATGGTGCAACATCATCTGTACCGTGTGTCCCTGGAACGTCTGAAGTAATGCTCCACTATTGGCGCCCCAGATTCTGTAGAAAAATGAAGCATTCAGTCTTAACTAAAGAAAGTGTATCCTCCACACGGCACTGGGACTGCGAACATATACGCCAATTTGGTACAGACTAAAAATTATCAGAGATGGCGCAATTAGCGCAAACTATGGAATTTTGTAGGAAGTGAGGTCAGCAGGAAACTCATGCATGGAAACAGTGTGCGTTATCGATTCACTTACTTTATTGTTCTGTCCAAGCTACCAGTAGCTATGTAGTTCTTGTAAGCACAGACAGAAAGTACACTGCCAGAGAACAGTAAAACGACAAAGTTACTCAAGTATTTAGAAAATCATGTCTAGGCTTAGCTGACCGTAATTATCGACTAATCAGTCACACAATTCGTTGCCCACTAACAGAGAGTTAATTCAGTTGCTTATTTTATGTATTTATTTTACGTCATGAAAATGGAGACGCTTCCGTCATATGTTAAGGCTTATCCATTTAAAACCGAGTCCACTGACATTCAGCACCCGGATCTCCTAGCTAGCAGAACATTTCGTACCACTTGATCTTACTAAGCTGTGCTAAGTGAAACACGTGTGCGGTTGTATGAAACAACTCAGCTTTAACAAGCATTTACTATTTTTGTTGCTAATATTGTCGAGATTTGAATCGAAAACTGTGCCCGTGGGTGAGGTTGCTTTACTTCAGAATGGCTATAGTGAAGCAGGAAAGACGAGGCTAAATCTGCCCAGACCTCATTTATACATCGTACAGGCAGGGACATCCTTATATGCGCTGTAGACTACTAAAGCAAAGAGCATAAGCGTACACATATCATGAAACGGAGGTTATCGAGTCCGGTGCACTCTTGCCCAAGAAACAAAAAAAAACTAACACTTACTTGTGGGTGTGGCCAACCATGTCGGTCACTTTGAAGCGGCCTTTTGCCCAATTATGTTTTAGGTTAACATTATCTCTGAAGATCTCTTTCCACACTGCTGGCGTACTGAGTGGCACACCTGGGACGTGATGGAGACAAATAAAAAAAATTCATTTTTTCAGTTGACATCCACGTACACCGTAAGACATTGTTCACACATTCTGATGACCCGTCTAGTAGAGAAGAACAAGAAGGAAATTATCCTTTGAAAAGAAGTTACATACTTACCAACATATGTTTCTTGACATTTTGCTTTCCATAGTTCATCCTTTGATGCAAGAAGGCGCCATGTTTTACTGACCTAAAAACGAAAATGTAAAAGGAAGGTTTAAGAACGTAAAAAGACGTTGCCCTTGTCATAGCATATGAAATCTTTAGTTACTTGAGTGCCTGGAAAAGTGATATAAAAAATTAGTCTGTACAACAACAACAACAACAATGTCAACAAACAGTGTCGCTTGAATTTAATTTTCTCCTTACCTGACATACAACAAGGAGTTCTTTAGGAACCAGGAACGAAAAAATGCGAATCGCCAACTGCTCTGGGAGCATGGCGATAAAATCTCGATACTGTTTAACCTGAAACAAAAGAAACATGCTCTTTTAAAAAAACGCAGCGAGACGAGAGAAGGAAACAACGAAGGTTGAAGTTCTCGTTAGTAACTTACAGCAAGAAGTCCAGAAAGAAAGTAGAGTTCACTTGGTGCAAGGACTCGTAAGAACAACTGAAGAAATTCGTTCTTTTGCCAACCTACAGGAAGAAATGATTAAACAGTAAAACTAATGTGAGTTTAAACGATATAGGACGTATACTTATTTTACTTGTAGGGTTTATTTCTGTGTTTGATTTCTTTCCTTCTAAGACTTCTTAGCACAAATTACTAACTAAATATCCGTGTAACGTGCAGACAAGCAGCCATTTTGAATCAGTCCCAAAATCTATGAAGGACAATGAACGTTACACTGTTTTTTGTTCCAGCTCGGTATTTTTGTCTCAGAAAAAGTACTTCGTAGCGTTGGATAATTGATTGCACTTTTCGATTTCCCGCGGCAATTTTTTTTATTGTCAATGGAGCGCCAAAGTTCAAGCCCATCCATAATATAGCATGAGGCAGCTGTCCGAACTGTCAGGAACTGATCAACCGATCAATAAATTCGTAATTACTGAAAGGTTCTTACCACTCCACTGCTGTTCAAACCACTGAACAAGACATTGGGCATTCTCTGGTAATGAATCCGAATACCATGACGAGCTGTGATACTGCTCAGTTTTAGTACGGTGCTAGGGTGAAATAAACAACAACTACTAAATAAGGACGTTCTCGCACGTTAAATATTTATTCAGTGCATAGAATGTGCCATACCGTTGAAAGATCAAGAACAGTCCCTCGCATTTTTTTTTTTTTCTTCACGTGTGATGAACTCATTGTGCTATAGAACATGCGCCTGAAGTACCTCGCTATAACTAGAACTAAAGAAACTAACTCAGACTAACTTAGACTAATCTTGGTTAAGACCTGGGGCGCGTTTCTCGAAAGCCCCGGAAAGCTATTTTTTAATTATTCTGTATCTAAAAACAGGGAGGTGTATACGCCTGAAACTTCTTTTATGAAGAGAACCTCTGTTCATATTAAAAATACGTGAATATGTGAAGTCATAAGGTTTGAGATTTTGCTACGGCTTTCCGGGTGCGAAAACATTTCGGGCCCTGCGAGAAACAGGCCCCTGGCAACTCTACGTTAAACCAAAAATGAAGTATATGACTTAGCGAAGCTAAATTCCCAATAAAACTAACTGTGTGGAGGAATAACATCCTTTCTGGATAATAGAATGAAGTCACACTGTATTTGACGAAGAAAAAAATGCATAAAAAAATATAGTTTTTAGTTAAGCTTACATGTACTTGTCGCCGTTGACTGTATACTGAGTTCGTGTAAGACACATTGGGGCATGACTTTGACTTGTACAGTCTTTGCCTGTGAGAAAGAACAAGCGGTAAGTCAGTTTAACCCATGAATTGTACATAAGCAAACGTTATACTCCAAGGTTTATATTCAGACACCAAGACGCACCCGTCTCGTCATAATGGAGGAGATTACATTTAGTCATATGCAATGTCCGTGAGCAGATTTCAAATGAGTGTCGTAAAACCAAAACCAAGGTAATCTCTCGTGCCAATCACAAACAACACAGACAATCCATTGAACCAATCAAAACCCGAACCAAATACATGTAGCTGAAGCGAAGCGCCACTGGAAGCGTGTAAGCGAGTCACGATTGGTTTTGGTTTTAATTCAGATAGACAGGATAGTATGACAAAGTGGCGCGAGTTATTTTTAAGCCAATCAGCGTACTGCACAGACTAGTCTGGTTTCAGATGCACGAATTTTTCTTAACTTTCACATACCATGACGTCACATCCTCAGGTTTCGCGCCATTCAACGTGTCACTATTAAGCACATCTTTCTTGTATTCATTCTGCATGTGGCGTCTTACGGCATGCTGGGAAGAAGTTTTTGTTGCCCCACCAGGTGGGGCCGAACGACTTCCTGCAAATCTTGACAAGTTTCTCTTTTGAGCACCAACACTTGAAATCCCGGGTAACTTCACTCCGAAATAAGTCGTTTGTGATTTCCAAGAACCTCTAGAGTCCACCCTCTCAGGAGAACTGTGACCAAATAGAAGAAACAGTTCTAGCGACAGAATGGAATTGATCATGATAAAATGGTGGGCTGGGATTTAAATCTTGTGCGATTCTGCCACGTTGTTCGAAAGTTTAAATCCCCCAACCCTTCAAGAGCCATGTAGCAATGATTGGAATTTCCACTGTAAATTCTAATTAACAATTAGATTATGAGCTCGAGATTTCGGCCTTCGGCCTCATCAACTATCACCTCATAGAAATCGAGAGCTAATAATCTAATTGTTTTATTAGAATTCTTACTAAAATTTACTTCAAATAACGGTTTCCAGTTATTTCGAGACGTATTATTAAGCTTTGCGCCTGAGAAAGGTCGCTCGGATTGAATAGTCATTTAAAATTGAAGTTGTGTGCGCGCGCGCATAAGTTTTTTCAATAATGTCCTTAATTTTGACTTCTCAGGAATTTAATTATCCATTGGCATCAAAATGTTCCTTCAAAGCTTTGGAAAAACGAAAAAACGTCGCCATTTCCTAGATGACCTCCAGCCACTGCACACTAATGGCTGATAGTGTTCAATGGCTCGGCCAATCAGATTACAGCATTTGCATTAGTATACTAGTAGAATTCTACTAATACCTTTTAGAGTACCATCATGTCGAATAGCGAAGACTCTAGCTGTGACGGTAGTTCGATAGGCGATTCCGATCACCCAGAATTTAAAGTTAACCAAGTTTCTTCTGTTGCTTCAAATGACACAATTACTTATTAAGAGTTTATCCTAATCCTGTTAGCGGAGCTTAGTAGCAGGCGTTAAACGGAGCAGGGCGTTTTTTGCCTCCCTACCCCTTCCCTGTTTATGCCTACAACGCAGGTTACCGGAGCTCTGTAGACCTCTTAGCTTTAATTAAATTCTTCCCTTTTATTCAAGAGCCCTGTAAAATAATTAATGTACATCCGTGTATGACGGTGTTGATTTATTGCCATGATGGTAATGCGCATATTTTTGATACAGTCATGGTCTGAGTTAGTCGGAAGGTTTGTTAATTTTATAAAGTACTCACGGTGTTCTTTTAGTCTGTTTTGATGGTGACGCGCGGGAGGGAGATTTAACTATTGGCAGCACGGTAGCAGATGTCCAAGCCTTCACTTCCTCCTGTTCGATTTAACAAAAGAAAAAGACAAACTGTTACTGCTGTCAAATCCGACTGAGCAAAGGCGACTTTTCAGGCCAAAATTCAAATTAAGTTGAAACAAGTTGCATTGAATGCATAGGACCTGTTACGCAAAACATGTCTTGAAATTTAATTGGGCCGCTGCGAGACGAGACGCACGAGACTTTGCCTTGTTATTTTCGTTGCCATAGTCCTTGCGGAAAAGTATACATGGAGAACTTGATCAGTTCTACTTTAATTTGTGCCACGCTTGCTGCAACGAAAACGGTGCGAGATTTTTTACACCAGGCAATTTTTCGTGCAGCTGGTGTGTAACAAAATAGTCAGACACGTTCCTAGGAAAACTACCAAGTGTAACAAGGCCCTATTTATCTTTTGTTGCGTCTTTGTTTCAGCCTCTTGCTTAGTTTTCAAGCTCTCATCCTATACCGTACTCATCTGGACTAATTGCTGAGTACCTCGCCATGTGTAATCTTTTCCAGTTTAAATTTAACAGGACACTTGAAACCACCATACACGAGGTACATTTGTGGTACACGTGTGCGGCTAGCCAG
>Ga0126338_10000544_pt1 | contig 20794 bp, 13 predicted proteins | sample OrbCmetagenome_2_FD_92529 | JGI IMG/M metagenome (GOLD analysis project Ga0126338, IMG submission 92529) | Coral microbial communities from Petempiche,Puerto Morelos, Mexico - Orbicella C C metagenome | ecosystem: Host-associated > Invertebrates > Cnidaria > Coral | place: Petempiche,Puerto... | reverse complement strand
TTATTATGTTTATGCTTATGCTTGCGTAAAACAGTGGCTACACACGTGAAATCTTTGTACATTTCGTAGCCGTCCTCTGCCAAACAACAACGTGAAATGACTAAGTTCTGCGTATTTTGGAGAACGCGAACGACGGCGACTAATTTTCCGTATTTCATTTGATGTCGATCGCTGGCGTTACATATTTAGCTTGAGCAAGTTCCGAGACCAATAGGCGCACTGAACAGATCTACTAAGATAATTGCGAAATTCAAAGGCAGAATATAAAATACTTTTTACTTGGCGTTGTCTTCGGGGTCGGCGTCGTCATTGTCTAAACTCTCTCTAACGTGAAATGACTAAGTTCCGCGTATTTCGGTGAACGTAAGAAACGACGGTAAATGTTTTGTATTTCTTTTTGGAATTGATCGCTGGCATTACATATTCAGTTTGAGCAGGTTTTTAGACCGATTGGCGTACTAAACAGATTCAGATAGTCACGAAAGTAGAGGGTAAAATATAAATCCATTTTTTACGAGCCGTCGTGGTGTCCCTATTAGGGATTAGGGAGTTTAAGAAACCAGGACGCGACGCCGAGGACAACGTCGATTAAAAATTGATTTTATATTTTACCTACGAATCTCGCGATACTCTAAAGTCATTTTCCTTTGTTTCTCAGTGTCAAAACCATCACGAAACTGAATCTCCGACAGGGCGAAACATTTGAAATAAAAATAAAAAAATTGGCCCTCCTGGTTCACGTCGTGGTTTTCTTAAGCTCCCTGTTGTTTTGCAGAGGAGGGCAAAGAAATGTATCAAGAATTATAACACACGTGCACAGCCATTGTACAGCTCATTAAATCTAGTATCGGCTTGAAAAGGCGACACAACGTTTTGAAACTATCTCAATACAAGCACGTGGTTAAAGATGCACGTGCGGCGGCACGCGACAGCTTGGGAAACGCCTCAGAATCGCAAGTCTTGGAGTAAAACTTGTCTCGTTTCTTGTGCACATGTATTCATGCTAAATGATTTGGGACCACCTGGGACCGCCAAAGCGGTCTTGTTCATAAACAGGAATCCACGAGCAACTGCGCATTCAATCGATCGGTGTTCAGCGTGCTTATGATTGGTCAACAATTCTTTTGAACTGTTGCGATCAACCTCAGGCTAATTGGAGGTAATTTTGTAAAGAAACACAAAACCACTGATTTCTATAGGTTCCTTGACGTAAAAGAATTACACGGGATGTTGAAAAGGCAAACAAAAAGCAACATGGCTTTGTATCACCAAACCTCAAGCTAATTGCCGGTAATTTGGTGCTGGTAAGAAACCGCTAAATTCTATGGGTTCACTGACCTAATAAACCTTGCGGCATGTATGAAGAGCCCTCAGAAGAACCTTTTAAACACGCGCCTTTTGCTTGCGATTTACCACAGCTCTTTCATAGTTCTATAAACGTACATCTCGCGTATAACTCAGCATAATGCATTCAATTTAATGATGTTTCTAGTTTTCTACGAGCAAACACGTCATACGGCTGACATAAGGTTCATTCGCTAACTGAACTATGTACGACTATTAGGCAACAAAAGATTTGTTCGCGTGTAATGAGCGGATTGAATATTGGACCAGTGTATTGGAATGCCTAGCCGTTAATCGCAAAGGCTAGCGACCGCGGCGTATTTTCAATCCATTGTTTGTGTAATTTTTTTTCTGTAAATTAATTAACAATATTTTGCCTTTTAACGTAAGCGAAAGGGCACCGAATAATAGATTATTACTAGAATGATTTTAATAGTTCAAATTTTGTCATTATCTCTTTTCTTCTTACTATAGGACACCGTCGACACTGCGCCGGAGGAATTTGAAAATGAAGGTTTCACTCTGAAAACGCATCAAACGTTTTCCGTCCACACTACGCAGGAGAAATTTGAAAACACGACAATCACCGGTCATTTTGGATTTGTGTTTGCGGAAAACTCGGTCAGGGAAATCACATGATTATCGCGACGCCTTCGTTTTCGAAACACTCCGTTTTCAAAATGTTTTCCGTCCACACGAAAACGAAAAGCCGGCGTTTTCAAATTCCTTAGGTTTGAAGAGAGTTTTCGAAAAGCTCCGTTTACGTGATGGATCAGTGTGGACGGTAGGCCTACTAGGAAAAAAGCCGCATTTTCAAATTTTTCCGGCGTAGTGCGTGATGCGCAAGCAGCGTAAAGGCAACAGAAAAGAGAGCAACTGAAAATCTCTTCGTAGTCTGGTCTTGGCGGAAAATAACAAATGAAAAGGTTGCATTACATCAGTAACATATTCATAAGAAAAGTGCTTCTATACACTTGTTTCCAAGAATGCAGAGCACAGACTTACAACTTCCTTCCTGACGCCTTCAAAAGTCAGGAAGGAACGTAAATGTGTCTACGTTACGTAAGCTATTGTAGTTTCCCGGTAACACAGCTTCGCCGAGCTAAACAATGCCCTGAACTGCCAAAATTTGAAAATTACATTTGTGCAAAACGATTCCGCTTTCGTTTGAGAATATTTTTCTATTTGACTTAGTTTCTCATTCAACGCTGGATGCGTGAGGTAGTGGTAGTTAATTCATGACTCGCGGCATGTTTACGCAAAATTTTACGATTTAAAAGTCATTGATGCGTTCACCATTATAAATGAACGCAAATTTGCCTTCAGAGGTAAAATGTGTCAAAACAACCGTGAACATTCCTGATAACTGACGTTTTTGTCTTGAGTCAGTCGCGAACGGCAAGCCGACAAGTGCAGTGGACCGGATTCCTAATTACTCTACACTGGCGCCATGCTGTGACGAAATTTTGCAGCGGAAAGACACACAAATACTCAATTACGTTTGCCAAGTGGTAAATATTTCCTTTTTCCCGCAAATTTTGCCAACGATGCTGAACGAAACAGTGAAAATCCGCGTCAAGGGGTCACTGTGCGACTGCATTGACGTTCGCGTGATTTCTTTCAAATGTATCGCGTGATGGAAGTTACATTTGTTTACACTTTTGAAATCACGCAAAACTTGACGGTAGAGTAGCGTCCACCTTTAGCAACCGTCGCCGCAGCGTGAACGAGCGTGAACTTATCGTTGATATTTTTTTACTTTCCCTTTTAACGTCAACTTGCTTAGCGCTTTCGAGTAGAAGCGTCGGATCACAAGGATAAAAAGGGTTACCTCGGATACCAGTTGTTCTTTTTTTAAAAATGATGCGCGGAATTGAAAATGTTTGATTGTTGGAATAGCCGTTGCGTGCTACACATGCCTTTGAGAACAAACGGAGGTCATTGAAAAATACTTAACAAGAAAAGCGCTGGTCTGCAATTCATCATTTCGTCTAGGGCATGCCGAGAGCCACTGCTGGGAACAGTTGTGTTTAGTTTGTTTGTAAAGACCTTACAGTTAAATACTAGAGGTAAGCCAAACCAAATATAGCTATGGAAGCACAGAACTGCCAACATGGCTTTTTTTCCACGTTTTATCAGTCTGCGCGTGCAAATATGTTCCGCTTTCCACGCACCAGCTGCAGCATAACTTGAAGCATTTGAAAAATCACGCAAAGGTCATAGAGAAAATTCCTTACATTCCCCTGCTGCTGGAAACGACAAACAAAAACTCCCTTTGCAATATCAGTCGAACCTTAGACACGGTGCAGCTAACACCTCTGCGAATCTGAAGCGGCAACTCCGAAGAATCTACCGCGACAATGCTCCACAACGTACCCACACTGTTGGTTTACTACGCGAGCTCAGCCGTTTTACTCGTGGCGTTTTTAACTCTACGTCTTCTGCGGTTTTTTCCTCGTTCACAGTGGCTCATCTTTGAGATGATGAACAAGATCGCGACCATCCAAATGCCCCGAGAGAACTACAGACATTCACTGTTCACTTGGCCCATGTTCACATCCATGCGTTCATCCATCTTACGCGAGCTGCAGAAGTCCGCTTCTCGCGGAAAGCCCGCCCCAGACTCCCAACTGGTCTCAGTGGATGGCAAGTCACGCTGCCGGCTCTTGGACTTTAGCAGACGAAACCGGCCACTGGTTGTCAACTTCTGTAGCTGGACGTGTCCCGTTTTCCGAACCAGGGTGGACGAGTTTCTCAGCATCGCGCGAGAATTCAGTGACGTTGCTGATTTTTTAGCGGTGTACATCGAGGAAGCTCATCCCTCCGACGGCTGGGCGTTTAAGGTGAGCGCACCCGATCAAACACTTGATATAACTGTCATAGATTCGGAAGCCCCTTTGCCAAATTCACGATACATTGCTTGGCGTTTCCGTCGAGTTCACCACGGCGTTGTAATGTATGATGCGAACCAAATGTCATATCAAAGCATCACTGAAACGAGAGCATATTTATGCTCTGCATAAAAATAGCTGAATCCCTTAGCTAGGTAACTGGAAACTGTTGCGCACTGTGCCAACATGCTGTGGAGGGATCTTTCATCCCTATGATGAATCTTACCACAAGGTCTTTAAACATGAAAAGTAAATTAAACGCGAACGTTAGAGTGATAAGTAGACATTGCTATTTTCTAGCAAGGATGACATGCAAAATGGAATTTGACAGTCAAAACTGCATTCTTCCGATCATCTTTCGTACAAATTCCATCAGGTTCTATATTTCAGTTTAAGACAAATGTCTCTGAAGAATTTGACAAAATGGCTCCGACGACCTTAAGGGGAATTATTCTCATGCCTAAAATCACTGAATGTTGTCTACGTATTTTTTTGGACAGAATAACGTCACCACATCAAGACACCAAACCCTCGAGCAAAGGTGCAATGCCGCAAGGTTGATGCTGGACTCGGTAGAATTTCATAACTGTGCTGTGATGGTGGATAACATGGACGATGAAGCTAACAAGGCATATGCCGGAAGGCCAATAAGACTTTACATTATAAAGAATCAGGAGATAGAGTACGCGGGAGGAACTGGGCCCACATTTTACAATTCCAGCGACGTGAAACAATGGCTGCAGAGTGTCAGAACATCTGTGAAAAACACTAGGCACAGAGCATAGAGTAATGGACAGAAAACAAAAAAATAACTTAAATAAAAACAATTGTTCTTGAGGACACCAGCGTTCCGACATGCAGAAGGGTCCTCAAAGCCTTTTACCACCGAGAATTTGTCGTACCACAAATAAAAAGCGGGTACACCCTGATACACATATACAAGTCCGTTCGCACTGTCGCACTGGCTTCGAGGCCTGAGCACCTTTTGTGTAATTAAGTAGCTTCTTGTAAGATCCTTGTAAAAAGACAACGTACATTACACTTCCTCCACGACGATAAAAGAAAAAGTCAAGGGGAACAATTTGTGCGTATTTATTATTGACTCTGATGTAAATACATTACTGTACAAATATAAAACTAATTGTATATATAGCAAACTGAACACTTTAAATTTTTATAAATATACAACGTCTCAATATACACCCGGAGAGTGATTACCACGCACTTGCGGCGCTAATGACTGTTACAAGATCACGTACCAACTGAAAGTGTGTTTCAAGTAATTTGTCGACAATAATGAATAAATAAAGATATAATCTTCAAGAATGCGTGGGGCGTGAATATTTCACTATGGAAGCGCGATAAGCTAAGTTATGTTGAAAGTTCATGCTCTCAGGATTGCCCTAAAGCTGGTAGAGAATGGTCTTTTAATTTTGGTATTCTAGTTCAGGAGATTTGTTTTGGGCAATACTGCTCGAGAGCTAGCACCGTCGAAATCTTGACAGTTCCTTAAGGGTGTCAAGAGGTGCTTGGTACAAGTGGGTAGTTTAAAAAGGCTAGTAAAGTAATTGAGCTATTGACGTGAATTCGTCCAATTAACAGGGTCTCTTGCGTCAGAATAGTTAGCAAACAGAAGGAATGCTTGTCGGATAACGGATAGCTGTCGTATATCGCTCTCACTCACTCAAGACTAAAGTGCATCTAATGGAAAACTAAGATCTGAACTTTGAGCGCGGCTTTGATGAGCTCCTGGAGAAATTTTACTACAGTAAACAGATAACAGAATTTAAGTTACTGGCGCGAATTAAGTATGCATATCAAGTCTGACTGAAAAAAAAAAAAAAAAAAAAAAAACTTATTTTTATTTAAAAAACAAAACTCAAAAAAAAAAAAATAAAAAAATTTAAATTACTGGCGCAAATTAAATATGCAAATCAAATCTGACTGAAAAAAAAAAAAAAAAGACAATACTCTGTCTTAATGCAAACACAGACTCTAAAAATCAAAGACCTCAAATATTCCCTTTGGATAACCTAAGATTTCTGATAAGGTTGCGTCGCACCCACAGATGAATGCATTATATAGTTTCAAAAAAAAAAGATGTTATATAATAAACCATCCAAATTCCTTGCATTTTCTGAAAGTGTGGAAAAATACTTTTACTCGCGGAATGCAGTATGCTTGAGAATGTCTCTTGCTTTTAACTACCATAGATGGCCGTATCTGAAAGGCGATAATATACGAGAGCATATTGTTGTGTCTATTGGGAAATACAGAGGGGTATCACCCCGGCCATATCAATATCTTGTTGTTTGCTTGTCTATATCAGTAAATGTTTTAGTCTAGGGCAATATATGATCCCTCTTTTTTGTTAATATTCGTATTTGAAAATGTTTGCAGTCAAACTATATTGAGTGAGTGGAAAATATCAAGGGTTTGTATTTTTGCTGTGTCACTATCGCGTCAACTGAGGGAGCTTTTAGCAATGACAAACAACGGTGTTATGCAGCTCATGTCACGCGAACCAAGCGTCTCAACAGCTCCTCAGGCAAATTTCGTTTCTGATAATTACTGGAGCTGAGATTCATTGTTCGAAGGTATGCCTATGTCTGCGAAGTTCACACGCTCTCCGAATTGCTAGAACTGTAGAGATAACAATTTATCATAAGTAACAATTCAAGTTATCTTGCGCGCTTGCAGAAAATTCAAAACGTGTGTCAGTAAAAACTTGTAGATAAGGGGGCCGCGCGTTTAGCGCAAGTTCGGAACAATGCATGCTCTAAAGTCGATAGGGCGTAACAAGACCTTCAACCCTTACACGGGTTTAGAGAATCGCTCCAAATTTGGCACCACTTTAAACGCAATAACGATACATCTTATTACGACACTTCAAAACTGCAGCTAACTTGGGTTAGCATTGTCATCAAGTTATAAGTGTTTTGTACAAAGAGCTGTTTTTCGTGCAAGCACCAAGCAACGACTACATGTTTGTACAGGTGGTTCCACGCATAAAATGGTTTCATGGTCGCATTTCACTTATTAAAACCATGTGCATATACTACTTATATCTTTGGTAGAAATTCCGGTAAAAACTGGGAACGAACATGTCCCCTAGCTTCTCTTAGTTGGTGTCTCTCTTACGTCAGTTTTTGTTATGACTCTTAGTGTTTTTCAAAGTGAGTTTATGTATTGTTTTGTACCTTTCGACTCCCAAGACCCATTTAGGTGCAAAGAGAGGCTTTCATTGTCATCATCATCATCCGAAAAAGTTAATTATAGACCACAGCGAAAAGGATGTGAAAACTAACGGCTATTTTTAACAGGCGACACACTGAGCTGCGTGAAATAGTGTAAATAAGCTTAAAAATAAACGTCCAAAGAAAACACTGTAAAACATGCAATTTGCGGACTGTCTTAACATCTCTCCTGTGAAGGTATCTTAAAAATCTGTTTTCTACATTACAATTGCGTGATCTCAAAGTGGACCGTAAGCTGTTCACGAGGCTTTCGAAAGTCAAGTCACATAACTGATGCATTGCCAGGCGGATTAGCACGTTGTTAGTTCTAAACGTTTTCCCTCTTCAACGCTGACAACTGCAACTCGAACACAACGCAACGACAGCTTAACAAGAAAGCAGTGCTTGAATTAAAGAGGCTTAGGACACAAGATCACCATTTGGACATTTCGTGATTCGCAAAGTTTCCAGAACAAACGGGGGTCATTTTCCGCAACGAAACGCACAGAATATACTGCGCACTCGATAAATCATTCCACCTCGCGCACGCAGAGAAATTGTCGACCTCAATTGTTCGCTGGTGGTTCTCAGTCACTTTGTTGTGACTACAGATGCGCTGTTTGAATAGAGGCGCGTTAAAATCACTCAGGCAAAATTGTGCACGTGCGTGAGTTTAGGTTCCAACGATGCCATGTTGGCACATCGCACCTGCCGCCCGACAAAATAACACCGTCATGATCACGCGAGAGTTCATGTGAAAAGGTCACATTTGTCGAAAGTGTTTTCAAGAGAAACAAAATTTTTAACATTCCTTGGGTGCTGTATAAATACGAGCACACCGCGACTCTCAAAGCCTGGGAAACTGTTGGAGAGGCTGAGCACACGAGGTTGAGTCGCAAGCTCAGAAAGCCACGGTACGGAACAATGTTGCGAAAATTGACCGCCACTGTGTTACCGTACTGCGCGGTAACCGTTTTGCTGCTGGTCGCGTTCTTTTTTCTCAGTTTTCTCCGTCTCTTGCCCTGTACGAAATGGATCGTGGTTAAACTGATGCAAATGGTTGCATCGATCACACTGCCCACCGAAGTCTACTGGCATTCACTGTTCACATGGCCAATGTTAAAGTCGCTGCGCAACGCGATTCTGCGCGAACTGCAAAAATCAGCGCGGATCGACCATCCTGCTCCCAATCCCTCCCTGGTCTCCACGGATGGATTGTCGCACCGTCGTCTTTTCAACTTTTGCAAAGGAAATCGTCCGCTGGTTGTCAACTTCTGCAGCTGGACATGCCCAGTTTTTCGGGCCAGGGTGGGCGAGTTCCTCAGCATTGTACAAGAGTTCAGTGATGTGGCTGATTTCCTTACTGTTTACATCGACGAAGCTCACCCGTCTAACGGATGGGCCTTTAAGGTGAGTTCAAAACTCCCTACTTAGTTTTTAGCGCCGAGAAAAACTGAAGTGAAGCGTACTTTTTATTTAGACACCGTTTTTACACCCATTTTTTAAAACATGAAACTCGTCGCCCTACGCTCCTATGGAGCGTAGGGCGACGAGTCTTTGCAATACACGGTGACTAAGGTAATAAAAACTTAAGTGACAAGGTACATCTTTTCAGTGATCTATAAAGAGCATAAAGCTTACAGAAACAGCGTTACTAATAGACTCGATCTTGTTTTCAGAACAACGTTGTAATCCCTAACCACGCAACCTTAGAAGAGAGATGCCAGGCTGCAAAACTTATGCTGGACTCGGTGAAGTTTAACTGCCCCGTTGTTGTGGATACAATGGAGAACGAAGCTAATAGGGCCTACGCCGGGCTTCCTATAAGACAGTATATAATTAAGAATCAAAACGTGGTTTACGCCGGACTACCTGGACCAACGTATTACAACCCTAAAGAAGTTGAAACGTGGTTAAAGGAGTTCAAAGCTGAATTTATGAGAACTGGACGCCACAGGGCTTAAAATGTAAAAACGTCCGTTTGACTTGTTCGGTCACGTCGCATTCGACAAACCAGACAAGAGGAAATACAATTAGGATAGATGACCAGCACCGGAAGTTTTTATAAACGAAAAGTTGACATTAAATTAAATGGAAACATTGCCTTGAAACTTTCCAAGGAAATACTATCGGAAGACTGACAAAGAACAATTTTAATTTCTCGTTAGATGCGATGTAACGAAAAAAACAAAGCGATCTTTTGACGTGCTTTGTTCCCGCGAAAGCCTATAATTGTTTGCTTAGCTTATTTACAAGCAGGCCAGAAGGGCTGTGGTCATGGATCTGTAGGAATAGCTTCTTACTCGGTCGCGACAACTTTAATTCTAGGCTAAGCATGATAATTGATGAAAGAATGCCTTTGTGTAGGAAGTCAGTCTTTAAGTAATGTATTTAGAATTGTTCATTATTCAATTACACGAATGTAAATAAATTACGTGTTAGCCTACTCCACGCGTCCTCTGGTTTAAACTGAACACGTTGTGTCTACCCTCTCGGAGCTATGGTCGTGATTACAAAAACGAACCGAAGCATTCCTTTGCGATATGTCTCAAACGCTACCGTGCTGTTTTATGCTGAAAGGAATTTTTATTACAGTGTGTAGCAACTTTGATTGGCGTGTCAGTTCCAGCTGATTAAAACTGATTGCGTGCGTTTGAACGAAAGGCCGTGTTGATTTTTCCTGCCCCCCAAGGGTTAAGTCAAGCTGTAGTCAGGCTCAAATACCTCAAATCTTATTGACTTGTTTTCCCGATCTTTAAATCCAAAAGGTTGACCAACGTATCTCCACAATCCGTCGAAGTTTGAAGAATCGTGGAGCACGGTTTTTGAAAGATTGGGCAATTGCCTCGGGACGCGTGCCACGCCATTGCGCCAAACAAGCCGTACAGCTCTCTTAATTAACAATATTGCGCCGGGGACCAAGAGCCGGAAGGCAATGGTAACTGTTTAAATGTTTACAATTCCTTTGTTGATCGTTTGTGTGTATCAAACAGTCACATTAGCACTTTTAGCAGTAATTCGACTCAATCACGGTCGTTGAACAGTTTCAAAACGAACGAAAACTGCAGATAAATCGCGTATTCACCCCTGCGGATACATTTCACTCCGTTAAATAATCATCCGGAAAACATGTTTTAGTTGTGGAGCTGAGCTATTGCTGTTGACCAGACCTTGCAGATTTACATTGAACGCGCCAATGTCAATCACACACTACCGGTTCATGTAGCGGAGCACGATTCTGCTCTTTCTTTGATGAGAAATCGTTCTTCATTAACCATTGAGAAGAATAACGGAAAAGCTGCTCGTGTTTCTCGTCTTGTTAATTTGCGCGAGAACTTGATAAAATCGATATCGTGACTCGCGGTGAATGAGGTTTATGTTTCTTTTGACACAAATTACGTGTTAATAATCATTGAAAATGAGTGATAAACAATACAATGATGACGGCAATAGGCGCTAAACAAAACAACTTGAAGTGGCACAAGGGGAAATCGATTGGAGATGGTTTCCTTTGGGGCAAAAATTCAAAAAACAGAACGCATCTTTGGTTGGCGATCTATTGTCAATGAAAATAAACCTGATGGCAAGTGTCGCGATTTGGAAGACTGCAGTGATGCAATTGCAAACGAACTGTTAGCTGAACGGTGCCCGACTGGCGGACACTTGTCATACACACGCAAACAAGCGTAGACCAATATTTGCCAAGCCCTTGTAAAATGTACGTTCGAAAAAACATTTCCCTCGCATATGTGACTGAGGTCACTGTGCAAACGAGATTACAAATTAATCTTCGCTCGCTGAAACAAGCACGCAGTTAATCTAATTTCCTATTTCGCTTAGAGCTCTGTAGGATGGGTTATTTTATATGAGCCCGTGTTAGCGAATGTACATGTGGTGTAGCCTACGTCATTGGCCTTTCGTGCCGCAGGAGAGCCGGGTCACGCGAACTTCGTCTTGACTGTAAAATTGTTTAATTGCCTGTCGCACGAAATCTGTCTTACATCCATATGAAGCAGAAATGCGTGAATTTCTTACTCAAATTTTCGTTTGGTCTTCCGTAATTCAACACTAGCTCTGTACGAAATTTATCGCGACGAAACTTCTGGAACTGGCTTCACGCGAAATTAAAACGCCACAAAATTAATCACGCGATGTTTGATCAAGCTAAATAGCAAATTCAAAGAGCAGAAAAAATTCTGCCCTCAATTATTAAAGAGAAAAATATCGCAGATAACATATTTTTAAATTATTTGTAAATAAGCTAAGCAGATAACATATTTCAGATTCAGGCTTCTCACAGTCATAACAGTTTGGCTGATCTAACTTGGTTTCAATAAAGCTCTGATAAGGTAAATCAAAATTATATCAGTAATAAAATCCATGTTTGCTTATCCGACGAAATGTTATTTGTTTTCACTTTTCTGTTGGGGGAGCGCTGTGTACATAATTAAATAACTCATGTTGCAATTTTTTTGTCCCACTAAATTAAATTTCGACACTTAATAAATTAAAATTATGGAGTTATTTTAAGAGTCCGACTGTTTCAGATAGTTGATTCGTGTCTTTGCGAACTAAAATAGAGAATGGAGCTAAGGGAAAAGTGTCTTTGTCCAACGACACTGCCTTAGATAAATTTTTTCCAAGTATTTCATGGATGCAATAATCAGCGTGTTTTAATGTGACAACATTTGGGCTGGTTATTGACCAGTGTGTTGTGAACTGAGCGGGCATATCAAAGCCATGAAATGACCTCCTACTGAAAGAAAAGTGTTGAAAGCATTCTTTTTCCATATTCGACCTTGGAGTATTCTGGCTTTTTTTTCTCTCTCCCTTAGGTCAAGCTGTTGAATCTGTCAACGCCGCCTTTCGTCCTAAACGACTATTTTTACCCATAATTGTAACGGTGCTGTGCGTATAAGACAAAAAAAAAAATCTATGACAGCAACACTTTGAAACATCTGGAAGTCTTCACCACAAAAAAAGGACGAAAGTCTTATAGTGAGTGAGTAACTAACGCTGTTTGGTCCTGTGTTAACAGTAACAATAAAAATGTTCAGCTAATCATGGTTTCCTCTTATTCCACTGTTTACAAAACTGTCTTTAAAGCGCCAAAGAGTTTAGAATAGGGGGCGAAATATTGTTGCTATTTTTACCGACAAATCCGCCGGGAAAAAATAATCAGTCTTTTCATCAGCAACAAAAGAACTCATTGTTAAAACAATCTAAAAATAATTTGGAGTTTGCAAAACGTTCTGAAGGTTATCGCTGGGGTAATTTTTTTGTTCCATTGTTTTCCGAATGAACGACAATAAGGCATATTTTTATGTTTTTATTCCTTAAGGCAAGTTTAAACGATGATCAACACAACTGTGTTTTTATTTCCCTGTTACAACCGCATTAAGCGAAAGTGAATTTTAGCTTGCAAAGAATTTCTCGCAAAAAAAAAGATCATCTGATTGACAATGTTTGGGGCAAGGAAACGTTGGACGTGACCACAAAATCATTGACATTGCTCGGATCAAGGAAACAACTTGAAATCTATGTGTCAATGTTAACTAAATAAACGTTTAAATATTGTTCTCTCTTATCTGACAGTTCTAAATGGCTTTAAATACCTCTTATCGAAAAACTGCTGCTTTGGCCAGCTGGAGCAAAAGATGGCCGTGAGCTTGACTTCTTTCTTACGAGTAAGAAGAACCCGCTGCTCATTTCAAGTATTCAACAGGGAACAGATGAAATCTAACCTCAAGTATCCTAATTCCGGGGCTTTAGAAGAGTCATCCTACCAAATTCTAGACAAAATGAAAATATTAAGTCTTGTGCTTTGTAAAAATACCGGAAGGTTTAATGGTAGTACTCACCAAGATCAATTCAACGAAAATATTATGCGTTTTACACGTAATCCAAAGACCCAAGTAAAAAATAGATATTCGTGGGAAAATGGAACACGTTATGACGTAACCTTTCAACGTCACGCGATCGCGGCTGATTATCACGCGAGGTAAACTCGCGAGGAGAAAATAAATCACTGCAGTTGTTTCGAAAGTTGAACAAGGAAGTTTTCGAGCAAGGGTCTTACTGGAGGTTATAATTAGCAAAAAAAAAAAAATTAAAAAACTATTTTCTTTTCGCCACAATCTCTCTGAAGCGTGACTAAGTTAATTTCATTCATTTGTGAACGTACTGTCCGAACATTTCATCACCGGAAGTTGTTCATTTTACCAGATTTCGTATGCCATTTACTTTTAGATTGGCGAAATGTGTCCCATTATGAAGCATTTTAAACAAAATCACAACAGTATCAAACTTTCCACCTACAAGGGGGACAGGAAATAGGTTGGAGAGCCTCATTTATAAAACGGCTATCAAGTACAACGTCAGAGGGGTGAATTACACCATTAACTAAAGAAAACTAATGGTAGCAATCACTGGACAATTCTGATGAGTACACGAGAAAGCTATCGCGGTTACATAACGAGTTGTTTGAAGTGAACGCATCAGCACGCTTGCCATAAGTCGTAAATCACAATACAAGGAGTTACTTCCGAAAGGCGAACGCGGACACGCGTGCAAACAAAGGCTGTTTACCAGCTCTAGATAGTCACGCGATGATTTCTTAAACAGTTAATACCGAACTGCGTTTCAGCAAGCCAAGATTATCGCAGGTAATGCGAGAGCGTTCCCGGGCAAGCATAAATCGCCGGTGTTTCGCTTTTTCGCAGTGGCCTCGTGCGAAAAATCGATCGCGTGATTGCGAGTTTGCCGAAGTGTGTACGCTTTGTTGGTTTGCAGACCCTCCAAGGTCATTCAACGAGAAAACAACTAGTAATTTAACAAAGCGCTTTGTTTGAATCACTTTACAGCATTAGGCTATCGGTATTTCCTTGCCGTTTGACTGGTTCTTCGTATTTTTCCTTCAGCTAGGACGCTGTGGATTATCATGCTCCCGACGCGTTCAACTGTCAGGAAAGTCATGTTCTTTCTTTCCGGTTTCGGGATAAACAGGCCAGTTGGCAAAGACACGCGCGTTTGCCATCCCGTGACATTCACCAACTTGTTGTGGTTTTTGGTGACAAGGAAATTGTAATCAGATTTCATGTTTGTATTTTCTAAGGTGAAGTAAAAACGATAACCGAACAGGGGTTAGTCAGGGGATTAACATACCCAGCACGATTCAATTTTTCGAACTCTATTTATTTGTCTCACCTTGTTTTGTTTTACAACACAAATGGGATGACTGTGCAGCCCGAGATTAAAATAGTTGGATCGTATTTTCGTCCTTAATTAGCCACAGGCAAATGCCACGTAATTGGTGACATTGGCTTTTAAGGCGAAAAAACGGATCATACATGCTTCCAACCAACTGAAACAAACTGAACTGGTTAATTTATACCCCAAAACGTCTCTTACTGAGAGCAATAAGTGTATATATAGATATGTATGTATGGTAAATTAAACGGTGTCTTTTTCCCAGTCAGGAATTTCCAAGAGACCACGAAAGAAATTCATGTCAAATTTATCGTTTTTTCCTTCGCCAAACTGGCAACATTCGCATTTTCAGGTCTGTTGAATATGATACGATGCACGCGCGCGGCGTATACAAGTTCGCCTAGCGTTCGTTGTTGTCCATAGTGTTCTTGCGCAAAGTCCAAAACCCGTCGATTTTGTAGTGCTGAATCAGGGCGCTGAATGGTATTCGCACAATGACGAGTAGAGAACGTAACACAGCAGCTACTTTTGTAGTTCTTCGTTCAGCCTGCCTATCAAATGGCGCTGTTTTGTTTAAGTCAGTATACAGCAGCGATTAAACGTTGCCTTCACTTTCTTTCCATCTCGCCAGCCACCTTCTGACCTCTTGTGTTTTGTAAAATGTCGGTCCCATCCCGCCGGTGAACTCCACTCTCCCATCCAAAATGATGTAAAGGCGTATTGGCAGAGCGCCATAAGCAAAGTTCGCTGCGTTCTCCGTGGAATCCACCATCAAGGGTGCCTTCAGCTTGGACGCATTCATCAACAGCTGGGCCGCCTCAATCCGTTCCTCTAAACTGCGGTGCTGTTTCACGTCAAAAGCCGTCTGAATTGTGCAAATAAAAGTAGATATGGCACATCAGTGTAAAGCTCGCCCTTCCTTCCTTCGTCATTAGCTATTCAAACACGTCTCCTTTCAGTACGAGATACTGTACGGTATAATTTCACGGTTCCTCAAATTTGCGTAAACATCCCTACCATAGCTCCCAGTAAAAACTTAGGCTGTACGAGTGAACTACGTTTAAACCAGAATTACAGGCCGCTTAATTCTTTATGCAATACTCCGAGCCAAAAGCAACATTTGGGAAATAAGCCAGGATCAAACAAAGTATTAGTAAGCAACTCAGACATTACACATGGACTGTTATGATTACCTTGAAGGCCCATCCGTCCGTTGGGTGCGCTTCTGAGATGTAAATCACTAGGAAGTCAGCTACGTCGCCAAAGTCCGCCATGATCTCGCCAAACTCGCGCAATCTCTTCATGAACACAGGACACGTGCAACTGCCAAAATTGACCACAAGCGGCCTGCTCTCCTTGGCAAAGTCTAAGAGATGTAATCGAGATTGACCATCGGCAGACACGAGGGAGGGATTGGGGGCTTCTTTACCGGGCTTGGCTTTTTTCTGAAGATCTATCATCAATGTCTCCGTCACAGCCTTGTACATCTCCCATCCAAACAGACCGTTGCCGTACACCTCTTGGCTGATCTGGCATCCGGCAAACTTGATGAAGAGTTTCACGACCAGCTTGCGAAACACAAGCGTACAGAATAAAAACCGCAGGATGGCGAACGCCAACAGCAAGGCCAGCGATGCCGTGTAAAAAGGAAGCACCACAGAAACAGACATGGCGGAGCTAGTAGCGAGCGACTCGTCAATAACGTCCGCAGTCAATGCTATTACTCGTTAATCAACGGAACACGCGCACTTATGGAGAGCACTGGAATGTGACTGCGAGAAATCTGATTCAGCGCTGTAGACAAGTTTCAAATACCGTCGACCTCCGTGTTAAACCTTGCGTGATGTTTTGGAGTATGAGGTGATAGGACTCTAGAGATAAGGGCAGCAGGCCGGCCTGCTTGCACACGCTTCTCACACGCTACTTGGTGATGTCTTTCGCGCTTGGTTGTGTCAGGTAAATCGCTGTTTCACCGAACGTGGCGCACACGTAACAATGGCAAAGCTCGCCTCGAGACAAATTGATGGAATGATTAAAGAGGCTTTAGGCGGCTTTCCACGCGAGCTTAGACTAGTCGACGATTAAAAGGGCGAAACTGGCGAATAATCTTCATATACACGCAATCCTCAGCCAACTCTCGAGTGAAGTTTTCCTTCTTGGAATCGCTTAAATCAACTTTAACACAAAATCCTCCAGGTGAAGGGCCAGAATTGGTCCTGACTAAAGCTGTTTTGCACCCAACACAAGCTCTCCTTATGCTGCCACTTAACCTCGTGACGTCATCTAGAACAATCCAAAAGCCACAGTAGACTAAGAAAGAACTAGAGAGCTGTCAAAGCGAATGTCTGTTGACTGCCGCCGCACATTATCTTGTTTTACTGAGCGCCCATTTAAAACACTGAAGCCCTTTCTGGGTTAACCGCAAAAATGGCGTCTCCACCACGCGCTCAGACACCGAGGGATGAGAGAATAATTTTGCCGGTTCCGCCAGGCTTCAGTTAGTTCCTCACGGATAAAATAAGGCATGATTCGTTTTGCCAAATGCCCTGGCAACTAACGTATTTATAATGACGCGCGTGCTCACCGCTAATGGTTGCTAATCGTTTCCGGACAAGAGCGATAATGTTTTCCTCGGTAGTAATTTAGCACAGATGTCATCGAGAGGAACATAGCGAGGGTCTTGTCAGCACTCTCTAGTTAGCACCACTCCGATTCTAACATCATTACTGGATAAACGTCGTTAAATACCGCTAATTGTACAAACAAGGTTACTTCAATGTAACTGAAACAGCGCCTGGCAAAAGAACGAGTCTGATATCGCCATTGTTCACTTTGCAGGCCAAACAATTATCGTATTTAGACCTAAGGTTAATTGATACAGTTACAGTGAATAATAGTCTAGTGTAATTGTCAGCTAATTGTGGGACAATTTTACATTTAGTGCGTCGTTCTGCGGCTTCGCTTGATTAATTCGGGAAAGATATCTAATTCGTCGAATACAGTAAATGAGATGCAGTTGAAAACCAAAATGTGTCAGATCAAGTGCAAACTTGCAGAAGATACCGAGCGACTTTTTGAAAATGCGCTAGCACTCATTAACTGTACTTTTTACGTTCTGTTTATTCGCCTTTTTCTTCTCTGCACTACAGAAAATTATTCGCAACAACAGTGTGCACTTATCTCCATCGTTGCGTACGTGTTCATGTACAAGTTGTAACATTGCCAGCCATCCTAACCTCGATAAACAGAAATAATCAACCCAAGTCTTTTCACAAGGACATCTCTTTCTTCACACACTGCTTGAAACCTTGCCAGCCACTTTTCTCGGAGGAAGGAACCTGTTTACATAGCAGATTGTTAATTAAACACTTTGGATAACGTGTCATAGCCTTTCTGATGTCATTAGTCTCTCTTTGTACACTTCAACTCATATTACACCACCCAACGTGAATTGCCACACCTGACAGGAAATGGCTATGACACTCCACATCCTTTCCACAAATGAGACGTGAAATTGATTAATGAACAACACGTGAAATAGATACATTAAAAGATTAACGAATTAAGAGTCTTAACCCACTGACCCAGGCTTGAAAACGAGAGCATTACAGCAACAATGGCCCTAAAAACTCGGAGTGCATCTCACTTGTCATTAGATGTGATCTACCCTCACACTAGTGTTTGTATACACGTTTTTCAGGTGATCACAATGATTAGGACTCGACAGTAACACTTATCATTTAATTAGTAACGCACTTGAACAACCCACACAGCAGGGATCTAATTGTTACTGAAACTAAAAGGAAATAAGCTATGACTGCACACTTAAGACATCACTGCAATGACAATAATTAGTTAAATAGTTAATTAGTTACTGTGTTACGAAGATTACTGTCCGAACAAGCGCCAACACTCCAACCAAATCTCGAACACACGATTTCCTACAGCAACGGGCTAAGAAACAGATTTGTGCTCACGTACAAAGAATTGATCTCACACTAATATGATGGAACAAGCCTTTAAAGCACAAAAGCAAAGCTAGATTCTGAAATAAACTAACGAAAAATGATAATTAAGCTTGCCAAGGCATCTGACACTTTTGACAATGTGAAAAAGATGCGAAATAGATACGAAATAGATACAGTAAAAGATTTACTCTCTTAGCAAGTACCTCATACTTGACCTCCACAGAAAACACATCAGAATTCCAATTACGAGGAAGCGAGCCAAGGCTCTCCACGTTCTTGACAATTTTAAAAAGTCACGAAATAGATACAGTAAAAGATTAATTCTCTTAGCAAGAACCTCACACTTGACCTCCAAAGAAAACACATTAAAATACCAATTACGAGGAAGCGAGCCAAGACTCTTCACGTTCTTGACAATTTCAAAAGTCACGAAATACATACAGTAAAAAATTTACTGTCTCAGTAACTACTTCACACTTGACCTCCACAGAAAACATATTAAAATACCAATTACGAGGAAGCGAGCCAAGACTCTTCACGTTTTTGACAATTTCAAAAAGTCACGAAACAGATACAGTAAAAGATTTATTCTCTCCACTAGAGTCTTTCACTTGAACTCGACCTCTTTGAAACAATAAAAAACTCTCGCAAGGTACGTTATATAACTCACACCAATATAAGCGCTTGTACGAGTCCGAGCTCGTGGTCGTCATCTTGTACTGAAACTAGCCGTGTAAATTAAAGGAATCTCATGTTTGCTGTTACATTTCCGGAAACACATTGCGTGCTGAATTTCTCAGACGAGGAAGTGACATCTCAAAACGAGGAAGTCTACTTCACAAGCGGATGTTTAGAACACGTTTAGGTATTGCTATGCAACCAACACTCTTCCCCCGGAGACGGCTTTTCTCGTCATTAGTTCCTTTTTAACATCTTCCTTGAGCAAAACAGCGTTAATTCTAAGCACCTGCACTTTGCAAAGACACTGGGCATGGTTGTTGAAAGGAGGAAGAGCGCTATCCTAAGAGAAATACATATCCAGGTGATAGCATGGTTGATTCTGTGATCACCGTAACATCCACTCGATAGCGATTAATCCGCTTCAGAGTGTTATTCAACGACTCTCAAACTCATTGCCAATTCATCAAGTTTAAACAAAGGAATTCATAACCACAGCAGAGTCTGGATATCTGATATTAATTAGCATAGATTGTGACTATTTTTGGTCACTCTACCTCGTCCTTAGTCTTGATTGAGGAGATGCATCGAACAAACGAGACAGTGTTTTACCATGTTTCCAAACATCACGAAGTTCGTCAAAGATCCTCCGCTACATGTCTTAGTTTCAACTCTCTCCTAGAAATGTTTAGAAATGTGGTAAAACACGGTCTTTCTTGTTTGATTTATTTATATATGCGATTGACTTTACCTCTATCTTAACGAACGTTAGTCGTTAGGATCGCTCAACGTTTTCGCAGCGGTCATATGGAAACCTATTTCGACGACAGGCACATGTACGAGGAACTTCGCATGGACGAGGAAACAGATCGATAATTTACAATGACGTGGGAGAATTTAGGATCGTTAACATAACTACGTGTCAAAACTTAACTCCAACCTCCTCTTTCACATGTTAATTTAGCACGTCGAAAATGCTCTGCGCCACTTCCTCAATGCTTGGGGCGCTGCAGTGTTTCATCAGCACTAAAGCTTACCAAATTTTATTGTCTCGGGGGACAGCTTTTTTCTTTTCTAGTAGGTGGTTTCGCAACGGAACGACCGTGTTAAGCTTCCCTGTTTACGCACCATTGTCGATGCGGCTTACGTTACTTCACGAGCGAACAAGGAACTGAAAGACTGGCCTGGTGAGCTTGTTATTGTGCTAGAGTAAAGGTCTTTTGCTATGGCCGTTGCTTTGTTTGCTGTGATCAAACCGTTCTATAAGCCAAGCTACTGAAAGACCGTCAGACAAGTCAAAATATCAACTTCTCTGAAATCCTAGATATTCTCAGCATTGGTAAAACATTTTCTATTTGCGCCAGTCTAACTTCCGACCAAATCAGATTTCACGTCCATTCAGATCATACCAAACTGCTTTCCTTCCACAGGTAGAGAGCGGTGGGGGGGTGGGGGGGGGGGGGGGGGG
>Ga0126338_10000543_pt1 | contig 20817 bp, 11 predicted proteins | sample OrbCmetagenome_2_FD_92529 | JGI IMG/M metagenome (GOLD analysis project Ga0126338, IMG submission 92529) | Coral microbial communities from Petempiche,Puerto Morelos, Mexico - Orbicella C C metagenome | ecosystem: Host-associated > Invertebrates > Cnidaria > Coral | place: Petempiche,Puerto... | reverse complement strand
CACAACTAGTCGATACTAGCCTTTTACTCCGACTGAAGCCATTCTACGCAATATTTAAGTGTGTCTACTTTATACCAAAATCGATGGGCACTTTTTTATGAGGTATACATTCGTTCGTTTTATTTATTATGTTTTGTATTTACGGAAACAAGTTATTTGATATCAGATCTAAGGTGCCATTCTTTTATAAACGTTAATTATAAGCGATATCTGATGTATGGAACTATCTGCCAACTATGTGATAGATAAGAGATCAATATCTTACTCAGACAAATTCCATGTTAATACGGATCATATTTTCAACAGTTTCAATGACTTCCGAATAGAATCCATTCGACACATCTAGTTGTCAACCTTTGTTGCATATCAAAGTTTTTCCAATTTGAAATCCATTTTTCATTGAAACATTTCTACATCAATGCATTTTATCCCGTCTTCAGGCATCCGAAATTCCTTACATGTACACATATAAATGAAATTCTTTCATTTTTTCGAGTACCGTGGTACGAGGTAGATTTAATCAGTGGCGTTCAAGTTTTTAAAATTATTTTCAGAACTAGTTGCATTTATACATAGGCTTCTAAAAACGGCTAAAGGAAAAAACTGGAAAATACGGAGTTTTGTATGTAAGCTTACACGGGTATCCGGGGGGTCTCCCATATAAAGAGGATGGAGGTGCTTGTCGTACCTTTAAGGGTTAAAAGAGCGGTTTTGGTACCTCCAAGGGTGTTAGCCTCTACAGATCCACAGCGGGCGCTTTTGCGCTGCCTTTTAGGGTAGTGAACCGAAAAAAGTTTGACAGGAGAAAATGTGTTGTTGCATAGAATTGGTACCTCTTCTTTATAGGGGTAAAAAAAAAAAAAATTCAAGCCACGCCCATGAAACAGGATGGGCTCTTTTCAAAATTTCCGACGACCACCCCCGTCCTTTTTATATGGGAGTACCCCCCCCCGGGACAGATATATATCGATGTACATGTTCAGTATTGGAAGTTTCCAAAGTACCAAATAAAATGAAGAATAAACTCAGTTTTTTTAACGTCAGTTGTCAATCATTGCTGTGTTCAATCATTAGAAGCTCCTGTCAAAGGTATAATGGTTTATAATTATTGTAACCAAAGGAGAGTATCACGAGAGATCAAAAGATCAGAAAAATTACATCATGAACATATATAAACACGGGCAGCAACTGAAACTGGAAACAAGCTGAAGAGGGATATTGGTAAAAGACTTAAAACTCGTGACGGTAAAAATTGGTAAAACACGTGAGTGACGTGACGCTCTGTGTCATTGATGACAGCGTGACGGACCCGTGACCTTAACGTGACGTGAACGGATCTACATTCATTTGTGAAGTTCAAAGTATAGAAGGCTAAAAGATCGGAATATATTTTCATGCTTGGGCCAGATGTCAATTTTGTTCACAGTGTCTTTATCCTCAATTCAATGTCCCTGATCTCCCACAATGTAAACGATCATTTTCGTGAGAGTGGGTGCCTGGGGGCATCAATCGTCTTGTCCAGTCTACTCCCGGGAACAGGAAGTAATAGGCCTGGTACCGAATTCACAGCCATGCAAAACATGATCGACATGAGGTAACTCACAAATTCTGCGACGCTTTTGTGGTCTTTTTAACTGAAAGATGGAAAATCCCGAAGCAGCTGTGGTGCTTAATGGTTCTCAGGTAATAGAGGCATCTTTCTTCTTCGTCTATGTTCGCTTACAAATTTACATGTCTGTGGGAAACTTTGCTACTTGATTAAGCTTGTATCTGCAGCAACACATAAAGAACTTGTTACTGACTTGCAAATTAAAGCGTATTGTATCACGACATCATATGATTTGTAAAGAAGAACTGGCATTGCTTGTATTTACAAGACTGAATTCAAACACTATAGTTTAATTCTGATCTCGTTTAAAGCCAGGAAAGTTTAACTTTTGTAAAATATGGATGCGTGTAAAATTTATATCTGCTTAAATCTATTAAGTTAATTGTTTAAGCGTAGTTCGAGGCTAACAGTTGCCGTGATTTTCAAACATGACGCTTTCCACAGCAGGGCAAAACTACTGGGGCCGTATATATACAGTTTGTTTATTGAGTAAAAAGATGTTAGAAATTGCACAGTTTCTTCGTTTTGAAGTAAACATTGCTTTAATTTTGAAATTAAAATTAACAAACTTAATCTTACAACTGCGGCCATGTCAATTGACAATTGGACGACGTTTAGCAAAATATTGTGATTTGACAGTGGCAAAACGCAATTGTTAATATGCGAGATACTGACAAATCACAATATTTTGCACTAACCAAGTTCAATAATTTTTTTTCTCATTCAATCACCAAATTTGTTTCTATGAAGTCACTCACTGACAGCTCAGGGAATTAATGACCAGCCCTTTTTTCACACAAGAGCATGGTTACAACTACACATGAACAGAATGCTATTTGCAGCAAAACACAACCGAAGAAAAATTTAAGTATTTTATACAGACAGGATAACAGAAATAGTGGACCATTTAAAAGGCCAGAGACAAATTTGTTTTAAGTCAGAATGAACTGCAGTATGAGGCTGGCAGCAAAGAATTCACTGAAGGCGGGAAGATTATTTGCAGCCAACTACATTTTGACAGAGCTTTATAGGGACAGCTCAAGAAAATTGAGTTAAAGGTGCCAAAGAAATTGTGACGGAGCACAAGCCATTCCCACCCCTCCCCAAACCTAAAGAAAAATTCTATTCTGGAGGTGGTTGATCAATTTTTTTTCTGAAAATACAAGAAGAAAAGGGGGTGGGGGGGTGGGAAGGGGCATGACCTCCTCTGCTTCTCCCTAAATACGCTTCTGCTGTGACTATATAGCTACATTTAAACTGCACCAAATACAAATAGACCCACTTTTTGTAAATTGGCTTAATTGTAGACAATTAACCAGATGATGACATTATAAACTACTAAAAGATACCTTTGGGTTCAATTTCCAGACTATTTGTTCATGTACGCAAACATAAGCTTCCTTTCAAATTGTTGATAAAATTTTTAAACTATGCAGGTGATCAATTTTTTCTCGCAGTTGTCGTTTGTTGGCCAAGAGGCTGAGAGCATGCCAGGAATTATTGGAAGCAAATATGGGAAGGTGATCACAAGATTGGATCTGAGCTCCAATCAGCTAAGGTGACCACATGTATAATTTAACAAAATAATTCAAATTATAGATTTTTTAGCTTGGGCAGGTTGTTGCCCCATTTCAGACCATGGAATGATACTCTTGAGAATTCTATTTTCCAAACATTCATCAATTAGTCGCATGTATATGAATAAATAATTTTTAGATGGATAAAAGAAGAAAAATTCTCCAGAGAATATCAGGTGTTTTTTTATGGGAAAACAAACTGCCCCAAGCTAAAAAGGTCTATTACATGGTTCATATTGCAAGTAATAATAAATTTTATTATTTTATAGTTAATTTATTTATCAGACAACAGCCAACAAAACTTTAAGGTGGAAATCCATGAAACAGCACAGTCACATTTCGAAAGCAGGTTTAGATTTAGCTTCCCTTCCACATATATGCAAATTACTCCCCAGAAGTCAACGGCCGAAGGGGAAAATATTTGTGCTCACAAGCTCAAATTGTTGCTATTAATTAGCAGCATAATTTTAAATTCCAATTCTCATGCTATTTAAATTCAAGAATTTTCATTTTATCTTTTAATTAAATATTATTTATAGTGGGCCATGATCTTCTGCCTTATCTTACAACAAAGTAATCATATGGCCGCATGAACAATGGCAAAGTCCGACAACTTACTAAGTGATTACTTGTGTGTATTGGCCAAACTTTTCACCTACCTGTCAAGTGTGACTTTTTGAAGCCAAAAGAAAAGAGATCAGTTTTTCACGATCCTTTTGTGCCCATGATGCTAGAGGTGACACCCAGAGGAGGTTGGCCTGGCCACTTTATATTTAAAACTACAAGATGGCTACAAAAACATGATAATGTGAAGGGCACAAAATACAGCAGATGCTTGAAATTTCTTGTTACCAAGCTTACTTCCTATTGCATAAATGATTATTGCTGCAAAATTTAGTGTGAAGCTACGCGTACTCTGCTGTCTTAAAGATTTGTCAATGAGACGCAATGCCAAGCTTGTTTGTCACAAGTTGATTGCTGTAACCAGAGTAACTGGCAATATAGAATTGATCAAGAAGTGGGTGGAACTCCGGCGGTCACCGGCTTGTTTTGAAAACATTGATGCAGGCCTGACAAAGTCCCACTGAGTCATGACTGGGAAACATATCAAGTTTGATTATTAATTATCTGCATTAATAACAGGCACTCAAATGCATTCTCAAGCATGTTTTTAATTTACTTGCACAAATTTTACTTGTCCATATGACAAATAGTGTGAAAAGTAAGTCAAATTCTATCCCTGCCATTATATGCCGGCTAAACTATGTTTTTGTTATTCTCTCAACAGAACACTTAATGGCCTCAACAGTTTTGTGAAACTTGAGGAACTCATCCTTGATAACAACCAGCTGGGAGATGACATGGAAATTCCTGAATTGACTCATTTGCACACACTCACATTAAACAAGAATAGAATATCCTTTAGATCAGCTTGATCTTGACCTTTAAATCAGATATGAGTCTGAAAAAGAAATTTACTCAAAACGGTAATTATAATTAGTAAAAGAAGTAAAACCAGTCCACAGTGATGGATCAACATCAAATCAGAAAAGTTAATAGCTAAAATATTGGAATATGTTTCCCTGCATGAGCTGTAATGCCAATCCTGTTCACAGAGGCTTCATTGTCATCAGGAAGTCCCTGATCCCACACTTTAATCAATTTTATTTGGAAGAGAGGGGTGGATAGGGGGAAGTTTGGGGACTCGGTGTCTGAAAGAAAAAAAATGCATGGAAAAGATTCAAAACTGAAATCAATATTTGATCATGCTTTGAACAACCAGGCATTGGAGTGAAAGTCTTGGCAAATGTTTGCCTTGAGGAAACATTCACATAACTTAATCTCATAATATTATTTAATATGGAAACTAGGGTAAGATCTAAATATTAATATTAATTGTTTGCAAGCTATATGGTCTGTGCTTTACCTTGAACTTAATGTTAATTTAACGAAAATAATTCTTAGTGAGACAAATTGTCCTTAACTTTAGCACATAGCCAATCTAGATGTACTCTTGGACAAGATTTCCAAGAATCTCCCTTCGTTAAAGTACATTAGTCTGCTAAATAACCAAGCCTGTCCAAACGAGCTCTCATCTTCACTCAGGGACGAGGAAGACTATCAGCGATACAGGTAACTTCCTCACACCAATTTCATCTCAATGTGAGATAATTAATAAAATCAAATTTCATCCTAAGATGAGATAATTAAATCCCTGAGGCTTGCTTTGCTTCAGGATAGCCCACAAACACATGTAGACAAACTTCAGATTTTTGTTTCACAATGTAAAAAAAATTTCAGTAGTGTGAAACAAAAGCCAGAAATCCATCTGTGATTGCACGCTAGCTTCAGGATCATCCAATGGTGATTCATCTCTTTGGATGTTCCGAGGCCCATAACGTGACAAATAGGCAATCAGAAGAGAAACAAGAATCGAAAAGATGCATACATATAGATTTAGCCATTTTGGAAATGCCATTTATTGCATTTATCAACAGGATTCCTAAGCCTTGCATATGATTGTTTTGGCAGATATTACATCCTTTATCGCTTGCCGAATTTAACATTTCTCGACTCAAGACCTATTAAAAAGGAGGAGAAGGATGAAGCACAGAGAGTGGGTGCATACATGAAGATTGTGGCTCCTTCCTCTGATGAGTTGGTCAGTAAAAACCTATCAACTTGATTGTTTTATGTTGAAATTAGGGTTTCTGTACAGCTGATGCAATGTTCATGTGTTACTGACAACTTGATTTTATTGAGAGAAAGAAAGATGGTAAATGCTAAGGTTGTTCATAAGCAGGGCTGTGCTCTAGGAGCACGCGGATGCCACCGGGGACTAACTTTTACCTTTAGGTGACTGGAAAAACTTAATACTTTTTTCATATAAGCTTAAGTGCTGGGCACTCAGGATTTCATGGTTAGGTACCTTTGGGCTCCTCGTGACTTTTCTTACGTGTACATTGCCACCTTGATAAGGTAACCTGGGTTACGTGTGCATCAGCTCAGAGGCTCATACACGCAGAGCTTATCCTGGGTTTCTGTAAGCAACTGGCAGTATTTTTACCCCTCCCTGGATGGGATGCTAGTCCATTGCAACATCCAGCTGATACGTGGCAGGTCTTGTATTCCACTTGCATCAGGGACTCAGAATTTGTCTTCATGACAAATCGCATTTATTTACTTATATCTTGATTGTTGTTGATCCACAGGCTTCTCAGTACGAAGAGAGCATGGAAAGACCACATTACACTCCATTACCCAACAACTCCATAACCCCAGGAGATCACAGAGGAACCTTTGGGCGTAGCCGGTTCATCTACCAAGGCAAGCATTCAGAAGGAAACAGATTTATAAGAAACAATGAACTTTAAGTCGTGTGGGCACTTTAAGTATTATTTTATAACAAATTATTTTAGTTTTTAAGTTAAAGGCTGGGAGTACTGAAAAGATGCAATGGGAGAATACAGTCAACCTCCTATAAGTGGATTGGCTTGGGACATGAAAAAGTATTCGTGTAAGGGAGTTGGCTGTGGGATGGGAGGTCATACATGAAGTGTCTCGATAATTATATAAAGTGGCGACGAGATGATCACTAAGTGTCTATTAACAAGAGGTGTCTGCCTTTGGGTGACCAGTGCATTAGTGGGGTACAACTGTACATGTTTGTCCTGGCACTTTGCCTCCCTCACAATTCAGTGTGGTATTCAATAGGCTACATATCAGACTAAGCCAACTGCTGGTAAAGTTTGACTTCAATGTAGGATTAGGGTTTTATTTTTATGTCGCAAAAATGAAACTTAATAAGGTCTAACCATTAGACTTGCTGACTGAATGAGTCAATCAGTATTCTAAGCCATAATTCCTGTTTTAGATTTTGCTCTGGATTGTATAGAGTTGTACAAGTGTTTTTTCTTTTTTTTTTTTGAAGTTGCAGAACTCAGCTTACGCTGACAGTCAGCTAACAGTTAAATGTAAAACCATTTTTCATGTTAACGAATTATTATTAAAGAAGACACATGTGTTGCCTATAGTGCTGTAGTCCTACTGCACAGTTCCAGCCCACAATCCTATCACTTTGCTCTGACATCAGCCTCACTAACTCACTATGGATATTAATATACAGTGCAACCCTTATTAAAAGGCCACCCTAGGGGAAATGGATAGTGGCCGCTTAAGAAGGGGGCTGGTGGCTTAATAGAGGTAAAAACAATAGAAAAGCCCTCATGAAGACTTGATTACTGGCCGCCTAGTAACGGTGGCCATTTAATAAGTGGCTGCTCAATAGGGGTTCGACTGTACTTTTATCAACTGCAAGTGGATAAAGAGCTCAATGTTACCGGACATGCAGTCATGCTAACTTCCAGTATGCATTGCAAAATATTTACATAATTTATTTATATACTTTGATCAGCCAGAAATTCTTTGGGTACTTTCAGAGGATCAGAAAGCAAGAGCTATTTTTATCTCCTAAATCAGTGAATCATTTACGTCATGTAATTTTGATAAAAAATTATATTCCTCATATTTAATATGCTGGAAACATGTGAGGGTTGTTCTTGATGATGTCCGAAAATGATTACTTTCAACGCAGTTTTTCCTTCACGTCAAGCCGAATTGGAATTATCTAATAGAATAATTTGAACTTTGTGTGTGTGTTTCTGTGGATAATTTTGTTTGTTTAGTGTTTGAAGTTCTATCTTACCGATTAACAGTAAGGTTAATTTATGAGTAATAAAATAATTTACATCTTATAGCTTTGATGAAATCAGACCAGAATGTTTATCTACTTTTGAAATGGAGCAATTGTTTTACATGATCATGAAATTAGGTATCACCAGTGTGACCAAAGATATTACTGGTTATCTTAAAGGGACAAGAAACAGATATAGAGGGGTTTTCAGTTGAGTAGTCAAACAGTTACTTTCAATTGGTTTTGGTTTTGATTTTGGTTTTACCACGATTTGAGATTGGCTGTGTAGTATAATTGCTAAGTAATTTATTTGGATTTGTTTTTTACGACACTCAATTGAAAACAGCTCTATTGTGGTAATTAATGACGTTGATTGATTATAGATAACATAATGATATAGAGCGGCTTTCGCTTGAGCGCCACCTTTTCATTCAGTCAGAAGCTAGACCAAAACCAATCATGACTCGCGCGCATTCATTTTCCCGTGCTTTGCGTCAGCTACATGAAATTACTTCGAGTTTTGATTGGTTCACTGTATTGTCAGCGTCTTTCGTGATTGGCCAGAGTGATTACTTTGGTTTTGGTTTTACGACACTCAGTTGAACACCGCTCTAACTTAACGTCTTTTAGTGATTTTTGTAGCTGTACATATAAATGATTTTATTGTCTTTTTATTATTATTATTATTATTATTATTATTATTATTATTATTATTATTGTTATGATCATCATCTTTAAAATAGGTTGATTAAAAGTATTTCTTAAAACCAGAGCGGAGTTATTTTGTTACGTGAAGACACAGTTGTACTCGAAGTAGAACTGAAATTATGTTGTATCTAGATTTACTGTAACGTGGTAATAAAATTTACGGAAAGATATGCCAGAAACGAAGTTATCTCGAGAATTTATGACTTATTTCGCGATTTTAGAGAGTGGCGACTGAGAACTAACTTCCTTCGAAAGTAGACGTATTTCCGGCTGTCATCACGTCTCCATTCGCAGACTAATATGAGAGGAGGGAGCCATTATGTAAACACTGTTGAAATAGGTTTTAATAGTTTATTTCTTTTACTTACTTTTACCTTGTATATACCTCTTTTTTTTAATAATAATAATAATAATAATAATAATAATAATAATAATAATAAGTTTCTTATTGCACATTTAGAATTCTCAATGCGCTTACAATTGCATGTGATTAAAAAGAATAAAAACCTAACTAAAAGATGCAATTATTAAAATATATGACTAGGTTAAAAACTATTACAAAAAAGAAATGTTTTAAGGTTCTTTTTCAATTCATTTTGTGTTTTAATAAGCTTTCTTGGATTGTCTAGATTTAAGACAGACGAGTGTGCTTTAAAAGAACTGGTGCGTAGAATAGCTCTTTTCACAGTTTAGATTTCTCATTTTCATTTACATTGCAATATAATCTAGCATGTTTGTGAGGCAATTTTACTACTTTCTAGTTTCAGCCCGAAATTACCTCGCGTCCACGTTGGATCACACTGTAATGCAAATGCGAAAAACTAACCGTGAAAAGGGCTATTGCTTAAATGCATAACCTCCCCCCCCTCCGGGGGGTCTCCGATGTGAAAAAGTCGGGGATGCTCGTCGTCTCATCAAGGATTTTAGTCTCGAGGTGTTCACGACGAAACGCCACTATTTTTTAAGCATCAAGTATCTTTTAGGGTTTCACTCGAAGAAAACAATGACAAAACGCTTTCTGTCCGTTTCAAAGTGGTGTCATTTTGGTCTTTTATAAAGCTTGAGCCACGCCCAGATATACCTTTCGCCCCTCCCCCCCCTCCCCGGCCACACACACACATACATCCCGGGCATGACTATGTCTCTTAAAGGATCTCAATCACGGTATTTTGAGTTATTTTGGCCACATACAAAATTACCTTTAAATGGTAGGAAACCTGAAAATAACAGTTTAATAACATAGAAAAACACCAAAGACATAATGATTAACCATAAAGGAAGAAAGATGGCTAAGGATGGGGAAGATTAACACCGATTACAAACGACGAATTATTTGAAAAATTGAGGTAAACTTTTCAATATGCGCAAACCGTGACTGAGCTAACATTGCTAGCCTGACGTTGGGTTTGGTGTAGAGTGCACGTGTGTATGTCAAGTCTTGCGTGGACGCCCTGTTTAGTGTGATCTGGAGGGATAATTTTGTCATCTTGGGGGTGGTACATTGTCTACCATTGGTTGTGTTTTAACCTGGTGCCCAGTGCTAACCGCGCTTATGTGGGGTAAAAATGGGGTTCCACGTGTTAATGGCGGCAATTTTCAAATTGGTGTTTTGTTTTATGGAGCTCCTAATTCAGTTAAAAAACAAGGTATGTCCAGGTAAGTGCAATTGTGTTTTATAAAAGCATACATTACAGGATATATTGATCAAAATCACTCAAGTCAGCTCAGACAACATAGCGATATGCCGGCGATAGAAAGCAACATCAGAATGTTTGATTGGGACAGTAAAATTTTATTGATAGAAAGTCTTTGTTCTAAATGAGTGCTTGATACCGTGAAAAAAGAGTTGAGTTTGTAAAAAAAAAAACGGTATTATCGTAAGGAAATTTGCGTTTCAAAAAACGTGCGTTGGGATGCTGCTCTTGAAACTTATTAAAATTCAGACTTGCTCACGTGGGAAGGAGGGGAATAAAGCAAAAATCATCAAGTCCAGGTTGAGGGATAAATAAATAATTATTTCTTTTGTTTTATTTCCCTTGACCTCGGAGCCAAGTTAGAATTTTAAGATATCGGCTTCTATCAATCTGTACTTTAGTCTACTATTTATAAGCTTAATTACAGAGATTAAAAATTCGCAAGTACTTATAGTATAACTAATGTCCGTGTTAACCTTTACTTTAACGTATAAGCTTTCACGCAATCTGCAGAAAACTAAACGCCTTCAGTGATCTACACCGAGTGCAAATATGACGAGTGAAGTGAGTGAAGGCAGGTGGATCTTCGTGTATTCATACATGAAGCCATTCCACGAAATCGATCCAGTCCTTCCCGGTTTCGTCGCCATATTGAATTGTCACGCAGTTTATACTTTTGTTCAATGTTTGTTCCGTCCAAGATCAGCTAAAAAGTTAAAAATGGTGACAATAATTAACGGAGAAATTGTACAAGATAACGACCCTCGCGCTCAAGAGTTTCGAAACCGCGGAAGAAGGCAGGAACAACAGCAGCGACAGTCACAACAGCAATGGTCTCACAGCCAAAATCCACCTCAGGAACAACAAGGGGGGTCCATATTTGATCAACTGAATAACCGCCTGATCTCTGCCGGATTTCCTCGCTGGAATTTAGGTCAAAATGTCGTCGAACCAATCGTATCTGTAGCGTTAATTCTTGCTCTGGTACTGTTTGGAATTCAAGGAGTTTTATTGGTTGGCGTAGTGTGGTTTATAATGTAACAAAGTCGGCAGAGATAGGCAATGATGTTCATAAAATATCGTGGATGTGTTTACTTATTTTGTTTACATTCGCTCAGACACGTCAATGAAGGTATCAGTTCATTGGTGACCGCAAAACACCAATAACTGGACAAATTATTCAGGGCGAAACTATCATAAATTAATTTAGCTATTATAGAAATTGACGGCTACTTGTAACCGATATCGTAGGAAATCAGGACAGTGGCAAAGGCGTTTAATTTTGGATGCAGTAAAATGGAACAATGACAGACAGCCTAGGGTGTGTACAGTGTAACAAAAGCCTGGGTCGGCCAGTTACAGCATCTCTGTCAACCCTGGCTTTTACTAAATCAACTTTGTGTACTTTCTGATAACCATGGGCATTGTGAATGGTAAATGCGAGGGCTTGCCAAGAAGGTAAGACTACTGTTTTTCTTTGCAAGACCAAGACCTCGAGAGTGTTGCAAATGCAAGCAAGAGAAATTCTGACTCTAAGCTATTCAGATGTCATTCATGGAAACAAACATCCAAACAGATCGGGACTTCGAGGGTTTTTTGGTCTAGCAGGGAAATCAAGACTCCAAGACCGCTTGTGAAAGAATCAAGACTGCAAGATGCACATAACCACTAAACAAAAACGAGACAGCAAGACCCATGAAATATTGGACAAAAATGTTACAAGACCCATGGCCTTTTTTAGCCTAGTGCATATTAGCATAATTATTTCCACATTTTAGGATAATTATAAGCTTTATGCTGATACTGATATTGGCGTGAATTGCCAGCTTTATGAGCTACCTATGATCATTACCTGAAGAGTCTAGGATATGTTGCCCAGGAAAATAAACAAACCAAAACACTCCAACCACTTGTATCTGATCAAATCTTCCAAAAGAATTTATTGTGAGCTACGTAACAAACTAACTAAAAGGTAAAATAACCATCGCTGACTTGCAGCCTCAATACCCTATTACGGTCAATTAGTGACAACATATTAAATTATTTATACCAATAATATTAATGTCACTGACACTAATATCATTAGTGACAAGAATTTACTAATTGATAGCAGTCTTACATCTGGACATGTGAGATTTTGTCTGGCCCTTTCTATGTTATGTTGAATGACGGAGAGAGGGCCAGAACTGGACTATTTACTTTTATTTTTGTTAGTGTGAATCTGAAATTAAGACCCTTGAGACATAGATATGTTTAAGCATCAAAGATGTTGGTGATTAATTTGAAATTATGTTGAGAGATAACAATATCTGCACTGTGGCTTGTGTCATAGAAAATCCAGACCATGAGCAGGCTCTCGTGTCATAAACTCCCAAAGCGAAAAGCCTGTTAGTAGCACTTGAGCACAAAACTCAAACACTAGAGCCCGCTCGAGGCTATAGAAAGTTTCATTTATTTTTAAATGTTAACTTGCACTCAATAACGATAATTCAAATAAATATACAGAAGAACTCCGTCAACATGACCAATTTGGACCATAAGATTGCATAACATTTCAGTCTGACTAAATCAAGGAAATATATTTTTGCTGTTGCCCTTTGGGAAAGTCGGAATGATTGTGTGTGGTAGCCCGGTCTTACCTGTAATATGTCCAAAAAGCATATCTTATTGCCTATTGCTGGCAGGTAACTTGGGGATAAAATCCACCAGCTGAAGTACATTTACTTCCTTCCCAAATTAAATGGGGAAGGAGGCTAATGTACACAGGCTTATAACTCTACTATCACAACAGAACAATCCATCAATGCATGTTTATTAGAACAGGTTTTTTTTTTTCTACATTGTACCAGGCTACTTCATAAGTTTGGTACCACTTCTGTAGACAGACCTACACTAGGCCTACACTCTGCTATCACAACAGAACAATCCACCAATGCAGGTCTATTAGAACAGGTTTTTTTTTTCTACATTGCACAAGGTTACTTCATGAGGTTGGTATCACTGCCATACACTGGTCATGACAGTGGACTAATATGAGAGAGACACGGAAAAAATAGATAATATGCTTCTGCAAGGTCTGAAAACAGTTTGTGATTACATGGGAAGTGTCTTCCAGTTATGAGACTTGCATGTTTTCACATGAGTTTTTAATATTATAACAGTTATGTAAAGAGTCAGCCAGCCCCATAGAGTGTGTACCATTAAGCCAAAAAGTCCAGAAATTTTGGTTGAAAGTCAAATGCATGTTGAGTAATTTTACGAAAAATCTGTTCAGAAATTGACGACTACATCCCGAGGTAGTCCTCTTTTTCTGTTTGGAATGGAAGGGACTGGTGGAAATTTCCTTACTCTTTGCTGAATTTTCTAGTTTACAATCTTTCCTCAGCGGAAAAAAATTATGGGAAATCAAATTGTATGCGCCACATGGTTTGCTTGCTTTGTTGATTAATTTAATCAATTATTTCAATTAATTGATTTTTGGTAAAACCTTACCATTATTCCACAGTCATTCCACGTGGTGTATTCGGACAAAAGGTAAGCACCCCTTGTGTACAAAGTGATGGAGAAACAAGGAATTATCTTGATTCATCGATATAGTACCCTTCATTATCAAGAATGCATAGTTTTGCCAATGAAATTACTGCATCAAGCAAAAAGAAAAGAAAATTAAAATAAAAATATTATGATGAATATGTACAACACTACTGAATTGATTGTGATTGAGTTGTGCTTTGCATGAAATAAAGTACATTATACACTAAACTAAACTTAAATTCCTAAGTTGTAATAGATATTATCTTCTTTTCCAAAATAGCTTGGCTTTCTCATTTTGTCTGGCAACTTTCCAACACTTTAACTATCTTTTCAATGGCATGTCCACTTGTACCACTCTACAAAAAAAGTTTATCAACCATAAATATCAAGGTATTCTTAATGAAGAGGTGTATTTAGGATTAAATTCATGATGCACTGATGCATCCCTGGGTTCAAGTGATGCCCATGATGGGGCAGCTTCCTCAAACCAACAATAAATTTTAGTTTGAGGAGGAAATCTATAACCAAGTCAAACTGGGATAGTGGTTCGAACATTATTACTATATGGTTGCCACAGAAATCAGGTTTCAAATTCCCTTATTTTTCCCTGATAAAAATAAAATTTCCCTGACCAAAATTAACATACTGGTAGTACACAAAATGTCAGATACAGTAATGGCAGCATACCAGCCGGCAAACAGGCTCTTGGTGAGCCCAAATGAAGCAAGGGAGCCTGTAGACATTCTACTGATGCCACCGTTCTGTGATACCAGCTCCTGGTATCATAAAATGATTGGTTGAATTGCTAATTGTTGACATCTTTGAGATAAATATTTGACAGATCTTTGTAAAATTACACGACTCCTACAGTTTGTGACAATTGTGCATTTGCCGTTCTCTCTCTGGAGGGACAAAGTTTGAAATATTCTGTGAACATGTTGCTTACTTGCAATCTGTATTATGACTGATTTTGTTACAGGCTAATCGCCAAGGGTGGATAGGCACATCAAAAACAAAGTCTACAGGTTTCCCTGCCCCACCCTGATTGCTTTGCTCTCTGAATTCTTCTGTTTCGCACTTGCTGAATTTTTTTCCCATCCTTGCCGGGAGCCTGTTCGCAGGCTACAAGCATACTCCTCACAGCCATTCTTTTTCATTAAGAAAAAACAACATGGAAATCACAATGACCTGAAATGTTTCTAAGCCTTCAACGGTATTTAATCAGCAGAGTAATCATGTAAATTTTCCCACATTTCTTTAAAATGTCTACTTTCCCTCACTCAAAATAAAATTCCTGACTTTTCCCTGATCTTGAAAAATGTCTTAACCCCTGACCATTTCCTGATTTGTGGCTGCCCTGAAATAACTGATTTTTTAAACTTGCATAGATTTTTATAATTTTACTTCAATCCCTGTTTATTTCTTAGTTTCAGTTTTGTCTGAGATGATTTATTTTATTCAAAAATGGCTTCCAGTACAAACTGAATCAAGAGAGTAGCAATGGTTAACTAAAATTTCATTTCAAAAAGGAAATTTGGAGGAACGTCCAGTCAATGAAAACAGCACAGCATGGAATTATTGACTACTTACTGTGAGTTTCATGAAACGTAGAAATTTTCTCAAAACATTGACAAGAAGAGAAAAATCTCCTTCAGGTAAAAGGCCACGAACAAAGCACTGGTTTGCCTTTAGAAGTACAGAAAAACAATAATATTATTGAATGAAAAGATTCAACTAAATCATTTGCTGCATTGGAAGGTATTGCTTCCTTGGGAGTCACTGACATTTTGGAGATGACATCTAGGGTAGAATGCAAATTAATGTAGCTAAGAGTTTCAATAGATGGAAATTTCATAACAATCAATGTACAGTCATTTTAAGATGTATCACAAAGTTTTCACATCCACACATGGTTTTCAAGCAGGGAGATATATATTTACAATCTGAACCTTCCCATTTCTGGACCAAGAGAGACCTTAAGAGCTAATTAATGTTAAACAATTAAGTTGAAATCCAACTGCATTTATTAAACCTATCCAATGACTCCCTTTCAATTCCTATGTTTTTACTATTTCGTGCTACTGTAAAATACTATAAAATTTACAACCGAGTACAAGACCCTTTTCATACTAACTTCATTCTCCTGTAATATGCAGCCAAGAAGCAGAGCCACATAAGCTGCCACAACACTATCTTCCATGTGTTTTCCAGCCTTTTGTAAAGCTGTACAAAAAAAAAATTGTTTTATTATATATGATGATAGTAACAAAAACACAAATGGATAGGGTTCTGCTAGGAGTTACTAGTATCTTCTTGCACATCTTGTTATTTAGACATATCTTACGCGACCTCACTCAGGCTGCAAAAGATAAGTCTTGAGAGAGAATGGCATGATACAGGGCTAGCTGACAGAAGTTAGGGTGCAAAGTATGATTCAGAAATTATCCAGACCACCCAAAGGAGGGTATTGCAAATTCCAAGGTTGAGGGAAGGTCTCCAAAGTCACAATTTTTAAAGAAAACCCTGTACCAAAAATTGTTAATTTTCAGAAAGATTGGTGGGAGGAGGTTAAACCAAAACACCCTCTGTACTAGGGTTACAAAAATTTTCTGGAACAACAAAATGGACTAGTGTCACCTTCCAGAAGAGTAGCAAGACAGTGGTTACTTCACATTATAAAAACCAAAGATAAGACAGACAGACAGACAGACAGACATACAGACAGACATACAGACAGACATACAGACAGACAGACAGACAGACAGACAGACAGACATACATACATACATACATACATACATACATACATACATACATACATATACTTTATTTAACCTCGAATTTACAGAGACCTGGTAATTCCTTTGGATTGAGTATAAGGCTCCAAAACAGCTTTACCACTCTCAGCCTAATACACCATCAATATGCCATGAGAGACAAATTTGCCATTTCACAGTTGCACAGAGAACTGGGGCAAGTTTCAAATTTCAACCAACTGATATTAAACTGACACCACCCCATGAAAGATCAAATCATAATTTAGTCATTTGAGTAGTTTTGATGCTTTTAGGGTGAACAGAGACCAACTTATGGACCTTGAAACTTGGTTCAAAATCCATGTCTCTAATTTTGAGACAGCACCTCCCTCCCCCAAACCATTACAAACTGTTAAATGTTTTTAAAATGATTTCTGTGATACTCTTAAAAATGGGCAAACATAGTGATTTTCCTCTCATCTTAAAAGTATAGCTGCATGAAGGGATCGTACAGTTGTCACACAAACGTCACTGTCATTAAGTTTTGATTCACCAGTAACCTTGATCTTTACACCTGTAACAAACTTGTTTGTACTTTATAGGTGAATTAATTGTGTCAACTACAGGCACCTTCACCCATAACATGAAGGGTCCATCAAGCATACTCAGCCATAACAGGTTGTATGGGTTACAGCCCTTATTGACAGCCCTACGAAAGTGATAAACTAATAATGATCAATGGCCTCACCTTTCCCAAGTTGTACCTCCAGTGGAACTTCATCTTCTTCCTCTTGCACTTCTGCAGCTTTCTTATTTCCTTCATCAACAGAAACATCGATATCTTCGCCACAAATCCATCCCATGCCATCTTTTGTTGGTTTAAAAGACTCTTGACTACTTTCCTCTGATTTAGTCATAAAATAATATGATTGTTAGCACTACAGTGAAATCTCCCAGTTATTTACATGTAAAGCAATTTTTTGCTCCCTTGCATGATTCCAGCTAATTTTGCAATGTAGCCTGGTGTCAATAAGGAGTTCCAATGGGTCAACTCCCACTGCTCCCAGCAAATCACTATCAATTTTTTATTTTAAATTTGTTAGGCCATGTGGCTGACCTTGTCGGGTTTTTGACTTGAGACCCCTCACTTATCTGGAACACTACCTTGGCAGACACATTTAAAGAAATTCTTACTGCCTGAGCAAGAAATATGCTCAATTTTTTGAGCCAATTTCCATTCCCCTGGGTTAGAAAATTAAGGATTCCATTCTGTTAAGAAAATAAAGTTGTTATACAGTTGTGTTGACATGAGCAATACATACCTGTCCAATGAATGTAACAAATTGACTGTGTTGTGTATAAAAAAAGTAATTTTATCATACTGTTCACTGTACAGTCCCACTTTCCCAGTTCAGTAGAAAACAACTTCTTAGCTCACATGAAGTAGGACTGGAAAAGTTGACATGAAGGGCCTCAGTCTATATCCCATTTGATAATGATTTGGTCAATTCTTATCACCTGCGTGATGGAGTTTGTATTAATAATTACCACGAGAAATTTGATTTTAATCACTCTGACTTATGCAGTCCATCGTCATTTACCTTCTGTTGATAAGCCTGATGTCATCTCATCTGTGTTCCTAGCAGCTTGTTCTCTAATGAGGAACAGCTGAACAAGGGCCTCAATTGAACTGAGTTGTCCCCCATGATCTTCTTGTTCTTGACTACTATCTTGACTCTCGTGGCAGGGGGAGGTACGCAGCTGAACCAGGGAGGCAATGTTCGGTTTACTCTCCTCCACTAAGTTAATCAAGAGTTCCAAGCTCTAGTGACAGTAAATCAACCAAGTCTACTATTACTACATTGAAATGACACAATTCAGCAGAACAATGTGTTGGACCAGGGTGCACCAAAACCTCTGCCTAATGGTTGTTATAATTACAGTTCAATTTGACATACAAACAAGACAAAAGGTCTATTCTGCTTTACATTAATGTTTTCGCCTCGCTTGTATGCATTTTTCGACAAATGAATATTGATTTTGACCACAGACTCAACTGTACTAACAGATACTTTGACAGGGACAAGTAGTAATTGGTCTGGACAGGTAAATCCTTGACATGACTTGCCCAAGGGACAAGGAAAACACTTCAAGTACATACATGTATTGATGTACATGTAGTATGTACAATAGTGACACAAACTGAGATACACAGAATAAGATAATTATTTAACAGTATAATTCAGAATCTATTATTTTCAATTTTTGAACACTTACCAGGACAAGTAAGTCAAATCTCTTGCTCTCTGTAACAAACTGTGGCAACTATGAGAAAAATAACTATGATTGAAAGATGATTAAGTTTAGATAATTAGACCGCTCTGAGACAGGAGTTCAAATGAATGTCATGAAACCAAATCCAAAGTAATCACTCCAGCCAATCACAAAGGAAACAGACAATCCAATAAGCTACATGTAATCAAAACTCAGAGTAAGTGCATGAAGCTGACATGAGGTACGGGAAAACTTGTGGAAACCATAGTCAGGATTTGTTTGGGTTTTACAGTACTTCTGACTGCACGAGAAAGCGGCATGAGTTCTGTAAATTACCATAATGATATAACTTAGTGCCCTAACCACTTATTTTCTTTGGGTACCTCAAGGGAGGGTGCTTATTCAAGACAGGGCACTTATTGCTTTATTGAGAAACAACCGAATGTTCAAAACAAAACTTTAATACAGTAAAAAGGAACAATTATAGCAGAAACTGTAATAGTAACAAATATAAGGTGAATGTTCACTTAACATGAGAGAATTTTACTCTATTTTGACGCTGATAGAGATCATTCATTTGAAGGAACTATGCACTCACATGGACATAATAGTTGAGAAACTCAGACGGAGACCAATACGTGTGTGAGCAATTAGGGAAGATGAACCTCCGTTGATACGTATTCTGAAGGCGCTGTAATATCATAGTATTAGATAGAATAGGGACACTTATTGGCACACTCAAGTGCAGGGGGGGGGGGCAGTTATTCGAAAAGGGGCGCTTATTGGAAGAAGGGTGCTAAATCAAATCATTACGGTACTGATAACAGACACTTAAATTGTTAAAAAAAATCCAATACTTAATTAAATCTACGTTTATGAAAGTTGTTGACTAACCTGTAGAACAGTCAACAGAAGTGATGAAAGAAAGTCATCCTGTTGACCAATACAAGAGCTGCCTGCCTCTATAGAATGAAAGGTAAATACATGTCTGGCAACTAAACAAAAAAATCCTGACTAATTTCTAAGGGGAAGTGTGATTTGGTTCTTTCCATTATGCCAAAAATTCCAGAAATTTCCGTTGCAAGGCAAATGGAAAGGTCTGTTTCAATTCAATCTGACCAGAATATTCAGGGAAGGAAGTCTACTTTCATCGGTCTGACCAGTCGGATCAAAATTTGACACTACATTTTGACAAACCAGTTCACTGCCCAACTTCTCTTCAGTAGATTTCACTCATGTGGGGAACGGCATAAAAAAAAGTAAGAGCCATTCCTCTCGCTTGGCCCAGTTTGGTAAGAAAAATAATGTTGTTCCATTTTTTCCTCCAGTAGTCCCACTGGTCTCGGACTCAACCGAATCAACAATAATAGCATTCACATAAAATGTAATAACTTTTGACCCTAGGAACTTACCAAAGTTGTGAGTCAGATTCAAGAAAACTTTAAGAATGCTAAAGAAACAATGTTCAAATGCCTTGTCTGGTTTTTTCTTGGCTTGCTTTGGAGAAACACCATGGTTGAGCGTGTTCAGACACAGTTGCAACAACCTAAAACGACATTTTAAACTCAGTCTATTAAATAAAAACTTTTGCACCATAAGAACTTGGTTACTGATGGTTGAAATGTTTTATATAAGCAATTCATTCAAAACTAATTTGAAAACTTGTCTCAACCTTAGCAAGGGCATTTTTTATTGGAAATAATTATGTCTGTCCTTAAAAAGTCAGCAACTACTTTCATTTACAGTGTTATAGTGACATTGTGTTTTTCCAGAAAATATTTATACCCACCCTAAAGAAGGACACTGGAAATTCCAAAGGGGTGAGGGAACATTAAAGCCTAGTAAATTTTTCCAAGAATACATGCATGTATAAGCTGAACTGAAAGGGGGGGGGGGGGGGGGGGGGGAAAAAACAAAAAAACAAGCGGGGGGAGGGGGGGGGTTTTATTTTTGGTGGAGAACACCATTTTTT
>Ga0126338_10000542_pt1:0-15000 | contig 20835 bp, 9 predicted proteins | sample OrbCmetagenome_2_FD_92529 | JGI IMG/M metagenome (GOLD analysis project Ga0126338, IMG submission 92529) | Coral microbial communities from Petempiche,Puerto Morelos, Mexico - Orbicella C C metagenome | ecosystem: Host-associated > Invertebrates > Cnidaria > Coral | place... | reverse complement strand
TTTTTGTTTTTGAAAATCCCGAATTTTTGTTTCAACATCTTGACATACTTGTACCGAATGTTATCATTTTGACTCAGAAAGAAAGGAAAATTTGTCCGACAGTGCATGTAAAGTTTTTTTTTTCAGTTTCACGGTATTTGTCATGTCTCCCAAAATAAATTTACAACCTGTTCTTGCTGTTATAGTACTTGGAAAATATTACTCTCTGGAAAACCACTTAACTAGAATACAGTTGGCAATAAATAGCGCAAAACAACCGGAAACACCATGAAACTGCATATTTCTAAGTATCAGAAACTCTTCTAAAGATCCAGGAAGTTTCGGAATATCTCAAAGAATATTCGAATATTTGTACACAGGCCTAGCCATTTTTGTTTCACGACACTCAATTGTAAAACCTCTCTATTACACTGATAGCATTATACTTATCCTTATCAATTGTCTGTGTACTTTATAACACAGGAATGAATAATCTCGAGATAAAGCCCCATCCTTTCTGCAGGGCTTGTTTTCCATGTCGCTCGGTGATAGTATTAAGATAGTAAGAGACTTTGGATGTTAGATTAATCTGTAGAAACAGTTTTGAGGTTCATATTTGTACGTTTTAAGAGTTTAAGTATCCGGTATTGTTAGAGGTATTCAGCCTGTTTCAAGTGCAAAATCCTTGCCAAGAATCGGCAAGAAGACAAGTACAACCATTGTCGAAAGGCAAAGTTCCTTTCGATAATGACCCATGCACCCCGATAAAATAAACACCACCCCCGATAAAATAAGCACCCCCAATATACTGCCAGCAAGACTGCTGGGAGAAAACATAAAATTAATAGAGTTGACTGTCGAAGTCAGCAAAGGAAAACATTTCCGATCGATAATCCCCTGCTTTACTCGAAACATCAGCTGTCTCAATCCAAATTGGCGGTTGCCTTAACTGAGTAAATACCTAGCTGATAACACTATCCAAGCTGTTTTTAAATAAAATATTTACAACATAAAGCCAATGGCCTCTTGCGTTACTTTGAGCTTCTGTAGAAAACCTCTCTGCTGAGGTTTCTATAAATCCCTTGCAAATACTACGCAAAATATATTACTTGCAGCTCTTTGTATTTACGCTGCAAAAATTAAATCTCTCGATTACATACGGGGCATCCTAAATGGGACTAGAGCAAAACAAAGATGAAATTCACCTGGATGTTTATCCTAATTGCAGCCACTTTGAGTGCTTTGGACGCGGTTTGTGATAGCGACGCCAAGGACCAAACGTACCTTCGGAAAATATTCGCAAATGGCCCGAGTGGTTACGAACACTTCCGAAAATTGATGGCTTGAGACTCCTACTACTTATCGTTGTCCGAAACTTCTCAAAATGACAAGAGCAACTAAAAGACATGTCAATATAATGAAAATGTATCTTCTGTTTCTTCATGTGTGCACGTTAGGGTCCCTGGGTTAAGAGGCGGTGAGTGCGAGCGTCAATAAAATTGTTGTCAGTTGTTTATTGTTGTTGTTGTTTACACGTCCTCTGTGGGCTGCTCAACCTGGACTTCAACTGGGTCCTTATCCTCATCTCGCGGTGGAAGAATCTGTTAAAAGTTCCAATATTCAGAAAAATGAATTGCTCATTTCACAAGCGTGAGAACGCTAACATTTCTCAGTTATCAAAGAGTCTAACGTTATCAGACAAGCTACACTGTAAAAACAGTTCTGTACCTAAAGTGAAAACTTAACCCATGGAATGAAGGTTCAAGCGAGTATATTTTACGGGATCGCGAGGCGCGCGAGTTAAAGGTTCAAGCGAGTGTATTTTACAGGATCGGGAGGCGCGCGAGTTAAAGGTTCAAGCGAGTGTATTCTACGGGATCGCGAGGCGCGCGAGTTAAACGCGCGAGATCGTCACGCGAGTACGGCACACCAATTTTAGCTTTTGATTTGAATGAACGAATGAAAGACTTTATTTAAGTGTCAATGGTGTTTAGATTTGGCAATGGTGTTTAGATTTAATAAAAGAAAGCCTGTACTTATGTCCTTACGCAACTTGCTAAAAAGGAAATCATTTCCACCAAACACGAACTACTTTTCAAAAGGGAAAATGGGACTGCAGACGTCTCTAAAATCTTTCCCTGGACACGATGACTCAAGACGACTTATAATATGGCACAAGTATTGCATCTTACCTCGAAAGGATCGCTCACAGAGATAACACAATCCAGTTTGTAACTGTAATAACACATGACGTAATGACCAGCCTCCTCTGGCAGACAGTCGAACAACACTGCGCAGCCGTTCTCGCCATACTCGTCCCCGTCCCCCACGGCCCACTCGTACATCTCGTAATCGAACAAATGTTGGAAGCCGACCTATACGATGAACAGATCCAAAGGAATAGTTGCATTACTTTGATGAACTCGAGATGTTCGCAAGATACTCGCACTGAGATGTTCTTTATTACAATACTCTGCTTCCGCAAGTCCACAGGCTGAGTGAGCTACCCTTCCTAAACCTAATAGAGGAATTAAGAATACGTTAAAAAACGTAGCACTGACCCGGTATAGACCAATCCAGTCCCAGCTGTAGGTCTTGTAATTCTTGACAACATAGACACACAGACCGTCCTACAAAATAACGACAGTCCGTTAGTTTACATCATTTGATTCTCAGAGACTGGATTCTGATGGAAAAACACCCTTGTTGTCACCGACGCTGGGATCAAAATACGTTTGACTGCAAACCTCACAGATTTACACGTGTTCGGAGACATAAAGAAGGCAGCATGGGCTGCAGAGGACAGGGAAGTCTAGCGCCAGCGAGCCTACCGCCCAATACTCTACTAGGAGAACGGACAAATGATGATGATCACTAACCTCATTTCCGTACCACGGAAGACTCATGAGGTCCAACTTCCACAAGATAGGATCCTCCATGGACGAGAGCAAGTCCTAAATGTCGTGAATACAAAACAAACACTAAATATGATGATCCACCGATGAATTACCCTGCAAAGGTTACGCCATTTGTCGAGTAAGCGTAACCTTCCCTTAGTTTTTCAAATTCGACCTTCTGAATCCAGCTCATCCCGGCATTCCTAATCATCTTTTATCATTTCTCTTTAGGCTTTTTTTTATATTACTAAAACTAATACTTTTGGTTTCCTTTGTCTTCGTCAAAGTGGTCAGCATAATGGTTGTTCGTCAAAATGCCGGGTTACTTTTTACCTTAACTTTTATTGATAGTAAATTGTATTTTGTGTACTGATCACCGGTTCATACCAGCGTCTTTATATTGAATTCGCTGATCGTTTTTATTTTTCAGTATAAATAAAGCTTTTATTATTATTTTTATTATTATATGTTAAATAATATATTACTTGCAAAACATTTCGGACGATAAAATTTTGGACGTTTAATTTTCGGACACTTTTTCAACTCCTTCTGGACAAATTTCAGGCAAAAATTTCGGACACTTTGCTGAAACGTAGCTTAAGTAAATATTCTCTACAAAACTCTAGTTAGGCTGGAAATGGAATTTATCTGCATTGATTTAAGTCATTAAAAGAAACAAAAATCTTCCTTTCCAGTGATAAAAAGAGCGAGCAAATCCTGTCCTGTCATAAGGGCCGTAACCCAGAGCACCTGTTACGGCTGAGTGCGCTTGATTTTCCCTTGATGCTACTGGTGAAATTGCCTGTTGTTGACAGAATTCACCCACAAAGTAACGAATTTGCTACAGGTGTGGAGAACAAGGCTACAGGTGACTTAAAACTTGCCCTGAGCTCTATCATGTGTACTGGCCTTTAGTACGGAAACAGGCAGTTTCGCCCCAAGTCCGTTTCGGCCCAAGTCGTTTCGCCTTAACTCAAAGTCGTTTCGTCCCGACTCTAAGTCAATACGCCCCAACTCAGAGTCGATTCGCCCGAAGTTTTATCAACGCAAATTATGGAGTAGTAAGCGAGCAAATTTGTTTCATTTCCTATATTTCCTTCCTCAATATACCTTTCGATGTGGTAACCGGTCGTTTCGCTAACGTATCACTGGTACGCCAACGGCCAGTTCGCCAACGTATGAAGTCGATTCGCCACTGTCCTGGATCAGTTCGTATATGTCAGTTCACCAACGTCCACAATACTTTTTGGAAAAGGTCTGAAATGTATTTACAAATTACCAAAGGAATAAAATGTCACCTTTGTAAGACGACATGGGTGTTTAAAGGTTGTTAGGGCCTGTTTAAAGGAGAGAAGGTTACCCTAGCAAACGGGTTACCCGTTTCTCCGATCCCACAGCCAAAAAATGTACATTATTTGACCTCGAGCAAGACTTGTTCTATAAGCGGCGCTAGATGTTTACACGTAACGTGCATAGTATTCAATGATCATCTCGCCGGTAAGATGAGAAAGGTTCGCAACAGTGCTTGTTTTGTTCATCACTGTTAACCATTTATTGCTTTCTAAATCGGATGCATAAACTTCGGCCGAACTAACTTTTGGTCGGGGCGAATCGACTTTTGGTCGGAGCGAAACGACTTTGAGTTGGGGCGAAACGACCTTGAGATGGGGCGAAACGACTTTGAGTTCGGGCGTAACGACCGTAAACTTTTAGTACATGTGATGAAGTCCCTCAAGAAGAAAGTACCGTACATTTGATACTGAAAATAGTTCGGACGCTTAAAAATTTCGGAATGTTTTATTTTCGGAGACTTTTTCTGTCCAAAATTAAAGCCGTTCGAAATTTATTGCAAGTAATGATTTACAATCAACTAAACTAACATTCAGGTCGACCAGAAGTGAAGCACCAACAGGTCTGTGATCACTTGTTTGGTAAGCCTGCTGTGACGTGTAACACTCCAGTCGAACTGTGTTTTTCTTTTCCTCTGATTCATGCCACAGTACTCTGTCGGTCCAGGCCGGTTTGCGGTATTTCCCACTGGAGGAAGATTTAAACAGGTTTTAAGCAGGTTTAGAATAACCAGTTATGTTGAACTATTAGAAAAAGTTCTAAAAATACCACCAACCAATCACATTGAAAGTCAACCGAGCATTTTTTAAAATTAAAATTAGTTTTTTTACATCATTATAGTTGCTGCAGGTGCCCGCTTTTTTCCTTTGAATGGCAAAAAACTAAAAGGAAGAAATGTATTACAGGAAGAAAGGAATGCGAAGAAAGGAAAAGTTGAAACGTTCGTTACATGAGAGTAGTGTATATCATATGTACATTTAGAAAGTGCACTCCCAATCACTGTTTTGGCAACTGGTTCTAGGTATATTTACTAGTTTAGTGTATTCTAACCAAGCTTAACCACTGTCATGGCTGAGCTCTAGAAGCGCCCGGGTGCCATTGGCCTTTGGGCGACTGGAAAACCTACTTCTCTCATTTATGCTTAAGTGCTGGCCACCTAGGCAGGATTTCATGATTAGGAACCTTTGGGTTCCCCATAATTTTCCTTAGACCACAGCCTTGATTGTACAAGTTCTCTTAAGGTGGGACTTAACCTAAAAACACTTAAAAACACACTATGTTTCAAACATTTTTTCGTGGCTAAGAGTTAACTCCAAACCATGGCAAAGTGTACATTCTTAAAAAGCTCAAAGAGCAAAGATTATGAAAAAAATATTTGTGTACCCTATAACTGTATTGTAACCTGACACCGGCTGATTAAATCTGCCACCTGCCGGAGAATGCCAGGGCTTACTTGAGAAAAGATAACTCCTACTAGAACTGATCAAAAGGAATAATTTTTACATTTTACAAAAGAAGACAAACAGCTTGCTAGGATAAGCATAGAGATTTTTGAAAAGTTAAAAGCATGTGAAATGATGACCAGTTAAATCTGATACAGAAAATCTAGCATACGTTTCAATAAATAACTTTGACAGAATGTACTGGATGGAAAAGTTCTATGCTTATCCCACAGAACGTACTAAAAACAACAAATCCTGAAAATTTTAGCTCAACTGAATAAATCCTTCTCAAGATATCTTTTCTAGAAGGCGAAAATAACTCGTTTTGAGAAAACGAGCTTTAAACTTACAGTAACAGTACTTGTCAAAATAAAATTTAAATACCTTAAGATTCGAGTTCCGTAAAAAACAAAACTTCGAATTTCTTTCAGAATTTTAGGTTAAGTCCCGCCTTAATGCTCTTTCAGTTAAGTAGCTTCATGTAACTTACCTTTCTGTGTCCCACTCGTCTGTTCCAGGGTTGTACTTGTAAGTGGGCGGAAAGGCGAGCTCTCCTTCATGAAAGTTTACAAAACATTTTCCAGCTTGTTGACCTTGTAAGAGCTTAGCAGAAGACAGAAAAAGTTAACAAAGCCGTTCAAAATTCATCATCCCATAGCTATAATTCACATGCCAAAAGCAATGCAGTGTAAACAAGTAAAACATAAAATATATGAAAAATTAATAACACGATTGGCTCATTGATTGATTCATCTGTTGCGGACTCGCATTACGATTGGTAGAAAAAAAGTTGTGTGACGGTAGTTGTCACGCAACGTTTCACACGGGAATCACAACAACGGTTGCGCGACGATCCATGTAACGGCTGTGTAAGAGGTGTATACTCTACCTGATCATGCTTCCATAATGTGGAGTATTCTTTTTTGCCACAAAGCCCTTTAATGTTTTCAATGGTTTCATTTATTCTGTAGTTGAGATCACCCAGCCAAAACACGTAGCTGAAAAACAAGGAACTATCACGATCAAACAGTCTGCATGGACATAAGCTGATGTTTAGTATTTAGCACCCAGAGGCAGGGAGTGCCATATGAAAAGGTCGGGGATGCTTGTAGGAAAATTTGAATTAAATCCGTAAAGGTAACCTATCTGGGCATGGCTGGAACTTTATTTGACGCCTAAAAGATAACGGAAAAGGCTCGATTACCAGCTGCTGTTTAGGAAAGGAGCCCTCGCTAGTAGACCGGACATAACATACCTAACATACCTAACATACATAACATAAAACCTTTATATTGACACGACAAAAGTTAAAGCTACAAAGTCTGTGGGGTCTTGTATACTACTGAACTAAAATACATGCAATGAAATATATAGTGGCCAACGGAAATCGAGCCTACAAACTGAAATAAGAGCGTTTCTTTTATTATGAGTTCTTTGAGTACACCCAGAAAGACAGCTAAAAATAGCGGCGTTTCGTCATCAACACCTTAAGCGAGACTAGAACCATTGAACTATACTCCTAAGCGAGACAACTAACATCCCCAACGTTTTCATATGGGCGTGGCCTCCGCAATTAACATGTTTTCTTTCCAGTTCCTACCTGTGTTCCATAGCTTTCTGTGGAGTGCAATTTGCAAACATCAAACTCTGGCTGATGCTTTCATATTCCTGTAATTAAGGATTGGAAATAAAACAAATCGCAAATATGCACCAAATTGGAAGTGAAGTGGGTGTCAGCCTCTAACTGAAGACTTTAGTGCTCAGACTGCAGGGTTGTCAAAAGTAGCCGTCTACTTCATGATCTCAGGCGTCTACTCTGCTACTATTTAAAATCTATTCTGACTAACTTCAAATTCTTTAGAAAAGATTGCAAATCAGCCACCTGCTCCAACAAAAAAAGCTGCATTCCTCAAACATTTGTCACAACCCTGCACAACCCCTTTATACCATACTGTTGATTGACTAGGGTGGGGTGAAGACAACAATCCAAACACTAGAGGACACTCCTAACAGTCTGTACAAAGTGTAGGTGCATTGCTGTATAATTTTTTGATAGGAGTATAATTAAAGAATAGGGTGACACTTGATCAACTAATAAAAACAACATTCGCAAGGCAAAATGTTCTTTTTAAGACAGTTAACATAAGTCAAAGGGTCATAACACCACAACCTTAGTATACATGAAGGAGAAACATTATCAAGAAATGTACAATGTAAGGACCCTATCCACACAAAAAGGCTCTTTACCAGTAAAAAGAAGAGCTAACCCGTTAACAACCAGTCTTGTTGAACTGAGACAAAGTTTTGTCTCTGTGATGTATCAAACTGATTTGGAGGTGACAAGGTTGTAGGCTGAAAAAGTGAATAAAATCTACCTGTTCCTACCTGTGAACTGTTATTTTAATGTTACTATGGTACAGTGATGGTGCAATAAATTATGCTGTAACTTTACTAGGTGCCAAAAAACATACTGGATGTACTACCAGATTCCTTTGTTCTTCATAGTCAGCATGTGCCGAGAAGTGACTGTTGATGAAGCAGAAACTTTGTCCATACAGAGTAAATCGTAACGATACTGCTCCCTTGGTTCCCTGAAGTCAAAGTGGCAAAAATTAAAGTATTGATGATAAAACCTTCAGGAAAGTAATTAGAGTGCAGATAGTTACATATGACTTATTAACATGTAATACTCAGGGTTATGTTTCTTGAAAATCTGGCAAAATCTTGAAAGAAAAGACTAGGGAAGAAGACAAGGCACCCAGAGAAAGTGGTAGAATTGAGCCATCAAAGGTGGGGCTGGCCTGGAAATCACTATTTCTGTGTCAAGTGAAGTTAACGTTAAGTTTTATCAGTGTCGCATCTGAGCTAAAAAACCTTGAAATACAATCTCATGGTTATAACTTGTCTTAAGAAAATTTTGTATCATTGATGAAACTTGCAGGCTCAAGTGATTGTCAGAGATGGAACTGATCTACCCATTGCAGGTACTAGTTTCTGTTATTGTTCCCTTGACTAGCCTGAGAATTCTCTCTTTGCATGCTTAATTTATCCCCCTCTTGAGAGAATTCCAGGATTTCATCTACAGAATTACATGTTCATGATGATATGTAAAAAGCATTACGTGCATTTAAAATTTCACACACAAGTAGCAACCAGTTTAAGGCCCAACAGAGGACTTCATCATTAGAATAGAATTTTTTTTTCTGGTTGAATCTCAAAAGCTTCTTGAGTGAAAGAAAAATTGAGTGCACAAAGACAAACTAAAGTAGACTGAAATAAATTATTATTAGTGATGTTGTTTGTAGTATTGTAACTCCCATTGTTTACCAGTAGTCCAAGTAGTGCTGTTTTGCAGTAACCAGGCCTAATTTCACGAACAAATGGAAGATGCTTGGTATGGACAGCTACAAGATGAACCATTCCAAGCATGCGGATTGACTTGAGCTGTAATGAGAAGTAAGCAGTACTTAATAACTTGAGCACCCTGAAAAGTCAATTCTTAAGAGTAAACTGCAGTGTCCCCTACTTGGAAATTGCTACATATGTGTTCATGTGTATGTTAAATTATGCTAACTTGCAAAATCTCAACAATCATAATTACCCAATTACTAACAATGATACATGATGTACATGAATCTGTAGCATTAAAAAGTAATTGACACCGCCCTCCTCCCCCTCCAAAAAACCACCTTCCTGATACAAGATCTGTTAAAAGTATCACCCATCCAAGTTATGTGTGCAAAGTAAGATACTGAATTTTAAAATGCACACTGTAGTTTTATTGTCCCAGGCAGGATACAAATAATCAAAAGTCTTGAAAGGAATTTGGCAGTATCCCATAAATGAAGCTCCAAGAAATACCTTTACCAACCCCAAGGAAGGTCATTTGAAATTCCAAGGGTCAGGGGTAATGTTTTCCAAAGAAAGTTCAATCTGAAATTTAACTAGAATTTGCGGAGGATGGGTTAGGGTTTAAAACCAAAAGAACCTTCCATGTGAGTGGTATGGATATTTTCTGGAAAAATGCATTGCCTTCAATGCTAGCTCACTCTTTTATCTCCATTACATGTAGCTTACGTATAGAAGGTGATAGTATATTGAAACAAATATTAAATTCTAAGTCTACCTTGTTTTCTCAGCAACAACACAATTATTTAATTCACAACTGCAAAGATTAAAATATTGGGAGCTAATTGACATTACCACCTTTGTCGAGCTTCTGCTTGATTGGTTAGAAGATAAGAAAATGTCTGAGTGAATGGTCTGTCTTGGATGTAATAAATGAATTGTTGACTTCAGACTTCTGCTACACTGAATGGAGTGTTTCTTCACTGGCTTATACTTGCATCAACCTATTCAGCCCTTCACACATCAGTTTACATTTATCTTTATCTAAAGAATGGTATGAGCAGGTCATACTGTGGCATGATACCAGTCAACATAATAATCAATATTATTGTCTTTTGATACCTTCACCAGGCCATATGCTCCAAGGTATGCCTGAAGGATCTTCACCCAAGAGTTTTCCTTGATATATTCAATTAATAATGACTGTGGTTTGGCATCAACCTCCTGCAGACTAAAAGTTAGTAGGGATTACTTGCACTGCTTTAGGTCAACTTAAACTAGGTACTTTTTAGATGTGCGATCCATATGAATGAGATCTGACTGTATCTCATTTCAATTATATTTATTTAAATAAAAGCTCCAAAGTTAAAACAAAGTAAGATGACAGCCATACCCCACAGCAACAATGTCCGGGAGTTGTTCTTCATTGTCAAGATGCAAAAATGATCTGAAGTCTTCGTCTGGTGGCTGTGTTACCTTGACATTCCATGTACACACATGAATTCTGAAGACAGAACAATAATGACCAAGACTTGTAGTTACAGCTACATGCAGTACACATGCGTACTTTCTTTCTCATCATGATTTTAATGAGAGCAATGTAAAGTCGGCATTATTGAGAGCATATCTCAGTTTCAGTAGCATGAAGCAGCTAGGAGCATTTCTACTCCCCCTGAATTAAATGCTAGTCCATCACTAGGGTACCCACATAACATCACTGGTACTAATTTATGCATCTGGGTAGAGCTGGCAAGAACAGAAAGCCGATGACCCCAAGCAGGGCTCAAACCAACCCACGCTACAGGGAGAACCAATAATTAGAGCACTGTCACTCCCACAATGAGAGCGTTACCCAAGAGTATATCTAGCTTGGTGGAATTAGACCAGTGAATGGTAGGGCTGAGATAGCGTGGCAAAGGTCTTGCAAGGTTACACTGCTTGTGTAGGCTGGAAAAACAGAGGTACAGCAATAATAGACCATCAAGCTTCTTTGGGTCATGTCTGATCACAGGGCTGAAAATAACTTTACAGTAGGTCATCCAAAATTGGCCAACCAAAATTAGCACATGTCCGATGAAATCCCAACTGTGGTCGGACATGATGTCTGGACAATTTGTTTTTATCGTACAGTGTAAATCATTTTATGGTAAGGATGAATAAAAATCTACTATGAGTAAATCTTACTCTTTTTGGTGATGTCTGACCACAATAAATTATTTGTTTTGTCTGACCAAAATGGTGTCTTAGACATGTGTCCTTTCAAGAGAAAAAATTATTTGCAGCCGTGTAATCCTCTGTAGGAAAAAAATGGCAGCTGTGTATTTTACCAGTGACAATACCTTGTGAACATTTAACACAGCCCATCAGGCACAAGGAAAGTCATAATTTTGCAATATTTGTCCAAGGCCAATTCATACAGTATTCCGTATGCATATGTTAGGTTTGAAAACTTTAGAATTTTTTTCTGTAACTTTTAATAAGTGTTGTTAATGTTTACCTGTGCTATGAATTTTGGGTAAATGTACCAGTCCCCATTATTTTTGCCATCAGATGGAAGATTAAACACTACATTGGGTTATTCCAGAAAAAATACACACACCGCTGACGGATGGCAAGCATTTTTGACCCCCCCGACTGGATTTCCCAGACTGCTATAGCCCCCCTCCCGCCCGGATTTCCAAGCCCAAGGACGCCCCCTCCAGCCCGGATTTCCATTTCTTTTTTTAAAGGCCCTAACTGGAAACAACAGGCAATAGGAAAGATGTAACATTTCATCCAAAAGATCCCTGTTTATTATAATTTTAAAAGCTTGGCGAATATTACGAATTTTGTGGGTTAAATTTTAATATTTTCTAAATCAGATAACAATATTCAAACGATCGTGTTTAACGTTTAAGTGATCTCACACTCTCCTCTAAAATGCCATTTGCCTTTTTCTCTACCACAACAAATGTACAAGATAAGAAATTCGTAGGTCTTAAAAATTATGTAAATGTAAGAAAAATCACAGCGAAAAATGTGCTTAAGGCGATTATAAATAAAAACTATAATTTCAGTTTTTGGTGACAAGATGGCCTACATTTGAGTTCCCGTTGTTAGGTTAGTGTGACATTTACACTGTACTTAGCTTATTAAGAAAGCTTTTCAAATTAGACTAATTTTAAATTTTGCTACCTTTTTGGATCTGTAGGTCAACTGGAACTCTTGCCTTTCTTTCAAGTGTTCAAGTTTTCATGCGTAATGACCACGTTTTGGCTTCCATAAACTTGTCTTTTACCATATCCATCATAAGGCACGGATAATAAAGTGGAAGCGGCCTAGATAAAACTGCTTAAAACTCTTGTAGATCCAACGAGGAATCTTCAATGTGAAATACTCAAAGAACTTAACAATGCCAAAATAAGTATATTTGTTTATAAACAAGTTCTGCTCTTGTGAGGTTGTTTAGATTCCCAATGCTACAAGCAAATTCGTCACCACGATTTTACGGTTACACATCATGAGAGGTAAGAAAGAAATTATACGGAAATTGTGCATACACATGTTAGCCAGCAAAATGAGTTCTTGGGTTGCCTGAATAAAATAGTATAGTACAACTGACTCCCAGCCTAAATCGTCTTTTCTTCGCATTTTTGAGGATGTTACAAAGCACAGGCGCAGGTGGCCTGGGTGCCCTGAAAATGTTCCAGGCGTTGCATGCTCAGTTGACGGTGTTTTATCAAGTCGTAAAGCTGTTATTATCCATTTATCGACGCACTGGTTCTTCATGATTGAGGTAAGAACACTATAAACTGAAAGACTACAAGATTTCCCATTGCAAAGTTCTTTTTTTAAGTGGTTGAAATATATTGATCGAGGTTAAAGTTAAAAGTGACCCCTGAGGAAGAATTTTTATATTATGATTCCTCCCTCCCATCCGGATTTCCGAGCCATCAACTCCCCCTCCCGCGAGAATTTCCAGTTTGCCATCCGTCAGGGTGTGTGTATTTTTTCTGGAATAACCCATTACATCCTAATTAACAATGTGACTCAGAACCAGAATATGTCAGTACACACTGTAACTATTTTTTCTGTCTGCTAGTCAGTGTGCATCTCCAGCTGAAAGAACGCTTGTCACAGCTGCAAATTTCACTAGCAAACAAAGATTCTGGGGTAATTTTGAAGGTGTGCGGGCCAGAAAAGCCAGCTTGGCTTGTTTGAGCTTGGTTTGTTAACTGCATCTCTGAGAAGCCATCACAAACTTCCATCTACATTTGCAGACTAATCTTTAATTAGAGCATTACCTGGTTACTCAGATGATTACAAATAAAATATACTCTGCAGATATGCAACTGATTTTTGTTCAATGGCTGTTGAAAGTTCATGACAGAAATTTCTATTTGGCAAATAAAGAAGTCTTAGAAAATTATGGGCAACAATCCTAGCCATGGAAAAACAGCGAACAATAAAAAAAGAAGAAAAAACAAAAAGCAAGGCAAGATCCTCTTAAAGGCATGTAGGGTTGACAAGCATTATTAACGATATTTTGGAAGATTTAGGAAACTCACAATTTCCACTCAGCATGATTTATGAGAGTATTATGAGTACTTATTTTTTTTCCCCCTTTTTATTACTTTCAAATACAAATGTAATTCATTTGTACATACAAAAGAAAATAAATTAAAATTTGAAGAGTGGCAGAAAATGTGCATTCGTGTTTTTCAAGAGTCCACAATAATGTTATTCATTTGCATATAAATTCTTTCCCCAAGAAAAATACACTAAAAATATTAGACATGTTGCTAAATGTTCAGATCAAATTGAGCAGCATGGCAGGGAAAACTGAACTAAACAGACAGGAAAAACAGACCTAAAGAACAGGTAGCATTAACCAGCTGAAATGTCTTCCTAACTGGATTAAAACCGTTACCGCGCCGCAATAAAAAAAAAACATTGACATTAAACATGTATAGGGGAACCATAATACTGTGGAAAGAAGCCTAACACATAAGCTTTCCACGATATTTGCCAGATCGATTTGCTTCGAATCAGTTATAATTTTCATCCGCGGTTATTAAATTTTGTAGTCAATCATTTTCTCTTTCTTTGAAGCAATATCAGTTCTAAAATCTCAAACATTAACACAAATTGCCAGCAACGCAAGAGCGATGCCTTTACCATAAGAGAATATTACATATTTTTTACGGCATTTGGTTCAGCAGATGAAAGCAAATATCGAAATCGAATATACTAGTAAGTCTAGCTCGATCATCAATTACGAAAAATCTTGCACTTGTCAATACGAATTCGAAACTGTCGGTGTGTTAATTGAACAGTCTCCATGTTCCGTTTTTCAAGCGAAATCTCACCATTTGACGGTTACAGTAAGCTGCAAACGCTGAGGTTGTTATCAAAAGTCATCCCACTGCATGGCCTACTCTCCTGCGCTTTAGATTTGGACAATCACCTCCGGAAAACTATAGAAAAGCCAGGCGTCTTTTTCATGCAGTCAACCACACAACAATGCCACGTCAAGACAAGCAAAATTCTACTCTGAAACGCACAGATGTCGTCACTTACCTCAAACTCATATCGTTTGTGCAGAGGAAGAGACCCAAATGTTCCCCAGTGGACCACAACTGGTACAATTGCGGGTAAAAAGCTTGCAGGTACTCAAAATATCGCCGAGCTACGCTCAAAGATGAAAACAGCTGCAAGTGTTTACCCTAATGGCAGTGCACGCTGATCAAAAATAGCAGAAAAGAGTCAGAACCGACTATTTTGGCGCGGAGACTGGAACGAGATTTTCCTTTTTCAGCTGTCACTCTTGCTCTAGCCGTACACTCCAGGAAAGAGCATTGGGGGATCAAGACCTTGAGCTAAGGGGGGGGGGGGGGGAGGGGGGTTTTTTTGTTTTGCGCGCTGCGTTTTTGTTCACCCTTGGTTGTGATTTTTTTTTCGCCAAAAAGATGGGGCACGCGGGGGGCGGCCACCCTGGTGGGGGA
>Ga0126338_10000541_pt1 | contig 20843 bp, 19 predicted proteins | sample OrbCmetagenome_2_FD_92529 | JGI IMG/M metagenome (GOLD analysis project Ga0126338, IMG submission 92529) | Coral microbial communities from Petempiche,Puerto Morelos, Mexico - Orbicella C C metagenome | ecosystem: Host-associated > Invertebrates > Cnidaria > Coral | place: Petempiche,Puerto... | reverse complement strand
CTTCAAACTTTCCCATGTAGTTTTGTCCACTATGTTGCATGATGCTCCAGAGTCGATTAGTACATCCTTCAACTCTACACCTCCCACTTGCAGATGTACAATGCCACTTGTTTTGTTTCCATCATTCACGGCAAAGGCATAACCATCTCTTTGATCCAACTCTTCTTCCACTTGATACACGCCATTTGGATTAGGTCTGCCACTGGGAGGACGTTTAGGATTCTTTGTCTTGCAACAAACAGCCAAAATCTCTTGAAGCTTGTGTCTTCAGTACAGAACTTGTAGGACAATAATAACGACAAAACTAACTGCAATCCTATTAACATACTGTCAATATTCTTGTTGCCAGTGTTACAAGGTGTTGAGTCTGGTTTACAACAAAACAAATGCTTTGACATTGTTATAATTTTGATGTACCACTACTTCGTGCAGATGTTTTTCACATTATCATAGTTAAGTTGTGTTCAAAATGACTTGACAAAACTATCTGCAATCCTATTAACATACCATCATTATTCTCGTTGCAAGTGTTACAAGGTGTTGAGACTGGTTTAGAAAAAAAATGCTTTGACATTGTTATAATTTTGATGTACTACTATTTCATGCAGATAATGTTTACACATTACCATAGTTAAGTTGTGTTCAAATGACTTGACAAAACTATCTGTAATCCTATTAACATACTGTCATTATTCTTGTTGCAAGTGTCACAAGGTGTTGAGTCTGGTTTAGAACAAAACAAATGCTTTGACATTGTTATAATTTTGATGTACTACTATTTCATGCAGATAATGTTTACATATTACCATAGTTAAGTTGTGTTCAAAATGACTTGACTAGACGAACTACATTCCTATTAACATACTGTCATTATTCTGATGCCAACGTTACAATACAAAGTGTTAATTCTGTTTAAAAACAAAACAAATGCATGGACATGGTTATCATTTTGATGTACTACTACTTAGGTTTACGTTAAGTTAATGTTGTATACATTTTATCTAATGTTTAAGTTGCATGTTGGGTGTTTCCTTTCTAGTTCTACCATTACTTCATGACACAGTGCATGTCAAAGAAGTTTGTTACATAAAACTGATCATTTTGAATAATCCAGATATAGCTATTCTAACAGTCAAATGCAATCATATTTCTTCTCTCATTTCAATCCCTTTTTTACTTTCCAAAATATACTACCCTTTGATTATTTGTTTGTAACTAGTAGCAAAAGCTGAAATTGCAAAGGACTTAGTATGCAATAGTAAAAACTATACACTAAGAAAGCAAACAAGATACATAGCTACAAAGTAATTCAGACAACTGTAAAACAACTCATCACAAGTCTTTGAGTAGCTATGCCTGGATTAACTTTAACTCCGAAAAATTTTATGTAACCTATGTAAACATGCTCCATCAATAACAGACTGTTCTTGTTTAATAAAATAATTGATTTATTTTAGACAAGAAAGCCAGAAAATAAACAGCTTATTCTTACATGGCACTCAAGTCCCTTCTCAAGCTCTACAAGCATTCAAAAAATGTCTTTTGTAAAATGCTTGATGGTCTTCTTGTAAACCCCATCCGGCAGATAGACTTTTAAACCAGTCCTACTTATTTCTTTGAAGTGACATTCCACCTTGAACCCATGTATCATAAACATAAACCACTTATTACATGCCTAACTCAATTTGACATTGATATAATGTTCCAACTTCCCAACTTCTAATGAATAACTTTCAAACCTCATACACCTATGTAAAATATGTGATGCAAAAAGCTTACTTCGGGTGCATTTCTTTAAGAAAATCCAAGATTGGATTCTTAAATCTGAAAGCGGATTTTGAGTTTCTTTACTAAACAGATCAATCCAAGATCACTTGCATCATGGTGCATCCACGGAACTGAAGAATCCTTGCCCAGAGTAGATTCTCCAGTTCCTTTGACACGACATGATCCAAGAGTTCTTGCATTAATCAGTTTAGAAAACAAATCCAAAATCCATTTTTAGATTTAAGAATATAACATTAGATTTCCTTAAAGAAACGCAGCCTTACACAATCCAACTACATAAACTTTTTGAGTTACTTGAAGAGTTTTTAAGTACAATAACAGCTTGGTACTAATTCAACGTAATTTTTTCTCTCTAACCAATCACATTTTTTGTGATCAGGAAATCTCTGGTGTCAGCAAGCTAAACCACTTTAGCCAGTGATGTTGCAATTTTTCCTATCCAACCAATCACATTATTTTGTGACCAAATTTGGAAATTGCTGATGTCAGTCAATGAAGCCACTTTTAGCTGCTGATGGTGTAATTTTTTTCCTAACCAACCACATTTTTTTTTCTGACCAAATTAGGAAATTGCTCATGTCAGTGAGCTAAACCGCTTTTGGCCAGTTCCAACTGGTTTACGGTAATATGAAGCATGGGCCTGAATGCAGCCCACCAATTGCTACCATGGATTGCCACCTCTGTGACAAAACCTTCATCCAACCATCCTCTTTCTACAGTTTCTCTGTTTCCTTGCCAAGATTATAGACACTCATCATACCCTATGTCTTTTAAGGGTATTTGAAGACCTTGATCCAGTTGTGGTTATGCTACAGCAGGAAGTTAAATCAAAGAAACTGGGAAGAAATCATGTCTTCTACAATTGTTTAAAAGGTGCATTAGAGTTTGCCTCAAAGTTCTCCAATCCGCAAGAACAGTTTTGCCATGATGAAACGGTACAAACAGATGTGGAGACCTTAGAAATTCACACTAACCCAGGGCGTAATAGGGCATTTCAGTTTGATTGGAAAGACTGGAACCTACCCTTTGTGCCATCGAAAACCGCAAGGGACAAAACAAAATGAAATAGAGAGCTTTTTATGAAAACCAAGAAAAAAGTAAATGTCTTCATATGCCAACCAGTGAATCTCCTCCAGCAAAAAAAGGCTTGCATCAAAGAGCAACAACCATCAGTTGTCAAACACAGCTTGACTTTTGGAACATTAGCTTAATCAAGGGACGAAAATTCACGTAGCACTTGTTACATTCATCACATTGAGATATATAAAACAGTTGCAATCAATTCAGCCAATACAAGAAGCAGCATTTTGCAAGAAATGGTTCATCAACTAGTTTAAGTGGCTATCACTTCTGTCGCTCAATCCTTAGTTAAGAAACTAGCTAATCCTAATGTGCATGACAGCAGGCACAGGCAATTGTCCCTGGACACTCTCTACGAGAGCGTAGCCTTGTGTGACAGAGAGAGGGCCACAACTGGACTAAAGTACAAAAGGAACAAATACAAAAGTACCACCATGCCATATTTTGAGAAATACATATTTCTGTTATGAGGCAGAACTTTCTTTTCCAATAAAACAAAAACCAAGCTGCTATGACATTGTAAACACTGTGAACAGTTTTCAGTTTGGCAAAGTTGTTATGTACATTTTCAAAATCTTTGACACTGAAAATCCTACAGATCAAGGAGGCAGATGACTTCAGGCTATGGCATGAAAGTGTGCTAACAGAATTTCCTGAGAGGTTCTAGCAGGTTCTTGCTGGCCCTATGTGGGGTGGGTTGGGCCCACAAGACATCAGGGATCCAATGAAGGTAGCTTAACAGTCTTATTATTTGTCTGTTCAGCAAGGTTATGCTGGTAAGTGTAGATGATCTCATTATTACTATTTATTTTATCAGCTTCCAAGACATAAAGTGAACAAAATAAACTGACCACTTTGTTTTAGGCAAGAGTAGATGTTCCCTGTAGCAGAGAATCTACCCAGCAAAGAACAAACAAGCAGTGATTGTTTACTTCAAGCACAGATGCTCAGGTGATGATTTTTTTGGAAGAGAGGTTTTTAGAGGTATTGGATAAATAATTTTGTAATTTCAATTTGTTGTTTTGTTTACACAGTCTGTAAAAAGTTTATTTTATAAAATACTTTGTTTTTGAATCACGCCAGGCAATTTTCGATACGAATTGGACCAGAGAAATGTCCTTAGTTTCCAGTCCCTTAGGATGAACATTTCACTTGGCCATTCGCCATGCAACCAAGGGGGATAGGCATCGTCACATTTGTTCCATTTTCGGAAGACTGGTATCGAAAATGGATATTGGTGCTAAAGAACAAAATTCTTCAGACTGGGAGCTTTGTTTTGATATACAGCTTACAGCGGTTTTGTTTATTTATCAATATCATTCCAAGCTTCTAAATCTTCAACTGCTGGCATAAGATTACCATAACAATGAGCAAGCAAAATTGAAAGTTTTTTGGAGCAAATTTTCGCTGCAAGAGAAATTGTGATTTACTATTCTATCTATCAAAACTAGAAGAACTTAATGTGACCTGTGTTTCTATTGTTTCGGTTTGTTACTGGAGGCCCTGGATTTGGTGTAACAGTAGCATTTGGATGTGTGTACTCCCTCTATTTCTGCCAGTCCATGGGAAGCAAGAGCAGGAAAAAACCAAGACGTTCATTGAACGGGTCACAGAGGGATCACTTTCGGGTCAGGGAACTAGCTAGAAAAAGAGCTGCACTTCAAGCTGGGTATTTGTAGAGGTCTAAGGAGCTTTGTGCCCAACAGAAACAAATTCAGCGACTAAAGAACAAAGTAAGTCTGTTATTTTTTGTCAAACGCTTGACTAATTTAAAGAGCTTAGCCATTGTCATGATAAGCTGAAAATTATATAAACTTTATTATTCATAATAACCCTATTAAAAAAAGAAACAGAAATGGTAATCAAATTGTAAAAAAAGCCCTGACTGTTCCTCTAATTAAACATTAATATATTTGTTTTTCTATCTCATAGAGAGAGAACATAAAACAAACTTTGGATGAATTGCAAGCAGAGTCACCGCCACAGAGAAAATCGACATTCCAGGTGACAAAGAATGCATCCACCTCAGAAAGAGAAGTCCAACTCAACTCACCAATGAAGGAGGTTTAAATTTGCCAAGGAGAAGTGCCAATAGAAGACAGCTAGAAACCCTCATTGCTTCAGCAGAGGTAAATGGAGGGTCTGCAGAGAATAGAAGTCCTACACTTGATGGCATGTTCTCTACACTGTGTAAATATGGCACAATGGCAGATATGTCTAACTATGTTTGTTCATCATGAAAGATGAGAAAGGCCACTGTGGCCAAAATAAAAATGCAGTGTGTAGAGTATGAGAAAAGTGAGGGAAATTTTAATTAGTAAAGTTAAATATCAGCAGACAAGATCATCTATGGTAATGAAAAATACTGGGAGGCATACCAAAAAGGGTTTTATGTCAAAGGAAAGAATAACTTATGGATGGGGTGTCCCAGTTCCTAAACCACTTCCATACAGTGTTCTAATGAATAAAATTGAAGAGCTTGATAGGGGAGATGTGATCTCAGTAAGGGAAACTTTGTGCCATAACTTTTAAGTAGACCAACAGGTTGATGGGATGTATAGAAATTTAGAGGAATTTCTACTCATGCTTTGTAAATTCTATTTAGAAACTGATGAATGTAGGAAAGAAAGCGACAAACTGACCTGGTTTGGTGAGAGGGAGGGAACATTTAAGGTCGTGATTGGGGGTGATGGAGCCCCATTTGGAAAGTGGGACCAATCAATGTCCTGGTTAGTAAGCTTTTTAAATGTGGGACCCAGGGTAGCCTCACCCAATGACAATTTTTTATTGTTCAGAGCCAACTGTAAGGAGGACCATGAGGTGGTTACCAGCTGCAGATATAGAGGGTATTGAGAAGAAAACCTTCACTGTAATGGGGAAGGATGTAACCTTCTCATTTGACCTTCTCCCTGGGGACATGAAATTCTTGGCTTATATAAATGGTGAGTTATCTAATTCAGCAAAATACTTTTCCAGTTTTGCTAATGCTTGTCAAGATGAGAGTAGTTCACTAACTGAAAAATTTGGGAAGACCCAGAACTGTAAATGGAGTGTGGTTAGTATTGTGCCTATTATTTTCATTGCTGGCTGATACCATAGCAATTCCAATATCCATAATAAAATTTAGCCCTTAAAAGCTCCTCTTTAGCAATGTACATCATTGTTCCCTTCTTCTCGTCATTTACAATAAGCTTTGCTTCTCCTTTTCCCTCACCAAGTTGCTTTTTGAATTCACCACAATCTTTGAATTGGTCGAACTGGTTACATAATCTTCTCAGGCTTGAAAACATTATAGCCACTGATCCTGGTTTCTTTTCAACCTCTACCCCATATCTTGTTCTACCAAGAATCTCCTTACGCAAGAGATTGAAGACCTCCTGTGGCATGGGAAGGTTGAAGCAAACCATCCAGGGATGTACCTTGCTCATCTTTGAACTTAAACAGTGAAAAATTGCAGTTTTAGCGTGGATCATGCTTCGTTGTAGCATGGGATATAGTTCGCCGATGCTGTATTTGGGTCTCTCACGAAGACCGCCAAACTTCCCTTTCACAACCACTTCAGCTAGCTTATTTAGCTCTTGAAATGTATTGTCTAAATCCTTTAGGTTATATGCAGTTGAAATTTGTTGCTCAAATTTTGATTTCTCACGGTTCAGTGCCTCGTTTATTGAAATAATTAGTTCGCCTTCGTTGGCTTCACATTGATCTGCCATCTTGGATTTTGCCTAAGCCTCAGATCCCCTGCGGCCAAAATGCAAGTTGGCCCATTTTGATTTGATAATTTCCTGGCATGAAACAGGATGACCCTAAGGTCCACCCTGAAATAAAGGTGTCAACTATTTAACTAGAGCCAAACAAATGTCTTGGATTAGCAAGAGTCTCTAGGTTTTCACAGTGGTCCACACTCTTGAAAGCTATTGCACACCTCATTATACTTGCCCATTCATGGAAAAAGCACACACCTTGAGAGGAAGGTGACCATGCCGCACCGGGAACAGTGCTTACAGTGCTGACCTTCAAGCAAGCCCAATCAGTCATCATCAAGAACGTGCAACCAGAGGCTTATGGAGAAGACTTAAAGCTCCTTCAGAATTCTGTGAGGTTACCAGCCACTAGTCCGCTCAAGAAACTTGGCCTAATTGTGGATGACAAGGGTCTCTCAAGAGTTGACATCTGCCTTGAACATGTAGATCTGAAGTTCAAAGAATGTCACTCTTCAATCATGCCGAGCACGCATCATGCCACAAATCTCACAGTCCGCTACTGTCACTCCAGAGTCCAGCATCAATGTCGTCACATCACCCTTGGTGCTATTAGGAGCCATGGCCTGTGGATCCTCGGTGGAAAACACCTCATGAACAGCGCCATCAACAAGTGCATTAAATGTAACAAACTGCAGGGAAGACAACAGATTCAGAAAATGGCTGATCTACCTGTTGACCGCTAACTCCTACTCTGCCCCTTGGCTAACTAGTGCCAGACACACAAGGGGTGGAGTTACTAATAGCAAACGTTGGGCCAGGCTTTTTACATGCCTGGCGACAAGAGCCATTCACATTGAGCTTGTAGAGAATATGGACTCTTTTAGGCTTTATCAATGCGCTATGACAATTCTTAGCCTTGCGGGGACCAGTGGTACAGTTCCATTCTGTGGTACCAACTTCGTTGAACCATACAACAAACTCCAAGCTTCACTCAATGAGATGGATCACAACCTTATTTAGTCCTACTTAGCTACACAGGGCTGTGATTGGATCTTCAATGCTCCCCACTCATCCCAGGCCAGTGGAGTCTGGAAATGGATGATAGGAGACTCATGCAATCGTGGATGCAATGCAGCAATATTTGAGCACTTCACTGTTTCTTATTTCAAATTTACAATTTGCAGAATATCAAAGCCACTAACTCAGGCAGTTTTTGGTCTCTCTTACAGATGCAATTAAGGCAAGAAATAAACAAGCTGCTAAGGAGAAGCTACACATTTCCCTTCTTTATTAAAATCCTGAAAAACATACTATTGTAGATAGAAAACAACAGATGATATTTGTTGAGCCGACCTGTGGATAATTCTAAAAGATATGTTTCACTTTTGCACTAAAAAGGGACAAGTGGTGCTACCTAACATCACATGACAAAAAACCATGTGGAAACATAGCACATAACACTTATGATGCTAGAATGCATGTCTCTTACATGTTGGGCTCTACCATAAGGAAAACCACTCAATATTTGTGTGTTATCCCATATACAATGCATCCTCCACATAATATGTAGAAGACACAAACGCTAACTAATCTGCACATCTGTTTAGAGCAAATTGATTTTGTTCTAAAGAGAATAGTACCACAAGGACAGCAAGGGGTTACTCAGAACAAATATACAGTCAAACCTCGATTATCCGTACCTCGATTACCCGGATTTCTCAATTATCTGGACTTTTTCTCTCGTCCCAATTTTGTCATGAATATTTATTAGTCATGATCAAGATCCATAGCAATATTCTGTTTAAAACTATAGCATTGAGAAGTGCAGTCAAAAGCGAGTTTTTTGCTTTTAAAGAGCAAAAGCAGTGCTTGCTCGCACGCATCGTAACTAATGAAGAACACTCAAATTAGTTCTGATTGGCTCAGAGTTGAGTGGTTCAAGATGTACAGAAGACCATATTGTTTTCCAAACAATTTGTAAAAGTGTTGTTTCACGATTAAATGTTGCTTGATTTAAACAGTTTTGTTCTTCATTAATATTCATATTTTCAATGATCTGGACCCTTGATTATCCATACTATTTCATCTAGTCCCAATGATTCCAGATAATCGAGGTTCGACTCTATGGCTTTGCAATGTTCACATCTAACTGACATAGATGGAACATGTTTTTGTAGGGTACACATGTACCTTTCCCACCTCACCCTCACCACTTTCTTGCCTCAAAGACTAAACAAACATTAAAATTTACACCTTAGCACCTTGGCGACAGGCAGCCCTCAAAACCATCCCAGTAGTGCACTCTGCACTAAAAAGGAGGCAGTAGAGAAGAGAGAAGAAGGTTAAAGAAAAAGTGGATGCAGATCACCGAGGCAGGGGAAGCGGCCCATCCTGATTGCCATGCGGTGTGCTCTAGAAACAGAATGGCAGCAAGTAGAGCAAGTAAGAATAGTTTCAAAAGCTTTGCCCACAACCAAAAAAACGTTTCGAAATAATCCAAAAGAGAAGTGCCAGGCCACGAACAAGGAAACAACTTGTAAAGACAGGAACACTCAAGACTCCAGAAGAAGAAACAAGATCATTGAGAGCAATGCCAGCAGTTATTTCACAGGGCTTAGAGTAGGTGAGAGTGGTTCAAATGAGAAAAGAAAAAGCACTGAGAGCCTATATCCCTTGTCTTTGGAGAAAACGTTAAAAAATGTCATGCTCAGCGTTCACTCTCTAAGTGGCATCATTAGACAGAAAAAGTATTTGACGTGGCATCAAGTGGAGGATGGAGTAAGTAAGATTTGATGCTGTTAGTCCATCAGTTGAGAACCGAAAATTTGGATTCATGGCTCACCTGAGGGGAACAGCCGAAACATGTCTTATCTTAATCTTTGACTACTAAGCATCATAAAAATGTATGATAGCAAGGAAAGAACAGTAGCTTTCACTTTATAAATCAAATTTTAAATTTTGCCCTACATACCCTTCTTTTGCCACCATCTTGGATTTTTGGAGAATGCTTAAAAGTGGTTTGCATGCCTTTTATGTGAGCGAATCGTGTTTTAAATGTAAATTTTAAACGTATTGGAACAACAAACATGGTGTCAATTTGTTCTAGTGTTTGAATTATCAGTATATGACATCACAAGAGACGTCATAACACCTGATTATTAGTCACAATGTGATCATTTTGCACTTATGATCACTGCAAAAAAGTTGTGAGGTGCGGTTCTCAAAATTATTTCATGAAAAGAGGGAAAGTAGATAAAATATTTGTATAAATTGCAAGTTTGTTGAAACAAAGCCCTAAAAAACATTTGCCTGTTTCCTACATCCAGCCCGATACCAAACATGCGGTCTCATAAACGAAAGTGCGAAAGTGTTTCCTCTGCACCATGATCTGGTGGATGAATGCATTGTATGCGGTGTTTAGGGTTCTAGGTCAGCCCAGGAAGCTTCTTCACGAGTATTGGCCTATTAGTTTATCACAAACCTACATCCATAAGGAGTTGGCCCCAGCACACATCAAAGAAGACATCAAAGCTGTAGGAAAGCTGGTGGATCAGCTCAAGGATGTTATCATCTAGCCATGGAAGCAACATGCAGCATTAACGAAATTGTCCACGCCGGGTTATCAAAGTAACAAGTGAAGTAAGTGATGACATTACAGGCCAAGAGCAAGGTAAAGAAGGCAGTCAACGACTTTGTAATGACCATTGCTCTTCTAATCCCACTTCAGATTACTTAGATCCATTGAAGAAAGCCAAGCTGAAGTCTTTCAAGGTTCTGTAGGCTGTGCATAAGGTTCCCAACTGGGATGTAGTACTTCCTCCTCGTATGGATTGCGATGTATTTGCTCTGATGGCACATGCTGGTCTCTTGCCGACCCTTGTGGACTCCCGCCAAAAAAAACTGCGCAAAGCCAAACTCTCCCAACAGCTAGACTGACGCATCACAGTCACCGAGAAATACCCAGAGAATGCAACCAGTATTTTCAGTATATTTGGAACAGTGGTCTTCCAGAAGTTGAATATCCCGCCCCCTAGAGGCATGTCTCGTGTGGTTGCTAAGAGAGTGTTTGAGTTGGTAATGAGCACAGGGAAAAGGCACGTGGACATAGTGTTCCGCATGTATCACAAGGTATCAATCAAGAATGTCAAAAGATTTTAAAGAGTGTCTACCTCTGACAGTGGACAGTACAAGAACATACTTTCTGCCTGTACTTTGAAGTTAGGGAACAAGCTTTTCAGTATCATGGCAAACAAGCCTGACATTGCCAATTCCCTCAGGTCACAGTGGAAGAAAGAAGCATTCAGAGGCAGACTCGGTGACCAGATCATGTACGTGACAGCTGAAGATCAGTGCTAGAGACTAAGATGCAGCCAAATGCAAACCAACTCCTGAGATAGGGTGTAACCATGAAGAGGCTGATATGAGTATGGTTCTCCATGCTTGGTATGTGGGAGGCAGGTGTGTCATCCCACCCCAACACTGATATCTTTGTCCTACGCTTGCTCAAAGCCAAAACCTTGGAATGCGCTACATGAAGAATGGAAGAGGCGGAAAGAACAGAATCATAAAATTTCTTTATTTATTACCAGCTTGGGGAAGTAACTTGACCAAGGCATTGACAAGCTCTACTTCATGAAAGTCCTAATTGGCTTAAACACAATCACAGGCTGTGATACTCTCTGGTAAGCAGTTCAGCTTCTAATTCTTCAATACAGTGAAAGGTACGTCCGAGCTATGGCGAGAAGGGCACGAGTGAACAGTATCCAAAGAGATACTGAAGGAGGCACTCATGTGACAGCTGTACGAGAAGGGGGCCAGAATATGGATGCACTGCGCTAGGAAGTCCACTACGCCAGAGGCGGGAAAGTCTAGCTAGAGGCTTTGCAGTCATGCCAGTCATCTCTGTGACATCGCGTTACAAGAGCAAATTATCAAGCAGCAATCTGGACAGGAGCCGTCACCACAGAGAAGACAGCTCCAGTTAAAATATGACGCTAGTAGCAGAGTATTTTTGACAATTTTTGAGGTCTTTGGAAAGGTGCTCAAACAGAGTCTTGAGTGTTTGATATAACTTCCCGATCAGAACTAACACTAAGGAGAAAGTGAAAACTAAAATGGCTGAAATATCTGCTAAAACAATCAGATATCCAAACACCATCTTGATGAATTGTTTATGAATTTGAGAAGTTATAGATTGAAATGCAAGTGACAGCAGTGACAAAGGGCGTTATACGAGCCTGGCGTTTCTGTACTCGAACGAGCTCTAGACTGAAGTGTGGACCTAGTTACATGTATCTACATATATATGGTATATTGGTTCATGGCGTAGTGTGCTTAATTAACTAAATGTAGAAAAGGCTTTTACTAGTACTGTGATGTGGAGAACCTTATTGCAATACATAAACTAGAAACAAAATGGCGGTCATCGTGACATAATTTATGACGTCATCATAGCTTGAACAACTACAGACAATACTGAAATAATATCTAAGATACTTATTACTCCAAATATACGTCCAGGCAAAATATTGTGTGCCTCTGAGAAAAAAACATATAAGACTAGTAGTAATCAGAGATTATGAGAGCACGTTCGACGCTCTCACTTTAATATATACCGTAAATAAATGATTTCACTAGCTGACTTTCAACCTGTCTATTGCTAAAATCAACATTTTTCAGCAGCAACCGAGGTTTTACAGTCAGATATGCATAGTGTCAAGTCCATGCTAGTGAAGAGGTCACGATTTGTTGATACGTTGCGTGATGCCGCCAGTTTCTGTAGACTCTCAAGTTTCATAGAATATTTAAATTACGTACATTATTCTAAGCTAGCATTTGCAATCACGTGCTCGTTTTGCGTAGCCATTTATCGTAAACAAACTCCGTGCGACTAATTCAAGTATTTCTCCTGTTGAATAAAGTAGTCTTATGGATCTTGCCTTCAGAGTACTTTTCCACCGATTCCAAGCAATAAAATTTCGACCAGACAGACTGAGCTATCTGTCGCGACTGAAACTAATCAACAAATGCAATCAAAATGTAGCTGTTCCCATGGTTATCATCCCGAAGCCAAGTCGTGTTGATAAACGAGGACAATTCCCCCAGATTTCGATAAATGCTGCAGTAGAAGCGTTTAAATTCGCCAAAATCTAACGCTGAGAGCACACAATAGCGAAGCGTATGGCGACTGAATGGAGAGAAGTCAAAGAAAGATCCATCAGAAAGATGAGCTGCTCACATGGCCTGCACACATACTCATGTGTTCGCTACATGTCTTATCACATGTCTTAGCATTAAACGTTACCAGTTTACTGGTCATGACATGCCCCCGCAAAAATCAGGCGGGGGTGGCCATTTTGGTGTCCTTACAGGAATGTGTTGTTTTTGACCTAAAACCACACACAGGGAAACCAACCCTGGAAAGCCACAGGTCAAATATTAAGTTTGCGTTCCACTTCATCGGACGCAAAAATAACATTTACAATTCCAAGATGGCGAGCAAAACAAGGGTATTGGGGGTAAATTTAAAATTCCATTTACAAAGTGAAAGCTACCGTTCTATCCTTGCTATCATGCATTTTAATGATACTTACTAGTCAAAGATTAAGAATATACAGGTTTCGTTTGTTCCCCTTAAGTGAGCCATACAACCACCTCAGCTGATGGACTATGTTCCTGACAAAGTTAAGAGAGTTCTAGGATTTCTGGACAACAAAAGCTAGCTGTCCAAAACTGAAGACAAGAGAGATTTTGTTTGGTATCGGATAGCAAAAAGCCAGCGCACAGAACATGGAAAGCACATACTGGAAAACTCCCAGACAGAAGCTTACTTGGAATTCCAGGCACAACACCCTGATATTAAAATAAAGCAGCTGAAGTTTGAATCACTGAAGCCATTTTTTGTAAAACCTGCCAAAGAACACAGTAGAAAGTCATCTTTGTCGGAAATGTTGAGATTATTAGGAGACGTACAAGATTCTGCAAGACTTTAGAAATAAAGATCAGGATGAGCCTGTTCTGGTTCCTGCCACCATAACAGAGGCAGCTGAATTGACCCTTTGTCCTAAAGCAAAAGATCCATACCATAAAATGTCATGTTCGGGAAAAGAATGCGACCAATGTGATGTTTACTTAATGAAACTCCTTCCCAAAGAAGAATCGAAAGACAGCGTGGTTATTTGGAGATGCCATCACTATATCTCAACCAGAAAGGTTTTGGAAATTGGTCAAGAGCAGGAGAAACTGGCCCTTGTCACTAGGGAAACACCACCCTCCAAAATGCTTGGATACTTAAAGAATCTCCTTTGAAATTTTCTGATGCACTGTGTTATGGCCAAGTGGTATCGTGATCAACTCGGCAATTTGCTTGAGCAATTACCCCTGAATCACAAAGTCACCATCCATGACTACTCTCAATGGTACACCTGCAGGTCTCAAGATAAAACACAGTCTGAGTATTTCGATGTGGCAAAGGTTTCCCTGCATGTCACCATCCCCTACCTCTATGCCACAGAAAGGAATGATGGTATTAAAAATACTGAAGAGAATTTCAATTCTTAATCACACTTTTTTAGTTAAACAGATTTCATTTAATTACCAAAATTACGGAATCAGAAAGAAAAAAATGCAAAATGAAATAAGAGAAAAGTGTGTAGTGGCCAAAGGAGCTTAAGCTTTTGTGTTGGCCTCTACCACAGTAACACCAAGGTTGTGAAGGAACATGTGATCATAATTTCTGATAATGGTATTCAAGATAACAATTCAGTGTACAAAGTGCAGGGACTTTTGAACACAAACCTAACAAAGGATCTTGGCCCACAAATCACAGGGATGCAAGGGTTCACTGATGGGTGTGCAGCCCAGTGTAATTGTAAAGAATCTGGAGATTGCTACTTACTCATACCTTAAACAATTGCAGGGTAGCATGGTGCGATATGATTAGTGATTCAAACTCCACTTGGTAGATTCAAACTGATTTAATGACAGATCAAGTCCATAAATCTAGTTCACGATAGGTGGCAACTGCAGTTACTTAATGATATAATTAAATCTTAGCCCTGTCAGTTAAAGGGTGTGTTTTTTGTCAATCTGTGATCTATTAATCCCATAACGATTATTATCCAAATCCCATTTAAGGTTACTGACCTAACTTTAAAATGACCTCTGCTAAATGGATAGATTGAAATACTGAGCATGTATGAAGTTATCAGTGATGTGTATAGCATAACAAAAGTGTATGTTTTGATAATTGTACAAGCATTGGATAGTTTTAGTTAACCAGTCATGGTCCAAGATCAGCCTACTTCAATACTTCTTTTAAAAAAGAAGCCGTGTATGAAGAATGTTTCAATATAGCTTAAACAGTTGGCAAAACTAAGTATTCCAGAGTTAGACACTAAAGACACATTTTATTACACCACAACAGAAAAAGTTATCGTAAACAAGGTTGTAAAAATTTGATAACACATTGCAACTTTCACTGTCCTTCCAAAGAAAGCAGAACCAATCGAATGCTAAGGTCCAAGAGAGATGCCCAAAAATGTATTACAGCTTCACAATCAAACCTGTCTTCATGCTATTGCATGTGCAGAGGAGGTTATTGAAGACTAAAATACTGACACAGAAAAAATATATGGCAATAACCTGCCATCACTAGTGTGAGGCCCACCTGTCCAGCATTGCATCATCTGCTCCAGGTCAACCAACACAGAACAGTGAGCCATCTCAACACTTTTGCAAGCATATCCTTGGCAATGTCAAGCAGACAACCTGTACAGATCATCACAATGCCTTGATCAGGATGCAGGCAGAAATTCAGAGCAGAAAACATACTGTGCAGCTTTCTGCACATCCCTGGCCCTACTTGCAGGCTTAGGTAATAATGCAAGCTGCAATGGTTCTCAATGGTTGGAAAGAGCGGCGGACTGAAATAAGGTAGGCGAAGATGTCACTCAGTTGATTTTTTTACTTGGGCTACCATTGATTTTTTCAGCATTTCACTGTTACAAAAACAAGCCTCCCCTGCCTGCCGAGGCTCTCCTGCATATATATTCAGTGGATTGCTTATATCGATGCAACATGTAAAGAGTGTTTGTAGATAAAATGAGTCTGCAATGAAATTTCTTATATACCTCGGGAAATTAAAAGGTTCGAAAACTGTCATTAGGTTAACTTTGTCTGAAAAAATTGATTCCCCACGAAAACTAAACACCAACTTTCCATTAGTGACATTAAAATGTTACTGTTTACCGGGAATATTGGGAAAGCATACAAAATTCATAACCTTTTTTGTTAACCCAATTGACAAAATTCCCATCATTTTTTGAAATTTGGAGCCTGGTGCACAGCAAAGCAAGCTTAATATGTTTTTCCACTCTGAAAGGCAGAAATGAAACAAGGTGAAATCAAAGGAGTGCCAATCAAGGGCAGGTGTTGTGACTGGGAAAATGATCCAACTGCTTACCAAAAGCAGAAAACAGTATCATCCCACACTGAATTATCCTCAAATACCAGATTGCTTATCAAGCACACCTGGAGCGCAATTCAGATTTCCTTTTGTATGGTGAAGGAATTTGGTGGAGGCACATTGTTTAAGGTGTTGAATTCTTTCAAGTCGCTTCACCTGTGAAACTCACACAGAAGCTGACCAACTTCCACCATTCACCACTTTCACACCCATGCACTGAAGTCAGGAAGTGAATACCTTGAAACAGCTGGAAAAAGTGCATGTGAAGTCATCAGCTGGTACACTATTCAAAAACCTCATCAAACTATCAGAATATTTGACAAGCAGTAAGGCTCTGCAGGAAGAATATGAAACTCAACAAGCTTATGTGCAATCACAAGTCCTTACAAAGCATTCTGAAGCAGCAGAAAACTTCAAAGAATGAAGAAATTATTGACGACCAGAAATGATTGTTTAGAGCCAACTCTGCATGATACTGAGATACAATTGCTTATGGATCAAAGCTTTATTAATTTACATGAAAAGGCACAAAGCAATAATAGTTTGAGGGTGGAAAACAAAAGGCTGCAAAGAAAGTAATCAGCATATGCAATGAACATTAGATCAAGGTGATTAATCTTGATTTTTTTCCCCTTCGCCAATTTCGTAACTTAGCAGTTACATCATTAGCACATGGACTTATACAGATAGTGTTAGTGGCATGTTCCCACCAGTAGTTCTAGTTTATCGTGCACAGAGCATGCTCTTAGTAAATTAAGTTACGTTACCCTTGGCTATTTAGAGTCCAAGCAGGAACCATTGTATATCTTCATACTAATTTCTATGCTTTTTTTTCAGTATAAGTTTGGACATTTTGCCCCTTTAGTACTTTTAGTTCTGGTCTTCATACAACAGCCTATTCTTCTAGTCCAGCACATGGCAGCACCCCTGTTTTTAAGGTTGTCATTCCAGCTTCTTTAGTGATAAATCTTTGTAGTTTATCCTCCCTGTAGTTTAGGTTTCTATTTAGAAGCTCCCAATAGGAATCTTTGGCAATTTCAGTCTTCTCCTCTCTACAAGTTCCCACATCCCTCACAGTGGCGCTCAGGCAAGCATATCCAAATCGCATCATGCAATTTTATAGCTTTCAAGATTTTAGAAGTTATCATTTATCGCACTAGGACAGTTGGCAGTATGTGTATCTAACTGGTATCATTGATTTCATTCGTGCCTTTAAAAGTTTGACTGAAAGCTTTGTCATACTACAGTTATGATTGCAATGTTTGCTATTACTGATTTGAGATTCCTGTTATCTAGTAATCTGCTATTATATAGTAATTGGTTTATTCACTGCATTGTATTTCAGTTTACATTCCATTATCATTAATTGAAAGCCATCAATCACAGCTGATTTCAATGATCTTTGACCTCACTCGATCGTAAAGCATTTCCCACAAGCCAATCTCATCATGACAAGTTGTTTAGTAAGTGACCTTCGACTTTTCAACAGTTGCCATGAACCTGGTGTTACAGCAAATCAATTTTCACTTTGCAAAATGCAGGAGTGTGAGCTGTTTATGCTTTTGGTTATACCTTAATTAAAATGTTCAATGAGGATCTAATTGTGCTTTTTACCTTTGCTAAAAATTTATTTTCACAAAAGAATTGCATTCCACAGGTAATGACTGAAAAGTCTGAGCATATGTCACTTGAGTTGAAAAATACAGACCTACATGTAATATTGGATGCCATAAATGTTTGTCCACAAAACCAAATTGATATTCAATAAATAATTATTTTCAATAAACCAAAATTTTATTCAAGACTTGAGTTTTAACTCAATAAATAAATCTTCATAAAACATGTTCAATGATTTTTAATTTCTATTCAGCGTAGTGAAATAATAATAAGTACACACTTTTGAAATTAACTTGGAATTATTTTTTTCAATGTCATTTTTCTGCATTCAATAATTTCTGCTGTCTTATGTGCTCACTGGATGACTTTCAAGTGACATGACATCCATGACAGTCAAGTCAGCATGGAAGAGAGCACCATCTCAGCAACTGAGAATTTCCTGTGCTACAGAGCACACTGATTATGCTGCCAAAATTTCATTTCATAGGGACTTTCAAGACTGAGTCAGGTTCTGGGTTAGAACAATAGAAATACCAGCTACCCATGGCTAGAACCATGCTACCCATGGCTTTCCATGAGGATCTGGTGTGCTTTAAGGGAACATCTTTATCATAGAGAACATTATTGATATGACTTGTTAACTTCATGTTAAAAAGAAATGTCCCATTGTGCTTGCAGGTACTGTGCAGCATGTGTGCAGAGAATGGAGGCACAAAAGAAATCAAATTTACAAGATCTCTACTGTAATGAATGAAGTGATTGTTTCTTTGTAACGCCAATTTATTTTTAAAATTCAAAGTAATTCCTGCCATATTATCACCATTTTAACCTAGTTACTGAAGTGATAGACTCACATACTATGCCCACAAAGGATAATGGGTTTTGGATTAATAAGTTTATCATACTTAGTACCAGAATTCATTGAAATCATTCAACTAGTGTCAAAAAGTCTTCATCTAAAGCATTATGACGGTATTGCCATACTTTTCAAATAAAGTTTCACTATGCTGTACCAGTGCAAATGATGATTGTCTTAGACGTCTATGGCAAAAATCACTGCCTTCACAAGAGTTAGCAGACTTTCACTTTTCTCTTTTAGGCAATCCCACATTGAAGCCTCTTCCACTGACATTAAAATAAACCTTTTTTCATAGACCATTCAAGTCATAAGGGATTGTCAAGTTTTAACTTTCAAATTCATCTCTCATTTCTTTCTCTCTTTGACCCTCCTGGGGATCTTGTTGTCCCAAGAACAACACTCCCCTGAAAATCAAATTGATCACATCTGCATCAGCAGGAGATTTTAACTATCAATGCAGGATGCGAGGGTTTATAGAGGGATGGAAGTGGCATCAGACCATCATTTAGTAGTGGCCAAATTGAGGTTGAAACTCATGAAATACACTACCGGCAAGCCTAGAGTAACAAAGTAAGTCATGCAAGGTTATACTACCTTGCAAGGTGGTATGACTTGTCCCGATAAATACCCTAGTGTGCATGTAGTGATAGACACCTACCAAACAATAGTATTATTTGCCGGACACTTACTTCATGATTCGGTTCACCTTGTTCACATTGTCTTGGACTTAAAAGTAATGAATGTTGCTTTACTGTTAGATTGACAGGATTACAATATTTCATCTCTGGGGACATTAACCATATCCTCTGGAAAAAACAACTTCTCCGTTGCTGAACATAGGAAAATCAACACAAAAGGAGTCATTGAAACTGCATTCTCTCCCTGCCTTTTTTGAAAGCCCAACTTCTCTAATTTGAATTTTCTAAGCAGAGCATCTGCCAGGATACGGATCTGATTAATTGCCAACATCCACATCTTCCACATAATCAGATTTTTTTACACAAAACAGAAAAATTGTTTCATATTGGCAATAAAACAGCTGCTTACAATCCCCACAAGCAAAACGTCTGAAGAGATTGATTATTTTGAAGCAGTTTTCCCACAAAACGACCAAAACCAGCCATTTCTTTTACAACAAAATTTTTAACCTCCATGTTTAATCTGAACCACAGGAGGAAGGATGTTTGAAAACTGTTTACCAACACAATAACAATGCTGACAAATATATGCTAACCTTTTCATGACTTGCAGTGCTGTCAATAAGGGCCGGTAGCTGGCCGAAACAGCCAGCTACTGACCAATCTTTGGCCGACTACTTTCGTCTCATTTTACTGTTAATTTTGGTAAGAAACTTAAAATAAGGAAACGATCCCACAAAAATAATTGAGACATCCACCTCAAACATCTGAGTCGAAATAAAGACGCATTTCAGGAGTTTTAAACGTGTTTACCTTTCCTAGGCGCGATGGAAGTTGATCGAAGAATCATGGAATGCCTGCAACATTTTCACAGAACAGGATCCAGCAAGAAACCAGCTAAAAATAATGAAAAGATCCTGCAAAAATAATTGTAAAACATCCAGCTCAAACGTCTCAGCCTAAGTAAAGGCACATTTCTGGAGTTTTAAACGTGTTAACCTTTCAGTGGAAGTATAAAAAGTCGAAGCAGATCGAAGAGTCATGGAATGCCTGGGACATTTTCACAAGACTAGACCCCAGGCTTTCGCATGGGCCAAAATGGCGTCCGCGCCAAAGAAACCGAGGCAGACATTGCTGAGCACGTTTTTTCACTCTCCATCGAGTGAGCAAAGCAAAGGTAAGCACCTTTTTATTCATTTTTGCATGTATTACAAGCAGAATGTGAAAACTTTGTATTTCTGTGATTTTAACGCTTGAAATCGTGATATGCATAAAGCACACTTACAACAGGTTTCTTTGAACCAGGTTCTTACTCAGTAGAGCAATCACCATTAATGTTGCTGTAGTAACACTATTAAACCCCTGTAACTTTGTTGGCTCCTTAACTGGAAATATTGAAATAATGTCAAGTGCCAAGCTGCTTAGTTCTGTAAGAGACAACTTTTAAACTTGCAGTATTTGCTTCTTCTTCTGACAGAAAGCGAGGGTTCTGTTAAGCTTACAAGTATACTTGTTGGTACGTTGGGGTCCGAAGGTACAGTATTTTTTTTTTTTTTTTTAGATGTGAGGGAGTTTCAGTCACAGAATTGTTGGTTAAATACACAAAATCCTAACTAGCTTTAATAATTCCTTTGTGTTGGATTTTTTCAAAACACCACAGGGAATGAAGGAGGATGAAATGAAAGTACACT
>Ga0126338_10000540_pt1 | contig 20852 bp, 10 predicted proteins | sample OrbCmetagenome_2_FD_92529 | JGI IMG/M metagenome (GOLD analysis project Ga0126338, IMG submission 92529) | Coral microbial communities from Petempiche,Puerto Morelos, Mexico - Orbicella C C metagenome | ecosystem: Host-associated > Invertebrates > Cnidaria > Coral | place: Petempiche,Puerto... | reverse complement strand
TTCCCTTCCCTTCCATATATCTCAACTTGTAAAATCCCTACCGTTTTATATACCTGAAGCCTGGAAAGGGTACAATTTTCTAAATTTTGATGTTTTTGAACCTTCTCTTACTTGAAAGCTTTTGCCGGTTGGCCGTGCGATCACTTTTTTCCAATAAAAGCAGCAATGGAAGGGAGCCCGCTCGCGCCGATCTCTCTGATCATTTTTTAGCGATTTGAAACTACCCTTTTAAATCCAAGAACTTCACACACAGGAAGAGTCTTGTTTATAAGGTATAAAAACAAAACAGGTAATGACAAACCTGGAAATAATAAAAGCAGCAAATGAAAAAAAAGCTTTTTCACGACATATCATAAAGTGCTAATCTTCAAGTGAGGCAATACACTCTTGAATGGCCATTCAAATCTACGATTTCCTTTTCGATTTTTTACTGGTGTTCGCTGGTGTTAGTTGGAGGCGCAGTACGGTGGCCTCAAGGTTAGTGCGCCAGTCTCCGGATCGAGCGGTCTGGGTTCGAGCCCTGGCCGGAGACTTTGCGTTGCGTTCTTCTTTACTCTCACAGTGCCTTTCTCCACCGGGGTGTATAAATGGATACCGGCGGATTTAATGCTGGGGGATATCCCTCAGATGGACTGGCATCTCATCCCGTAGGGAGTGGAAATACTCCCAGTCGCTTCTTGCTAAGGAAACCGGGATAAGCTCTGGCACTATAGACCCTCAGCTCAACGCAGGCTTTACCTTTTACCATTGGTGTTATAACACCGTGCTAAATTCAATAATTACAACCAAAAGTTAAACGCGGTCACTTTTTATAAATGTTCATTAACCAATCACGAGATTGCAAACCCCGCGGGTTGTTGACGATGAGAAATGCGATGCCTGTGTCAGAACTTCCGTCAAGGATGGCCGACGTACGTCAAGAAAGTCCGCTCTTTGTAACCCATCACAATCACTGGCAATCCTAGCCACCCTTGTTTAATTTCTTAATAGTTTCATTTTACCTCTTTGCTACATGTCTACCTCAAAAAAGCCGTGTTCTTTCAAGACCTCGTTCGCTTTTGTGATTTTCGATTTTTATCTATTGACGGCTTATTACATAAGAGAGAGAGCTCTCATGTATTCGACTGTCTTCAAGAAACGTTACTGTGTGTTCTCCATTCAAAAAACTACTTCAAACGATTATAATCACAACGCCGCAAACACTAAGGACAAAGGGAAATCCGCAATACTTCCCACGGTTAAGCTTGATTTTGTGCGCCAAGGTTTCTATTTTTTAGGTGAATCAATCTTTAATTCACTGACTCTAAAATTGAAAAACATTGACTGCTATTTAGGAATGCGTCGGACGATTTGGATAAATATTGGATTATTTGAAAACAACTTTGTACTGACAGCGCAAAGAAAAAGCGCGATTCATTAAACTCCTTTGATACAGCCTTCTCGTTAAAAATCCGGTGAAAATTAAAACCATTGCCTATCGACCTATGCAAGCTTATGCGTACTAAACAATGTATAGCTACACGATGTAGATAATTTTTGTGGATTGATGGATGGATAATTTGACATACGGAATGACACGTCTTGTCCATATCAGTGTACGTACGCACTTTCTCTTCCAAGTCGTTGCGTAGCAAATGAGATCGTAGGCCGTAAATGAATTGACAAATGCGTTACTGCTTGTTTATGGCGCTCTTTGAAATTGTCCAGTAGGGCCATCTGTACGTCAGGATCGTTCAACGGAAGTTGTAAGCGGTCGCGGTTCATGCCAGCAAAAGAACCCACGTAAGGGAAGTTGCTGCTCTGGGAAACTACTTCTTGCGACATCGTTTGTTAGCACTGTACAGTATGCGCACTTACGATCTTAAGAACCTCGATTAGAACAGCTTGTTATCGACGAGCTAAGCAATTCCTGGTTGAGAAGAGAGTGAGGTACGCCAATTTTTCTCTTGTAAAATTTTAAGACACGCACGAGGATGCAACAGAACCGAGCACATGGTTCAATTTATATTCACATGGCATATTAATTACCGTTCTCGCGGTTAACATTTCTCGTTTGCTCTACAATATATAATGCAGCATGTACGCGAGGCAGTTTCGGGCAGTTTTGTATCTTTTTCCTGTAATAATATACATGTTAAAATTTCAAATTACTGATTGGCTGCGAAAAAGTCAACTAATCCCAAACGGTAAAAAAAAAAATTGAAATTGAGTGCAAAAAGTTGAAACTGAAAGAAGGTTGAGACTAAATTGTATGCATATCATTAACAATTAATCAAATTATGATGTTTCTCGTGCAATTTGGAAAAAAAAAAAAACACTTAAAGCTCTAAAATTTGCCCTGGCTCCAAGGGCTCGTGCAATTTGTTTCAGTCTTTGAAATATTTACTTTTGCTTATTTATTCCAAATTGTACTCGAAATCATTTGATTACCTATACAAATTGCCACAACTCCACATTAGATTACATTGTAGTGCAAATGAGAAAAGTTAACCACGAAAAAAGCTTTAGAGCTATTATGCCGGTAGGGTATAATTCCAGCTAGAATACGCGCCACCACTTTTGAAAACGACACACTATAGGCAAGGGAGGAAACAATAATGTGCGTGCAAAATTTCTGCCTGTTTTCTAATAGGCGCAAAGTTTTTATCGGTAATTCGATCAGTTTGACCCTTTGCCCGTTACAATAGTTTCACAGCTGACCAAAAAGTTTTCGAAGGTCTAATTAATACTTTTGATGTTGGCAGTAATCGGGTCATGTGTGCGAACATAAATTTTGGTCCCACCCCAGTTTACAGGGTACTGATCACGCCCTGGCACAGCAGGGTCTGCCGTATTCTTAGATTAGACAGTTTACTCTCACTGGATATTCTTTCGGGCAGGGAAAGAGCCTGTAATCTACCGCAACACGAATCGACAAAGCACGCCATAAAATTCCATGTGCTCAACTCTCTTTTATTTTCCTTGCCCATAATTTCACAAATTCAGTCCCCCGCGCGGCGGACGCCTGGGGCCTTTCTAACTCAACAAAAAGGTTCAGTTTAATCGTCTCTCCACCCACTGTGTCACGCGCCACCCAAGAGAATAAATGCGTATTTGAGAACTGTTAGCGCAACTTGATGAAATGGCGGGGATGACCTGTAATACACTGCTATCCCCTGGCTGGGAATGAACCAAGACTCCTAGTTGTTTTACGCTCGCTTCCAAAACCGGAACAAGCGTTAGCGGTATGGATTTTCGTTAGCTGCATGGAGGACTCGTCACAGATTAAAGTCGATAAAAGGTTTATTGAGACACTAAAAAGTCGAAAGTGAAATTTAATCTGGAAATGAGTTTGTACTTGATGTCATTATAGGGGTTTGAAATTAGCGCGGGCACTTATTGTCCCCTCCCCCAGGCCAATAGAGCTAAGGCTGTCTAGAACTTACCATGGATTTTCATTCATACTTTGTCTATTAGTTGTTTATCTTAGCAGACCTTAAATTTTGCGATAAAGGGGGTTCCAGATTCGTTTAGGAGCTGAAGGACATTGTATCTACATAACCTATAGTTCGTTACGATATCAAGACAGTAAGAGAAAAATCTACAGGTTGCACTATATTCTTTTGCGAGAAGACAATCGATCTAGTTAGGCCACACTACCATTTCATTGAGCGGGTTGATTACGCGTGAAGGAGGCGTAAAGCAATGCTAAAGATGCAATATTAAATTCTCTTTTCTAACTCCCCACATTTCTTTGAATTTGGGTTTTGAGGATTTGGTCGTAGATCAAAACAGTAGCGTCCAGTTATTGATTCACACTTTTCTCTTTGATCAATTTTTGATACAGTTGGACCCCGGGGGGTACTCCCCTATATGGGCTATATAGGTATGTGCCGCGGGATAGGGTATGGTTTTTTGAGGTTCGCGATCCTTAAATAGGGTATCATTTTCGCCCATGCTGGCATAGTGTCCCGGTGTGATCCTTAAATAGGGTGCCTAAATTGAATCAGCTAAAACAGAAGTGCGTAAACACCCAGAAACGAAATAAAGTTGACCCGTTCAAGCTATTTTGAGTTTTTGTTCTTCCCTTGCATAGGGTGTAATTTTTCGGGTTTGGGCCTTAAATAGCGTATCAATTTTCGTTTGATTCATCCTTAAATGGTGTCAGGGTTTAAGAACCTTCGCGGCACACACCTATCCGAAATTTATGGGAGTCCCCCCTCCCCCCCGGGAGTTGGATCCCGTTGATTGAACTCAAAACAATTTCCCCTGGATTTGCCCTTCCCTGAGAGTTAGAAATAGCGGGGCTCAACTGCATGTATTTTGTTGTAAGGCGTAGATGAATATTGGGAGTTGTAGGGTTGAAAGAAAATGAAATATTTTAATTAGAAATAGAACAGAATTCTCGATTCCGATTGGTTACCAGCTGACCCTATTTAGCATTTATTGGACAGTTTTTTCGACATTCCTATGTTATTGAGACGTCTGCGTGTCATTTACGTCCATTCCAATAGAACAGTTGTACTTGAATGGATTCCTGCTCTCACGGACCTCGAAACGAACCCAGATGAAATTTTCCCGCCCTAATTCACCATATTAAGTCTTTCTTTCCTTAAATTCTAAGTCATAGTCATGATCAATTAACAACTGTACATTGTGCCGCCCAGTTCGGACAATTTTTTTCCAGTAAGTTCTGCTTCCGTGATACAATGGCATGTCTGTCACCTAAACATGCTTTAATTGACATTTTCGAGGACGATCGGTGGTATCAAAGTTTTCCCGGCACGAAACAGAATTCTCTCTTTTGTCGAGCGACCCAAAACCAGCGAAAAAGTCCTTTGTGCCGTAAATTAAAAAGAAGCAATATTTGGAGGTAAGAAATTTAGAAATAATTCAAACGAGGTAATGAATACATATTTTACTTCCCATAAGTGGCCAAATAGGGAAAAGGGCTAGCTAGTGTTTTAAAATGTTACACTTGTATTCTTTAGCGATGGCTAAAATAGGTCCACCATATCGTAGATGTAAAAGATAGATATTTTTTTGCATCCAGTGCCCTTCAATGTCCTTAATTACGGCAATTCTGTACGTTAAATAGCTCTTTGAAGGAAATTATTCACAGGTTGAAGCAACGGCTTTAATGTTTGGCTATTGAAAGGCTGACATTAAACATAGCAAAGTGAATAGTTTCGCAATGATAGGAAGAGCCCATGATGAAGGACAAAGCCTTGGCTATCAGAAGCCAGCTATCCTTGGAGAAAATGTTCTGTCGTAAGTTTCTGTGGCAAAAAAAGAAAGCCACATCGAGGCTAAGGGAGGCATACAGGCTGAAAGAGAGACAGACAGAAGTAAAGATCACATATCTCTATATCCCCTGTATTTATATCTTCCATATCTATATCCGAATATCTCGGGATTAACGTTGGTTTTGAATACCTGCGGTATAACACACACACACACACATTTTCTTTACGTATCACGGCATACATTTCTCTTTCGTGTCTGAGGGCAGAATAGCTGTTGATCACTGCTTTGTTATCTAGAGGAGTAAACATTTACTGTTGTATTCAAATAAGATTATCTATTTGTTTAAAAAGGTGGAAGGAAAATTTTAGCTAGCGGGCAGCAACTGTCTGCAGGCAAGAAACATCTCGACTTACACCGTATCACAAGAAGAATCAGAATCATCACCATTTGCCACTCGGCAACTGATGTCGCCATTATTGTTTATTCTTTATAATAATTTTGTTCATGTTTCATGCAGTGTTCTGAGTAATGGTAGAGTGATTCTCGGTGGAAACTGTTGCGTTAGATAACGTTCTCCCAATGTCTTCAATTCGATCTTGCAAAAGATCTCAACAATCATGAGATTCGAAGATGTGCACTACATATGCAAAACGGTTAGACTTTCAAAGAGGTAGCGTGAATACATAACGCAATGGGACGCGCTATTTTCAGTTGCCAAAATCACTCGAATGTAATTGGCCAATTGTGGTTTAGATAATCAAAATCCTATTAGATTTCAGCCACGGTCTCTCCGTTAGTTCCGCCAAAATATTTTAGAAACGGTTGCATCACCCAGGCGCGATTCAAATCATCACAGTTCTTGATCCTGTAGCTTGTTTTATTTTGTTATGCAGATTTCTAAGTAACACTGAAGAGATTCTTGTTGAGAACTGTTGAGCTACATAATGTTTTGCTATGGTAATCTTTTGTTCCAAATAAGTCTCGTCGATTTTGAGATTGAAACAGGTTGGTGCATGCTGTGCAGATACCGGTTGGATTTTCTTCGAGGCTAGTGAACGTTTAATTTTTTCCCCAAGGTCACACCAAATTTGAATGTTTTCTGTTAATTATCATGCTTACTCGAAAAAGAGCAGCAACGCCTATTTGAGGGCGACGCTAAATACAAATTCATCAAGACACATTTTTAATATATAACTTTTTCGATACAAAAACGATGGCAAACCCCAGCTTAAAATGCCAATGTCAAGAAGTAGATTTCATTGTACATGATGTACCATTTCAATTGTAAGCACCGTAGATAATGAAATTGAAAATTTCTGTGTTCTTATCGAGTGCGCATGCTTTCGCAGCTTTTTCGAGTCCTCTTAAACTCCCTAGAGTGCTTCTATAATCTGACATAAACAGAGAAAAGGTTTTCTACTTCTTTTAGAAAAAAAAATGCGATAAAAGGAGAAGCACAGGTTTATTTATCTCAACATTTCGGGTTAGTTATGTGTTTCTATCGAGTTATAGAAGTACTGCTGTCTACTCACGCTCTTCGTAATGGCTATAATTTAATATATTAAAAATAGATAGGAACTTAAGAATACTTTCAATTGCAAAACGACGGTGTTTTTGTCACATGAAAAGCGTATTTCGAAAGTTGGACTACACCTGTATATGTAATTCAACACTCTTTTTTAATTAATTCGATGTGATGACAGTTAACATTGCTGTTAGAATACAAAAAGTAAAAACCTATGAATGGTGGCAAAAAGACATTTACAACCATGAAAAAGAACCACACAATACATTCATGGATAACAAAGTAAAAAAAGCGATTGAAAGACTGAGAAAATGTCATTTGCTTTATGTCAACATTAATCGTGTCACGAAATGGAGTGCTTTGAAACCTCTCTCCAAATTATAATCATTTTTGCCTTTACTAATGCTCTCGTGTTCAGTTTAAATCCCCTCTTTTTCCTCTCAATAATTTTATGCATTATAATTTGTAAAGAGTTTCATTGTTAGTACGTTGAAAATGATTCTGGACACCACAAAGCCCTAGACATATCTCTCTGTACTTCAAACACTGTCTCCTTTCTTCTGTGTTTTCAGTGGATTATAATAAGATACGACAAATGATTTCACAATATAAGACTGTGTCTACATCTTTTTATTCCGTTACAGACAGTGTCAATTGCTCTCACAAAGCGGTGTTTTTGTCCTTTCATATTGTTTAAACTAACGTTCGCGTCTGCTCGTGGAGTCTAATTTTATTCGCCTTTTGTCTAGCGCTGCGATCAGGTTAAAGAAGATTAGAGTTCTCGGTCTTTTACTTCGTTTTTCGCCGGTTCGCGAAAACACATCAAATGTTTACTTTCGTTGCGCTATCGCTTCACTTTAAGCTTACACACCTACCCCATCTACTTTCGGATCATGTATCAAGTTAAACCGAAGTAAAAATCTATCGTTAAAGTAATTTAATTTAAAGTGCTGGAACCTTACACCTTAAACCCCTGCCCCATCCACTTTCGGACCATGTATCAAGTTAAACCGAATTTAAAATAATAATAAAAAAAACAAACAAAAAAAGTTAAACCGAATTAATTAAAAATCTAACGCTAAACTGAGTAATTTAAAGTGCTGGAAATTTACTCAGGAATTTCCTTGGGTGAGTTATCCCCAAATGCAAATTGGGGACCACGCGAGTTTTGATCTTGACGTCATTCGTACTCACGACTTCTTGATAAGATCGCGTTTGCTATAACTATTGATGTCAGATGGGAGGAGGTGGTGGGTACTTAAGGTGGCTATTCACATCAAGGTAAACATATCAAGGCTCCGTCCAAACTACGCCGGAGAAATTTGAAAACGCAGCTTTACTTCTACGGTTAGGCCCACCGTCTACACTTATCGGTCACCAAAACGAATATTTTCGAAAGCGCTTTTCAAACCGGCGAAATTTGAATCCACAACTTTACTTCTACGGTTAGGCCTACCGTCCACACTAATCCGTCACGAAAACGGAGATTTTCGAAAACACTCTTCAAACGGGAGGAATTTGAAAGCGCCGGCTTTGCGTCTTAGTGTCGGGACGGAAAACAATTTGAAAATGAAGGTTTTCGAGAACGATGAGGCCACGATAGTCTTGTGATTTCCCTCCCCGAACCTTCAATAGCCCTTCCATTGGCTTCGATTAAATCGCCGAGATATGTACATAAGTTTTTAAATGTAAGTAATTTAAAATAACTATCCTTTACTGCCTTTCTTTACTGGTCCTACATTTACCTTCTACATAGTAACATCTGACTGAGTAATCTATCGACCAACTACAAGGAAATAAAAACAAATCGTGAAATTAACTCGTCTGAATACGTTCGGTTATGTGCAGAGGGGTTTTCGTTCAAGTGACGTAAAACTTAAGCTTAAGTATAGGATATCACAAAAGACAGCAACAACCCACTGAACCAACAAAATTTCCAGGCAAATACATGTAAGACACAAAGCGCGGGAAAACGTCTGCCAACGAGTCGCGATTGTTTCAGATGCATGACACTTCTGACTGGACGACAAAAGGGGCGCGAGTTCACACTATCCCGAGGGTAGGGAAATCACATGAATATCGTGAGGTCATCGTTGTCAAAAAGCTCCGTTTTCAAAATGTTCTCCGTCCACACGAACACGAAAAGCCGGCGTTTTCAAATTCCTCGGGTTTGAAAAGCGTTTTGAAAAAGCTCCGTTTCCGTGAAGGATTAGTGTGGACGGTAGGCCTAACCGTACAAATAAAGCTGCGTTTTGAAATTTCCATGGCGTGGTGTTGAAAGCCGAGGGCCTCAGCGTAGTAGTGCGTGCAAACCAATGCAAATGAGAATGACTCTCGACCCTCACTGCATAACAATGAACTACGCAACCATATGCGAACGCGTTGGCCTGTTAGAAACGTGATGTGAAAGTCGTTTATTTCCGCCAGTCGTGCGTCAGCACGCAGTGGGTCAGTGAATATTAACCTTTTCTCCTTATCGCCAGCCACTTTTCATAGTTCTTAAAACACATAAAAAGCCGCCTTCAATAGTAACATGGACGATGTCACGTTTTCTATTATCTGGTGCGCGTCATCAATCAAAATTCGACTGAAAATTTAAACCTCTTATTTTACAAAGAAGTCTGCGAATACGATCTCTTCACACAGGCCACAAACAAACGGCTGTATTGTGAGCCGTTACATAAAAACGTAATTTATGGCAATCTATGCGAAACTGTTTTGCTTTGGAAACTCACTTAGTGCATGTTTGAATTTAGCTGGACGTGTTCCATATGTCAACCGATGATACACTCTTTATTTAATAAGAATATTGTTTTTTTTCTGACTCAGGCTGAATATTCTTATTTTTCTGTCGATTTATTTTAGACTAAAAATATTTTTGTGTATATTCTTAGATTATAGCGTATTTTAGCTTATTTTACTGTGTATCTGTCCCCTCATGTGACTTTGATGGCGTTGAACTAATCCTGGATCCAGCCTGCAGGCAATAAAGCCTGGCACGCCACACTTCATTTTTTGCAGAAATGTTGTTAGCATCGAATTGACTGCTAGTGTTGCTTTTGTTGTTCTTTGGCCAGTTTTGCCGTATAGAGAAGGAGAGAGAATTTTATACGTTTTGGTTAAAAGCATATAATTGCATTGTATTTACAAATTTTCAACAGACAAAATTATATTCTTTTCAAAATATCAGCATCAGGTTTATTCTTAGAGTATTCTTAAAGTTTCGCAAATTGTATCCAGGATATTCTTACAGAATACATTCTAATAATAAAATAGTGTATTGCTCTCTGTGCAACGTTTCACGTCTTTTTTTATTTGTTTGCTTTGAATATAAAAAGACAGGTTTGAAATTCGAGACAATTTTGCTCAATAGGGATGTTTCGTCAGCTCGTGGCATAAAACCTCCTCCACTGTTTTATCTAATATTAAGTAAACCGGCCTATAACTCTGAAATCAAAAGAGCTCTATAGTTAGTCTTGTTATACGAGCGTAATGTTTATATGTTGATGTTGTAATCAACATAACGCACCCTGAAGCAAAGGTTTTCGCTGCGAACGCAAACTATAGTCTCAAAACACTAAATTCTAAACAAACACCGAGAAACATAAGTAGGGGAATAAAGATTAAACTGTTTCATTTAAGCCTTGACTTGAAAAAAAGAAACCGAGATTCTATCATAAAGTATTTACTAAAATACCCTCTTTTGGCCAAAACCTTTAATATTTATGCAGACAATTTACCTAGCCGATTTTAAAAAGTTCAATTTGCAAATGAGTTTTTCCATTGAAATTTGTATTCTGCGAACGCAAATTAATACGCAGACACAAATTAAAATTGATAATTCAAAGTAGGTGTACGAGACTCTCAGTATTATTTTAGCTCAGCTATTACGCAACATGGCGAAGACATAGGTCGGTGGCCGCAGCATATATCACCTTTTGCGTGAGCGCGCAAGTAAATTTTTCCGTTAACGGGAATTTTAAAATAGACTGTTAAACTGGTATTGATTGCCGATCGAGTTGGCTTGCGCGAGTGGTTTTGTTATACCTCTCTCCAAGAAAATCACACTGCAAACATATCAATGTTTGATTTAAATCGTATTAAACAAACACAGAAGCAAAGCACTGAAGATGTCACAATATTACACAAGCATGGCCTGTGCAATTTCCCATGCAACGACAAATTGTTTGAACTGCTAAAATCCTGCTCTTTAAATCTGTGGGGACCAAACGCTTCTCTGTTAAAAGCATTTCATTATAAACGAAAATTGTCTCGTATTGGCAATGATGACCGCATCAGGAGAAAGGGGAAAGATCACTAATTGCGTTAGCCTTGAGTATGATTGTAAGTACTTGCTAAAATATTTTTTTACATATTGGCTTAGTAACAGTCACTATTTTCACTCGCAATCGTGTCAAGAGCCCGACCTCATCGTTGGCAGGGATTCCTGAAGACTTTCTGTAGCGGTTACCGTCATACAGAACCAAAATGAAGGCAGCTTTCTACGCAAATTTTCAGTAGTTTAAGGTTGCAACTGGCAACAAAATAACCAGCTGTATTAACCCGAGGTTTCGCGGGGTCTTTTGTCATAGGAGATGACAGTTGCAGAGAGAGCCGCGCGAAGGAGTGGAGTGGGAAACTCCCAAACAACGTGCACAGAGCCATGCTGAGCACGTTCAGAAATTTGCATTAAAAAAATAAATAAATAACAACAACGAGAAAACTGCTTCAAACATAAGTTTATCATTTTCATGTTCAAAGGATTTCGATACTAAACCACCATCCTGTTTACTTACTAAATTTTTTGGAACTTTACTTTAAAGAAAGCAAAGTGTTTATAGACGGAGCAATGGACACCTGTCTGCGCCATTTGTCGAAGAAAAATCTTGTTCGGGTGCGAAGGAGTTAAAATGTCAGGGAACTCGTTGCTTTTGAAGAAACTAAAATATGTTTTCACTCAGGAACTATTCTATATATCCTCGCTCAGGCAAGCTTCAACCTCATCGGAAATGATTGCCCCAAAATAAAACGAAAATTCCTGAGACTTTTGGATGTGGTCAAGGTAACATGCCTTATGCCTATTCTTCACCAGTCCATGTGGCTTCGCCACAAGTTAAGATATAAACATTTTCCGTGTTTCTAACAAGTTTTAGTATAAATCTACCGGCATTCTAGTTATCGAATGCCTTTCTCTTATTGGCTATGACCCTCACTATCTGTTCTGTTGTAGATAGTGAGTAGTGTAGCAGTGTGCGCTTCAGTGTTAATAATATGGCAGACACTTCTTTGAGTTTTCGAAGTGTCTGTGAAAAAGATTTTGATAAAGTTTTGAAGACTAGTAAATTTATACGAAGACAATTAGATTATTCACTACCGATTTCTATACGCGATTGAAAACTAGAGATTATAATCCGCCTAATTGTGAAATAAAACACAAGTAAAAGCTTGGGGGAGCGAGAAATGTTAGCATTTTCGAGTTCTCCCAAACTTTCATGAGTGTTCCCAGAACTCGATAGAAACATGGAAAAAAAGTTTTCTGGTATGACCTTCCAAGCCTTGCACATTAGTGTATAGGAGATAACGAGGTATGATTATAGAGTTATGTTTTGTCTTCGATTTGCGGTGAATCACATAAGAGAGGGTACTTATGGGGTTGACTAATAGCTAAACTTTGTCAAAATTTTAGCTGTCAGGCAAGAATTGATGCGTTTTTTTTAGCTAATAACTGATCTCTGAGATCTTTCACTCGCTGATAATTGAGAAATGGGTAATTAAAATTTTGATTGGTACGGTCAGTGTTAAAATCGCCGCAAATGCAGACCGCCTTACGATGCGGATCAACATTCCAGAAACTTTTCTCGACTAACGAATATCTGAACTCAAAACTCTGGAGCTCGTTTACATTCGCCACACTAACAACCTAAGACGTAAAAAAAAAAATTGTAAATGCAAATTTAATGTCAAACACAGGGAGTGCTTGCGCAATCACCGTGCCATTTGTCTGAGAGAAACGCGCGAATATCCAATCCCTAGGATGTGGCGGAGGTCTGAAACCATGACTTCCTTTTTTCTCACATCGTTCTCTATTTCGGAACAGATCGTGTGCACAAAATTCGTTCAGTTTTGATGGATCAAGAGGAAATTGTCGTAGCAAATGTTTGAACACATTTATCAGTTTTGTTGCCACGACAGAAACTACGCTTGGAGAAAATCCTGCAGCAGTTTCAGTCAAGCAGAATACGGACCTTTTTTTTTTGTCTTACGCAGCAGGGAATATTCTAACGGCAGAATTAAAAGTTTTCGAACAGAATCAATTAGCAAAACTTGGTAATTGAATAAGCTAGGGAATAAGCAAACTCAAACATAAAATAACAGATTCGGAGAACAGAAAGAAACGCTAATTCGAAGTCAAAGCAAGCAATGAAAAATTCATTACAATCAGTGGCAATGCTCACAAAAATTACCAGATTACAACGCAACGTATCCGCGTTATATAAAATCATCCTCTTATGGCCCACGAAAGAGTCAGTTACACAGAAATTCAGCTGATGGGAGCTCTAGCCAGAACAATACACATAACCTTGGCGTAGCCAAGATCGAAGGAAAAGCCTCGTGCAATAATTTTAGAGGTGGACAGAAAATTGCGACTCTTTCTTCTTCAGCAAAAACGCTATTTTCGCATTTTCATTAACTATACCCAAGCATGTTTTCAGTAGCCAAGCGAGCATAAAAGTACAAATGAGTTAAGAAAAACGCTGAAAAAAAGAAAAGTAGGCAAAGAAAAATAAAAAACGCTCATGCGATAGTTATAAGGGTGGTGGTGACTTAAACCCAGATAACAAACACCTTTAACAATGTGGGATTAATTGATCGGTAAGTTATACTCATATATGCATGCGTGCGGTTATTAAAAAACCGTTGTAGTATGCCACAAGCAATATGGTAACGGATCTACACAGGTCTAAGTGAATGAGCCCACACACCGTTTTTGCAGCTGGGACTTAAGGCGTTCTCCATCCCACCATGTATTGTGTATTGGTCAGCTGACTCAGCAGTCTTCACCTATATGAGCAGTGTAGGTTAACGGGCGCTCGTCATACGTCAGAAATTGCGTTGCTATCAGGTCCGTCGCTGGCAGGTTGAACACTGACTACTGAGGAAAAAAACACGCGGTAAGTGTGAGCGTCCAGTTAATTACTGAAAACGAGAAATTGATACTGTAGACAGGGGTGTCTGAAAGAACAACCACAAACCGCCCTATGTATTTGATAGAAAGTTTTCGGCACCTTTTTGCCACGATTATTAACATGGATATTTTTTATTTTTTGTTATAAATATAACGGTGTTTAGCAAAATGCAATTTTCAACAAGTTTAGTATTTAAATCAGTGATTTTTTGTCAGTTGGCTAATTTTAGCGAAGTTAAGTAACGAAATCGTGATTTGAAAACGGTTTCCGATTGTACTGGGATGGCTGTATATCAGTGAAATACGAACATTGCACGTCAATCTTCAATTCAAAATCATGTAGCTTATATTACGACCAAGATAAATATTTATATCTCGAAGTCCACTAAAGGCCGTACAAAAAATTGTTCGCAGAACGAAACAAAATCAAGAGTACTTTTTAACGAGGCGAAGCTATAAACACGCAGGATTTCACTAAAAAATATTTGAACAAAAAAACTGAGAAAGCTATAACCAGTTAATGTCGTTGACAAAAAACTCATTTACACGGTCAGTTTTAGATTATCATAAGCCATCGCTGCTATGAGAACTTTGAACAAAAGCGAACCGATATCCGTTCACTAGATACATCAATCATTCTTCTGTTATATGCTAGCCACAATACTTTCTTCCTCTGCAGTTAGCAGAGGAGGTTAGCCCGTAGATGTGGCTGTCGGTTATATTCGGAAAGGTTAGGATAATTTTTGACTGGCTAGAAGCTAAGGGAGATCAAAAATTGCCACAAACCTTTTGATTTCGCAATCGTCCGTCGTGTAACGGATTCACGTGATAAAAGCGCCTTGAGGCATACGGCCCAGAAGAGAAAAAGTTGAAAAAAAAAAAGCCAGCCTGCATCAGTGGGCAGAGATTTTGGAGTTTTAGCGTGGGATAGGCTCAAACCACCTCGCTGTAGTAGTCATTTGACTGTCAGTAGGTGATATGACTGATAGGATAAAATAATAGGCTTTTCGACCAAGTGGTCAGAAGATAATAACAAACTAAGTTGATATATCACTGTAAGTTTGGCTGGGTTTTTTGTCAAGCGATCCGGCAAAATTTCAGTGAACTTATTACCAGGTCCTGAAAAAAAACATGATCATGGTTGAAAAAAAGACTGATTTAAACAGGCAGTCAGTATAACTTTTGGACGTTAACAAAAAGGATTTCCATTACGGGCGAGGGCTTTGTGTTCATAAAACAAAACGGAAGAATGATGCAATTTTTCAACAAAAAAAAAGTGAAAAGGGGGAAAAGTCGGCTCGTAGTTTCAAACGACCTCTGATTAAGCGAACTCTTCTCCGTTTGATTCTTTAGTTCATTAAGAGAATAGATCATAAAAGGTGTCAAGCGGACGGAGGTAATGGCGGTTAGGTGGTGCCGTGAAATAATATTAAAAATAAATGTACGGACCATGATATGGCGTATTATAGTAAAACAAGATGTACACAAAAATGCCGAAAAATAAATTGATAATGATTCGGCGATAGAAACACTGTCTGTTGAATTCCATGAGTGATCAACTAAATGTAAGCTTAATATTTAGTTTGCACATTGGTGATTTGAGTGGGTGAAGGACAGAATACGATGTGACTTCAGTGTTCTTCGATCAACTGTTGTATTTCTTCGCTCGACCCCCGACTTTTAGGCATTGGCACCCCATGGCTATGACACCCTTTAACGTTTGTCATTTAGGTCTATAAAAAAGCTTTAAAATGACGGTTCACGTAAAAGAAATGGCTGCTGACCATTGAATCGTATTGGCACTGTACTTTGAAACTGTTGGCCGATCCGCCATCTTGTTTTGCGCGTGGGAAGTGCTCGCGTTTCTTACTGCATTATGGGATAGGAAATAGCTCTACTCGCGTGGGAGTACATTCACACGTGGGCCGAAGAGATCTCCTCATGAATGAAAATTGACAGAATTTTACTCTCTGAAGGCGTTTTGAGCTTCGATAAGATGCTTGGTACGGCATGATCCATGCCTTCATGGGGTGAATTGTGCCGATTTTCACTCGCGAGAGAGAGATAGCGTCCCGACTTTGCTTACTGGTGCGACACCGCTGATTTGATTTCCACCGGCAAATTTGAAATTTGTTTGCCGTTTGTCCGAAGGAGATGCTCTTTACTCATTAGTTCAGTGGATTGTTGTGGTTTTCGACCGATCGTTCGTGTAGAAGCGTGGCATTCAGCGGAGAAAGCGAACGAAGAATTTCAAGTAAGTGATAACGTACATTTCTGGCGCCCGAAGAATGTGCGAATTGTTCGTAAATATTTCCATTCGAGTCCGTCCGTTGCATATTCCTATCTAAAATCGAATTCTAGTTGACACAGAACAGCGTGCTTCTATTGACTTTGGGGGAGACTTTTTGGAAAATGTTAAGAAATGATGTGTTGTCTTCAAAAAATTGATTTCTTCTCAAAGATGTCCATGTACTGAAAATGACAGCAAACACAAAGTACAAAATCATATTAGTCCAGCGGAATTCCGATAAAATGTACAGGCCAAAGCGCTAGGAAAAGTTTGTTTGTGGTTAGTTTCTATGACTTCCTGCCGGCAGAAGTTAATTTCCCGGCATTTCGTAAGACTTATGTTTGAATACAAACTTGATTGATTACGCAATCTTTAATATTTATAAGAACTCAACTGTTATGATTACAGACATTCTAATTTACATCAAAGTAAAAAGAAATTACTAAGATAAGACATGAACTTTTTTGAAAAAAAAGAAAAGAAAACTTTATAAAGGTCCAGATGATGTCACAAAATGAAAAAATCCATCTAAAATAATAATAGGCCCTTGAAACAAATGTTATTGACTGAGTGGGAGCTGTTTGAACTTCAATACAGGAAGATATTGAGCTCAAGGTCGGGCACAGTTTGAGTGAGGCTGCTTTTGGTGTACTGACAAAGAGCCAAAGACTTTCACTTGCAGCTTCACCAATTCGGGAAATATACTACTAAATCATTTTAATCATAATCAAGAAAATTTATGGTGACAGTTTCTTAATTACGCCTTCAGGGCTCTGTAAGTTAAATGATCAAGAGTTTTTTTTTATTATTATTATTGGCATGTAAAGAGAAAATGATATGCCAGTGATATATCTAAAAAAAAGAAAAAAAAGTTTAATAAAAAGAAAAGAACATATCTGAGAAGTGTCCAAACATGCAAAGGAAAAATTTTCTAAGAGTGGAATTCATGCTGGACAAATAGTATCATGGTAAAATGACAGGTCGGTCTGTTGGTACTATGTATTTCTTCTGCGATGGCTTCACAGATAACAGAAGTGAATATTTCAAGTTTCATAGTATTTTCCTGAGAACATGTTATGAAATATACATTGTGTGAAATGGCCATCCACGAGTATTATCTGTAGAGCATCGACCAAGAATTATAAGTAGTTAGTAATCAACCACATATTTATTACACAACAGAAGATGAATGGTTACAGTGTATCACCCAAAAATGAGGTCAAGATGGCTGGATTGGCAAGATCTTTTTTTGTGTGTGGTCATAACTGACCTTAAGACACAGTTGAGGGCGGTAAACGCGCAGAAAAGGTCAAGGCCAATATCCAGACAAGTTGATCAAATGACCTTGGTCGATATACAACTTATTATATCACATACAAGTCACCATTTACTTGTGGGATACAGAAGGCAACTGAGTGGGCAGGATATCCCCATCCTGCCCACCCTGACTCAGTAACCAATCATGTGTACAGAATTTGGTTTCTCTTGCTTGTTTTCGGGGAGAGCCATGTGCATAAAAACATGTAATACAAGACGGTGCAACTTAGCAGAAAGACTGTACGATTGTGTTTTAAATCAACAGTTAGTAGTAATAGTTGGTTGGTGCCAAGCCAGCAGTCAACTTATCAGTAATATAACAGGTGTCTGATTAGTTGACAGTGTTTTATATCTTCTGGGCATAAATGCAGAAAGTAACTATGCACATGCTCTGAGGACCTTCAATTAACTAGCAGAAGTTGTCTGTGTAGTCGATCTGCATTCAAGCTAATGTGTCATAAGCATTATATCTTACTATATTTTACATGCGGTCTTAATTAACCATGTATGGTCGTGTGACATAATGGTGGAAAAATAGACTACGTGTAAGTTCTTAATTGACTGAGTGGGAGTTGGTTGGTCAAACAGGAAGATAGTTTGTTTTATTAAAGTTGCGACCATTGCAGGTGAAGCGCAGTTAGTTCCTTTCCATCGATTTGTAGAGAGCTAAAGGTCTTCCTGTCCTGCTCAACCAACTCAGTCAGTAAGTGTTAAATGCCATGTACAGCTTTTCTTTATTCTGTTTTGTTAGGAGAACCTGAATTTTTTTGCATGCCTATATGTAACTACTAACACACATCATTTGAACACATGAGTTAGGTGTGTATAAATAACTAAACTAGGTGTGTAAGCTTGGCTAGGGCTGGGCAAGTTTTAAGAATTGCAGAGGAGCCGCTCAATTTTTGTAGTGGTTTTCACAAGGCTGAATACAATAGATTAATAAATTCTACATTTATTTTGTTTTGTTCCCCTTAACCTCAGAGCTGTTTAGAATTCTGATACTCACTGATGTACATTTTCGAAACTGTGTTCTGTAAATGACCTTATAGATTATACAAGTCATGCAAATGGACAGGTCATGTGCCAATGATGTCATTATATTGATATAAATTATACTAGTTTTAACTTCCTCCCTATGATCTTTAAAATTAATTAAAATCAAGTTTGACCTTAATTACACCCTTAGGTTCCTGCCAGTCACATGTCATTTAGGAGGAATGAGGTTTTTTTCAGTCATGTATCATTTCAAAGCATTACTATACTTGTCACTTAAGCTACAATGGACGACAAAAGTAGTTAAGACTCTTAGAAAATGATGCTTTTCAATATTTAACCTCCTATTCTACTATTTCATGCACATCTAGTGTTAATTCTCTGATACCACCTAGAAATAGAAAATCAACGTTGTTTGGGGGGAACAGGGAAGAAATGTTTCCAAGATGCTTGAAAATTGAATTTTACTGTTAAGTGTGTGAACTTTTGTCGCTCATAAGCAATGGAGCAAAGTTTCATTTTTCATAGTTTAGATCATAAAAACAGTTTGCAAAGAGTTATGGTTGGTCACTTGGTTTTATGTTAATTCAGATTTATATATATATTAAAAAATAAAGATTGACAAAGAAAGTCACCAACTAGGATTGTTTAAAAAAATCTGATGGTAATTAAAAATGACATGTGCAACAGAAACATTTTAGCACAGCCACATATGTTTGTGTGATCTTTTTTGTACATCAGTTCATATGTGGGAATATTGCACATTGGATACACGAAAATTAAGATATTAAACGTAACAATGCTCTTCTGAATTCTTTATGTAACAAAATGAAAAGAACTGTCTGTCTCACAATCAGTGGGAGAATTTTTATCAAAGCTGGAAACTAAGAGACAGTTCATTTATTTTCAGAGACAAACCTTCTAAGTTAAACCCAAATTGTTCAATAAAAAATTTTATACATGAATTTTAAAATTAATTTTATTATAAATTACAATTCGCTAAATCCTCCCACTCTTTATGTTTAATTTATAACATCAAGGAGATAGTATTATCCCATTTTTCCTGCTCACCCTTAAAAAAGGTCTCATTTCAATTTCAATTTTAGTTTTTCTTTAGTACAGATTGTTATCATGTACATGTATTTTCAGTGAAGGATAAAAAAACCCATAGGTTAGAGACTAACAAGGATTTTTGGTTTATTTATATATACATGAGTGTTGTCAGAGATACTATAGATTTAGGTTAAACTAGTGAAAAATAATTTCATTAATGTTCCAACATTGAAGGCAAATATATTCTACTTGAATGTTTTTGTCTCAGTTACCATTTTAATACATATAAATGGAAAATTATGTTAACAACATTTCTATATTGACGATGTTGAAGAGTGAGAAAACAGTCCTTTAATTTTAAAAATTATGCACTTTATTATATCATTATAATGAAATTGGATAAAACAAACCTTTGGTTTTCATTTAAAGCACCTTGGTTTTCACAACGGTACCAAATTTATTGTACACCGCAGAGTTTAGCTAAGAAAATTAAGACAATGTTTTATTGATTTGCTAGACCTAATCCCAGGGGAACATTTTCTGTAAAAGTAATGCAAATTACCTCAATGTCAGAAGACTTGTAAAGAATGCTTCAAAGTGGCACAGAATTGATGCCAGAAGACAAAATCACTGATGTAACATTATGTTAACTAGAACAATATCTTGCATCCAAATCACCTATTAATTTATTGATTTATTCACAGATATTGATATTTTCAACATTATAAATCTAGTATACTACTGCAAGGATGCTAATACTACCAGCACTTTTGCCTCTCATGTCAATTATCTGATAACGCCCGGTGTATCATCTTCCCAATGTCTTAAGTGAGCATGTTTTATATTGTTCAATTACATGTTTTTTTCTTTTTTTTCAGATACAGATTAAAGTCTCCAATACACTCTCAGCATTCTGTTTAAATCACAGGATTCAAGACCAAGCAAACATCCGTTGTAGAAATTAAGGTACAAAATGTTTATGTATGTACATGATGCATATTCTGTTGAAGCCATTGCTGCTTGTACAGTCAAGCCTTTTTAATAGTCACACCAAAGGGGCTGACCTGAGTGGATGTATTGCAGAGATTATATGAATTCTGATTTCTCTTGTATCAAGTGAACTGTCTGTCCATGATATAAAAAGGTAAATGCTGCATACGAGCCACGTGGCCCATCAGGCCGGAGCTTGTCCCGGTTTCTGTAGTGTGTAGCAACTAGGAGTATTTCTACTCCCCCCCCCCCCCCCCCCCCCCGGGGGGGGT
>Ga0126338_10000538_pt1 | contig 20892 bp, 19 predicted proteins | sample OrbCmetagenome_2_FD_92529 | JGI IMG/M metagenome (GOLD analysis project Ga0126338, IMG submission 92529) | Coral microbial communities from Petempiche,Puerto Morelos, Mexico - Orbicella C C metagenome | ecosystem: Host-associated > Invertebrates > Cnidaria > Coral | place: Petempiche,Puerto... | reverse complement strand
GCTCCTCTTCCTCACCCAACATTTTCCCCACCCATGGTACATGAGAAGAGACCTCTCCAATGTCTGGCCCTTCGGACGCGTTTTCGAATCCTCCTCAGGCTTTCACGGAGAATTTCTCACCCCCCAAACCATGATGTTATCCCTCGTGCACCTAGGAACCAATGACGTGCAAGCACTCAAGATGATGCAAAAAATCACACAACAAACCATGTACATTCTCTCGTTAAAGGATCTTTATTAGGTTTTTTGTTACAGGCATGAATAAAAATGTTTTTTCACTCCTCTGATGGTTCTGGTGACGTCATCGTTTCGATAAATGCTTCGTACGCCAACTCTTCTCTATTGTCCCAAGCGCTCTTCCACTCTTTCCATCCGGCCTCAAAACTCGCTGGCAACCTCTCCAAACACACAGGGGCCTTATCCTCCAGAGACTCGTCAGCAAGCATCCTCTTTGACATGGCTTGTCTGAACTTGATCACCTCATCCGCCAGCTTCGTCATCTCTTTCTTCAGGAGGTTATCCGTACTGGTACTAACGGCGCTTTTCATCATCTTTCCAAGAAGATTATCCTTCAAAGCATTCAACACTCTCTCCGCAAACTCCTCTCTCGGAATGTCGGCCGGTAACTCTCCTGCAGGAATACTAATCACCTCCACCTTCGTCTTACTCTCCTCTGAAGCCATCTTCTTCTCGTCGATCTCGAAACAACAATGCCAACTCCCCAAACTCACCACCTTTTTATTCACACACGAACCTCGATTTCAGGCATTGACTCGCGCCTTATTTGGACATGCGCATGCGCAGGCGCCAGCTATGACGTCATACCCATGGGCGCCGCTATCTTGGTTTCAAAGTGACCATCTTGGATTTTAAATTTTAAGAGAATGTATGGGAAAATCTTGGTCACGTGGTATAATCCCTGCACGCTGATTGGTTACGGCCCCTATAAGCGTCCTTCACTACTAAGGTGCTCCATATAAACCTACTTCAATTGATGTAACCTATGCCTCTGGAAGAAGTAATTTGGTAAACCTGAGTAAGCCTGTCAGAACAAACAATGAACTGATAACTTCATGTAGATACGCAAACAAATTCCTCTTGAGAAAAGCTAAATTTTAAAGCTTCTCTTGTCACGCAATAGTAACAGATTTTTTAATTTTCATTTTCAACTATAAATATTAGCTATAAGAAAAGCGATTTACTAAGAATTTTTCGTTAAAATTTGGAGGACAGGCAGTACATGATTACATGGAGATGTGCATGCAATGAAAATAGTCCTCTAATTGTAATTCAAAATGGTATGAACTTTCTAGGGATTCTGTGAAATTTCCTTATTTCTAGTATTTTCAGTTTCCCATCAAGGGTACATACCTTTCAGTTTATTTGCTTGTCTTGGAAAAAGACTCACAATTTTTCACTGGCAGTCACAACCTATTCTTTCAGGGAAATTATTAACAACCTACGTTGTAGATCATGTGGGTTGCCTTAGCAGGCAAGTGAAGCACGTTGTTACAGTATGTGTCGACTTGATATTGATAAAGGAAAATGAACCGCTATAACAAGTTTGTGAAGCTGACATTTTGAGCATTAGCCCTCCATCAGAGCTCAGTAATTGCCAAGGATGAACTGATGGAGGGCTAACACTTCAAATGCCAGTTTCAAAAGCTCATCACACTACTTAATTGACTTCAACTTCAAGTTGACAAACAGTTACATGAACACCTTTTATCTTTGCAAGAGCCCAGTTTCTTACATGTACATGTAGTTATTGTGTCAATTATAGCGATATAGAAGACTGCAGCACATGTTCCATACCTTTTTCTACAGAATCTTTTTTTTTTGTGAAAGAAAATTCTACAACATGTGGTATCAGTACCAGTGAGAGCAATGCATTGTGTAAGGGTACATGTGTATTAAGGCTTTAAGGTATCAGTAAGGGGAAAATTTGCCATTTTGCATAATATTACTTTTTTAAACAGTTGGATAAATCTTAAGGTAATCTTTAAGATGAAAAAACCCATGAAAAAATATTATATCTGCTGCTAGTTATTGTGTGAGAAAGATTTCTGCATATTAATTACTTAATTGGAAGTTGACAAGTTCTGTCAAATGAATTAATTATCGAGGCAGGAAGTCACATGACATCAAGATCACGCTGAGTTGACACACGATTTGCGTGCCATAATCAGTGCCGGATGTCTTTGAAGAAGAAAGAGCGATCTTGCCCGTTTTCTTCGGCTAAAGGCCTATCCAAACGGGAAATGTTTGGCGACCAAACACCATCAAACATTCTTTGGTGACCAAATATTTTACCGTTTGGCCAACTTGTTTGGTTCTGTTTGATCGTGTTTGGTCAGGTTTGAAAAAATTTGAAGGCTATCAAACATTCGACCACACAACTTAAAACATTTCTTTTGTTGTCGTGTTTGATGGGTGATGTTTTGTTCATTTGGACAGCCGGATCAAACATGTTTGGTGTGTGCATGCCTACCATGTGTGCTCAGCGGCTTGTATCCATGGTTTGATCTGTGCTCGATCAAACATGTTTTAACTGTTTGGCCAGTCACTTCAACATCAGCATGTTTGTTCACCAAACAATGTTTGATGATGTTTGCTAGCCAAACATTTCCCGTTTGGACAGGCCTTAAAGAAAGGCTAAAGAAGGCAAAAAACACTTTCAACAAAGAGTGGGCCGCTAAATTAGCGGAAAGCGACAAAGGGTCATTTTACAATCAAGAAAAATTGCTGGATGAACTTGACAATGATTGCGACCACAAAGACAGCGAGCAAGCCGAAATGAGCGCAAGCCATGCTAAAATACTGTTGCAAGAAACTGTCAAAGCAGAGGAGATTGACGAAGAGAAGTGGACGAAGTTGAAAGGCAGATCGATTGTTGAAAATTAGAATCAGCAGTGCAACATACCTGTTCTATGTTAAGTGTTACAATCCTATTGTTACACAGAAAGTTGATTCCTCTGAGGTGTCTCCCTTGGTGTGATAATCTCATAACACTTGGATGCCACCGAATTTTATTTTTTCTCTGTTTCTCGAAAGTAAAAAATAGGTGAGTTGTAGTGCATTGTGAGTTCCAGGTCGGCAGCCCCTGGACCAAATTAGCTGAAATTCGGAGAGAATGTTGTCAGAACGATCACGAACAAAACCATGTCTGCGAATTCTTCTTATTCTTGTCATTAAAAAGTTATGCCTTTTTTTTCATGGGCAGTCCTACTTTTTCCCTTTTCTAACTTTATCCTCTTGTAAAATAATAACAAACGCATGTTCCAAAAATCTGAGACACGGTTGTTGAGGTCAATGTGTAAAGAAACGGACGCCATGTTAGTCATTTTCTCCAACCTAAATTTAGCTGGCGTTTGTGAAGCTTTGTAAACATAGTCACATTTTCGAAACATGGTAAATTTTTACCGTTTTAAACAGGTTGGGTCATAATCTGCGGTTATTAAACTTCCAATAAATATACGGTTTATATGGGTTTTTGTTAAAACCATGAACGCTAGAGCGGACTGCTCGCGGACGGTCAAATGGGTTATACTGATACCTTAATTTCAGAATATTTACACCAACGACACTAGCATGAAAAGTTTCTCTGCTGAAGACGGTTACGTCCAAACGGTATTCACTTCAGATTTGCCGAGAGTATTACATACAGGCTTACGTTTACATGTGCCTTTTGGACAGTTTGAAGCATAATATGCATAACCCAATAACAAATGCTGCATGCAGTTGTAAGCCTACACCATGTTTAATGACTACAAGGCTAGCAGTGAAACGATCTACGTGCATGGGATATAATCGTACAGAATAATGTCTATATAATTTACAGCTAAAAAACAAATTCCACAATGTATAGCTTCTGCTTGTTGGAGAAACATTTGCAACTAGAGGCAATTCCATAAATCTTAAGCAAACTTTACAACTGAACTTTACCCTGGAAAGTTAAATACACTTTAAACTTCAAGAAAACCAGTGGCTTACCTGTTGTTGTTGACTTGTACCCACATATGTATCGATGTTTTCACCAGCTGTATGCCTCCAAAAACTGCTTGAAATCGTGCACAGAGAAGAAGGGAAGGTAAACTGAATTTTGGCCTGTTTAAAGTAGAGTTTTTAAACAGTGAATCAAACGAGACCTATGGCCAAACTCGTGGATTAAGTAATCTAGATATGAAACATGTTGGTGAACTTGCAATTATTGGTGTATTATTGAAGGCTGTTAAAACAAGCCGGGTTCGTACCACGCAAGGTCGCACTTATCTCACAAACGTAGGCTTTTTTCGTTGGCTTTTGTTACACACATACACGTACTACAAACACATACGTCCAGAACAGCTAGGGGGGCAGCTGAACATGGAGTGGTAAAGGTTTATAAGGGTTCTTGGGTCACAGAGGACACTCCTACCAAAAAAATCATAGAGTACTCTTAGTCTGCCTGCTGGGAAAATTTGCATGTATTCAAGTCGTACGAGCTTACGGACCTTCTTCATTGCATTTCACTGAAGGCTATAGGTAAGGTTTCTCATGTGATAGCACTTCTTTTCCAATGTGCGACCGCTTGTCTCTGTGTATATTGCATGTAATACATCAAAATAAGTAGCCTCTTTTGCAAGCATTCTCAGTGTTGGTCCAAAAAAATTGTCGACCCATAAATATGTGTTCCAAAAAGCTCACAGGAGGTTTCTTTCCCTTTGTGATCTTTTCAATCAGGAAGCAAAAGTGTAAACAAAAGACAGGGTTAAAATCATTTAAGCTTATCAAAATCAAGTATTTGAGAATTTTTTTTCCCAAGTTTATGTGCATTTCTCATCCACTCTGAGTTCAGATCAATGTACTAAAATAAACAAGACAAGTATAGAGAACGCAATATTAATCTAAACTTAAATCGATGTCGGTTGAACATGGACAACTCAACATGGAAACCTTAAGTGCTATAAACTGCAACACTGTGAACGAAGGTCCTGATTGATTGAACGTTGGATCTCACAGGAGATCTAATCAGCCAAACTTGAAAATTATATGATGGTGCCGATGTTTGTCCTGTTTTCAATAGCTCTTTTTTTCATAAAAAATTGTTCGTTTCGCTCATATAAGACACATTCTCATCAAAGCTTACCACATTAGCATGAGATTTACTTATTTTCAGGTCACTTTCCAGCAAACAAGTGTACATCTCCTGGTTATTTTTAACCCCTGACAAGTCAAATGCTAATGAAATTCAGCCTTCAAGTTGGCCATAGTACTAATTTGAACATTCGAAGTCAACTCCACTTCAATTTAGCAAAAGACCTAATATTATTGGTCGTGTAAAAGCTACAAAATCACCATTCAGGCTGGCTTGATGAGTAGTAACCGCACAAACACGATAGCAAGGCTAGCACTGACTGCACGGTTACTATTCCAATGTGGCGTCGGGCTCGGTTACTATTCCAACATGGCGTCGGGCTCAGGCGCTCTCATTCGGGCCAACAAATTACGAAGTGTCTACACCTGAGTGAGTGAGTGAGTGAGTGAGTGATATTATATCGGAGTCCCTGCAGCAAACACGTTTCTACACCTCGCATATCCACGAGTTTAAAAAGGACCAAGAGATTGATGCAAGCTTCGGCATTTCACACCTTTCAAACAGGACGCCAAAAAAATGGCGTGAGAACCAAGAGAACCTGGTATCTAATGTGGAAGACCCTTGAGCCATACTTGTTGAAGGTCGGGCACTCAGAATGCTGCTGTAAGTCGTTCCTTATTTTGTCTTGAGTCGTTTCGATACACATTTAAAGTCGATTTCATTTCAAAAGTAAACTCGCAGAAAAAATCCAATTAAGGTATTTTCGCCTTCATAATATGTTTTGTGATTTCTTGTTCAAACGTGTAGCTCCTGAAGAAGGTTAGTCTTGTCTAACCGAAATATTGGGCATTAAATTTACCCTTTTCAGCTGTCCAGTCAGCCTTTCACTTGGTTTAATCGACTGAGGAAGCTACTGGGCCGTTACAGTAAGAGCATACCTTTAGGAGTTTCCTTCCTCTGCAGGCTCCAAGGTTAAACTCATCCCACAGAGAAACGATCTTTGTCTGAAGGTCTCGGGACTTTCTCCACTAAATACACCAAAACTTCTCCAAAACGAGCTTTATTCCTCTTACTAACACAAAATTAAAACTGGTCAGGTTTTGAAAAAATTCTGACCAATAACTTGAATGTGCCTTTCAGTTTTTGAAAGACATTTTTTCCCCTTGTTAAAAGCGTTACAGGTTATCGAATAGACTTCTTCAAAGTCCATTTCCGTGGTGTTTTGCCGGTTTGTCACTCCTCGTGACTTTGTCGCGCTCATTTAACATAACTTTGTTGTTAATTTTATAGAAGTTGACTTGTGGCAAGCCTAGTGGTCAAAAGGCACTTGAATCATTACATGTCCTTTCAGGTTCCTTTACAGCAATTTATATCCCGTCGCATAAAGTTTGACCTTTACGGTCACTTTAAACTACCTTTATAGAGCTTTACGGCATTGACAACTTTACGCAGCTTTACGTCACTTTATTAACTCTCCGTAAAGCAGTCAGTTCAGCTTTACGGAACTTAACGTATCTCGTAATGTCATGTAAATTTGTGATTTCATGCTGTAAGCTATTCAGTTACAGAAATAACTTTTAACCATTTAGGGCAGGTATTTTCTTCTGGCTATTTTCTAAAATATACATTGTTATTCATAGTTTGCCCTCAAGGATGTTAGGATAAACATGAGTGGATGGAAATGGCTTCCCTAGAGCTTACAAGTACATGTATGTGGATAACCTGTTGTTCTCAAAATATCAATGGTACTTACTGAATTATCTTGAAAAAATGTGGACATTTAAGAAGCTACAACACGGCAGAGAGGCCAAAGATGGTTTTTCGTTTGATCAGCAAACAGGAATTCGTTCATTGGTTGAAAAAAGGGATGTTATTACGCTAAGGAACACTAACTGCAACATATCGACATGGAAATTGTAAAAGCGATGATACTTGCATCAAAATCTTAAAAGCTACAATGTTTATCGACCGTGGTCCGTGGACGAATCAATGAAATCGTTAAAAATGTTTTATTGTCACCCAGAGGAAGAATGAAAGGAAACAAAAGCTAAGGTAAGCCCAATGTTGTATTGTTTTTTTTCTTTAACTCACTGACTCCTGGAGCTTTTTGCCAAAAAAGCATTTTTGGACATTTTGGAGATTTTCACGCTGCATATAGGCCAAGTTAGCTCCGATCTACTCAAAAAGGCATTTGCAACTTGACAACATGCCTTTCTTTCCACTAGCATCGCGTTTTATGACATTTTCGCTCAGGCTTTAGGCTTTTCGATCTTTTTAATTTTTTTTGCCTTTCCTTTCTCTCCTTTTCTTTTTGTTGCAGTGATTGACCTTCTACTGGGCTTGCTTCCAGCTTAAAACATTCTGAGAAAGCATCATCAAGACAGGGAATTTTTGCCATGGAGTAGCCACATGTAGGGGCAGGAAATTTGCTCTGAGTTTTTCACTCAACTTTTTGAGCATTTTTGTGCATATCTCAGGCTCTATTGGGCTGATCACTCTGATCTGGGTATCATTGGAAAGATCTTTTCCTCCTGCAGAAGTTCAGCATAGATGATGCCAGTTTTGGTCAAGGCTCGTCACGGCTGTAACAGTTTCTTAAGTCAGAATCGAAATCTCGTTCTCCCAGGTTGTTTGCATGCACAGTCGAAACTCCTTAGAACACTAAGCCAGTATAGGAGAACAATCTTTACTTTATCATCTTTAATCCTAATCTTGTGGCCTCAGGGCGTTTTCATACGAATCGAACCAAAGTGGTCAACTGAAATAATTACATCAAGAAATCACTAAATATCGTTGCGTTTCTAACTTGCAATGTAGAAAGTAATCACAATGATTATGCCATGTGCTCATGCTAATAGAGAGCCTTGAGAGCGGTTGAAATCTACGTATAGCTCTCACTAGAATCACAAATTTACATAACAATGTAAATATCAACATCAGTGAATTGTAGCTTACCAACGTTCGCGGGTCTTGATTTTCCTATGAGAATTTCGTTCTAACTTGTTTTGCGATCTTGAACAGAAGGGGTCTTAACTTGAACTGAATGTGGGCTATTTTCGTTAAGCATTTAATCCATCAATCACGGTAACGTCAATCAAATGGGAAAATATTTCTCAACTTTACAGGAAGTAGTTACAATGGCCGGTTACGGCCGGCACAGGAGTCAATGGGTTAATAAAAAGACCTAAAATCCAAATTTTGCGGAATTCCTGGCATTTTGAGCTTGCTTTGGATAGATTTCCCAAATTTATCACCAAGGGACTCATCTTTTGGAAAATTGGGTCACGTGATTAATAACTATATCTATAAGAGCACTTTTGAGTACTGGTAATATAGATTCTTTCATTCGGAAACTGTTCAATTCCGAAAATAGTTGAATGTCAAAGCACATGGTTTTCTAAACTCAAAAGAGCTGTCGTTCGCCATTTTGTGTCATTGTTGGATGTTGTTTTTATGGAGTTGACTTGTGTGTGTTGGCGATTTATATTATCGGTGCTATGGATGTAGTTTGCACTGAAAATACTGAGAACCATGGTAAATAACCTCACAGCAAAAAGAATAACCTCAAGGCAAAAAGAATAACCTCACGGCAAAAGAAAAAGACTCGCGACAAAAAGAATAACCTCACGGCAAAAAGAATAACCAAATGGCAAAAAGAATAACTCGACCTCACGGCAAAAGAAATAAGAATTAAAATGTCCTCACGGAATCAAAGAAAGTGTGGGGGCTGGGGCGAGCTGTCGAGGTGCACCATGGGATAAGAAAATGCAGTAAAGGGGTCAGCGGCTGCTCATCACTTCCTGCCATCTCCACCATCTTGGACATTTGAAAGAGGTCGCCAGGAAGATGTTGTGCTGCAACTGTGGGAAGCAAGTTACCGATGGCATGAACTACTGTTCAAACTGTGGAAAAGGCAAGGTATTTAAAAGCTACTATATTTTCTTTTACTTTTTTACTGAAATAAAGCAGTCTAACTTAGGCTCGGGAGATGGAGTATTTCACCTGTTTGTTAATGTTTACAAGCTTGTCAGGCTAAGTCATTCTATTTAATCAATGTTGAAGCCGTGCTATACACATAGTTTTCTGACAGAAGTACTTAAAGTGGGCCAGAATTGAGCAAGTCTAATGTACTCTAGCATGCATTCGTGAGGAAGATGCATTTTACACTGTGTAACATTTGCAGACTGCACACTTGAGTAACTTGTTCTTGTAGCTTAGCAGGCTTAGCATGTTCAGCTTAGGTGGTTAGCTTTCAGACGAAGGTTCGGATGAGTTATCTTAAACCGTTAATGTCACAAACTCCATTTTGTCACACTCAGGTCTTAAATATGAAAGTGATTTGAAAGTTGGAAGAGGATTAATAACACGAAATGTGTGAAGGTTCTGCTGTAACAATTATTTAGTGAGCAGGTGAATGAGTTATTGTTGATTGATTGATTGACTGACTGATTGATTGATTAAAATGAGTGAATCAGTAAAGAGTAAAGATAAATCAATCAAAACAACAAAAAAGATATGAGTTTAAAAAAATAAGTAATACTTAATAGAAATTATACTAAAAGAAGTCACAACAATAAATAACTTACAAATTTAAAATTTTTTTCTAGAACTTTCTTCAACTGGAAATGCTGGTCAAAGTCCACCTTCTTGCACAGGTGAGAAATTTGTCTATTTATTTAGTGCCCACAATGATAGCACATTTGTGCTAAATACATCAACACATAAATAACGTGATATACAATATTCCTTTTTTTGTTCTTACTACCACTCAAGACATCCAGGAATGTGCATGAGAATTATGCATGATTTCCTACTGCTCAGTAATCAAGGATTACAAACCAATCTTTTAAATTTGACATTATGGTACTTTGTTAAGTACGTAATATAATTCCCACATGGACTTAATTTGAACTATGGCCCCAATGCATAGAAAGTAAAACACACAGCACCTCAGGACTGGTCACATAGATAGAAGACGTTTTGTTTGTGGGCCTTCCCGATATGATGTCATCAGACTCCAAGCCTAAACACCCAGCCCACTTCTATTGGTGTGTCTGAAGTATCATTTTTCTAAGCTAGCAAAGGTGGCTGTGGACACCAAAACTGTGGGGGCTCCTCAGGCCATATGGATACTTTAAAAAACCTTGTGCAAAACATCTCACCTCTCTTCCTTAAATCCTCCATACCTCAAGACTATGTATGGCAGCAAGATTGAGTGAAATCTTACTGGATATAACACTAATCACTGGAAAAATTATCATCAACCCATTGCCCTTGCAAGCACAGACTGAAGAAAAAAGGCTATTCTTATCAGTTAATTCATCTAACACTAATAACCATGCCTAATGCACAAGCAAGCAGTACAATAGTGCAGCTACATGTAAAAAATAAGTGACAATTATCGTTGAATCAATCAGCAACAGAAATGAAATGAGTGTCAAAACCTCTGCTTCCCTAACTGTGAATTTTAAACATGCTTTTAATGCTAAGTCAGACCTCCCTCTTGGGCAGGATAACAGTCGTGAAGAATGTAATTTTTCTTTATATATTTTCAGTGCCATCGTCAAGTGCTGCAAGTTCATTTTCAAGTGCTGCAGTCCACTTTTCAAATGCAATTGCCCTCTCTTCAAGTGCATGTGTCAGTGGTAAGGCCATCAAGTCATTCTCTGCTTATCGTGAATGGAAAGGACATCAGTGGAAAGAGCATGTATCTAGGACAACAGCGAAAGACAAAGAAAAAGAAGTGGCAGTAGCAATTGGCCTAATGGAATTTACTGAAAAAGAGTCAAAGCTAAAGCCAGTTAGAGAGAAAAGAGTTATGCTTCAAACATCTAATAGAGCACCTATACTGATATCTGTATCCAGCCAGGGGCAAAGTTTAAAGCCTATCATAGAAACTGTTACAAAGAGGGAGAAGAATACCGATTATTGTATGAGAATGGCAAGGATGCCCAGTTTCTACCTGGAACAACAGAGTTCTTCAGCCTGAAAAGATACAAAGAAGAGATTGGAAATGATTATAAGAGCATTGTGCTGTACCTATGTACAAACGAAGATGTGAATGCAAGTGAAAATCCTGATACTGATTGCGGAAGAAAGCCTGCATTCAGAGGATGAACATAGTCCATCGGAGAAGAAATTGAGATTCACCCAAGTTGAGAGTGATGAAAATGCTTGCCAGGCAGCTCCAGTCTGAACTAGACAACAGCAAAGATCCTGCCCCTTATGACCAGTCCTCTTCTGGAGTAAACAATAAGTAGGACTCCATTATTCGCAAGTTGGCAAGCCAGGAAATAGTGGAGAAATTTGACAGCTGCTCGGGTCTCATATCTTGCTTGAAAGAAAGAGTCAATAGCAATGTTCAGTTCTTCATTGTTGTGAGAAGGAGATCCAGTCTACAATGGTGCCTGGCAATTTGGCAAAGAGAGGCAAATATAAATGCCCCAGAAAATCTATTACCAGTGCATTTTGCAGGTGAGGACGGTATAGACACCGGTGCCATGTCAAAGGAATTTCTAGCACAGTCAATGTAAAACGCAGACTGCAGACCGGGGGTAAAATGCAGACTGAGGGTAAAATACAGACTGCAGACTGCAGACCAGGGGTAAAATGCAGACTGAGGGCAAAATAAAATAATAATAATAAAAAAACAAGATGATCAAATCTGGATCAAATGAAGACTTGGGAGTGTTCGTGCACGTACCCGTAACTTTTTTTACCAAAATCCCGAAAACTCAAACCAAAAGGCGTTTCCCAGCCTTAGTCAAACATTATATTATCAACCTTGAGTTCTTGAACTCCCCCAGTTTTCCACAAGGGCCCGAACTAATCGTAATTCTATGTATCTTACCTTCGTTTCGTGTCGGCCATTTTGAATTTTGTTTACACGATTAGGTCTGGGACTGACCAACTCTTGCAGCGCATTTCCTTTATTCTGTTTTCATCGACAAAGTCTTAATAACGTTCAAACCACCACGTGTCTTAGCTGCTTCAAATGTCCTTGGAATTGTTCGGAACACAAGGCAAGCAAAACACGACAGCACAACAACAGGGCAAGCTAAACTTGTAGGTATCGAGCCTAGTTTGTGAAATACATTCAATCTTTGTACTCGACTTTAATATATCAAGAGGTTTGTGAATTGGTATTCGCTGAAAGGTGACAGTCGGCTATCCAAACACAAGAATTTATAACATTTTGGCGTTCTCAAATAATCGTTAGTATGATCATTTTGATAGAAGAGATGCCAAAACACGACGTGTACAGAATTCAACTTCATTTTGTACGAACACTCTTTATTTTATCCTTATGACTTGTTTTTTATTATTAATATTTTATTTTACCCTCAGTCTGCATTTTACCCTTAGTCTGCATTTTACCCCCGGTCTGCAGTCTGCAGTCTGCGTTTTACACTGACCGATTTCTAGCATTGGTCATTGACCGGATGAGAAGCCTGATGTTTCCACATGGCTCTCCTACTGACTCTATGTTATATGCTCATAAAGGGTTCTTTCACACATGCACACAGATTTCATTAGTTATAGCATTGTTCAGGGTGGACCACCCTCTTACCTGTTTGAGGAGTGTGTGTACAACATGTTAATCAATCAAGAGGTAGACATAAATCAGCTCACTGCAGCACAGCATCGTACCAAACATGAAAATGAACTGCTCACAAGAATTGCAAATGACCCTAAAGGAATGGAGAAAACAATACTGGAGCATGGGTATACAGGGATGATAAGTAACGACCACCTTGAGGCTATAACCAGTACAGTGATACTGAGCATTATAAGCAAGAGGCTCTTGCATCTCAAAGAATTCAAGAGAGGGTTGGACCATTATGGTTTCCAAAGTGCAATGCAGAATAATAAAGACTTATGTAAAACACTTCCCCTCATAAATCAGGATGAAGTTGATGCAAATTATGTGGTTTCTCTCCTATGGCCCCAGTTCTCTGAGAAAGGGACATCCAAACGACCAGTAGAGGAAACAGTGTTTGACTACCTTCATGACTTCATATTAGCCTCTGAAGATATCACAGTAACTGGATACAGTGAAGAGCTTGTCTATGATCATGAAGACAATGAGGATAGGGAAGGTGGGGAGCATAAACCAGAAGGACCTTCACAAGTCCAGCTCCAGTCTGCTGACATAAGTCCCGCAGGTCTGTTAGGATGGTTGACTGGCCTAAGACATCGGGTCAATGAATGGAGACAAATTGCTTATTTCAGTCAAGTTTGACCATGAATGCTTGCAACGACAACCAAATCACACCATTTGCTTTCCTATTGTTGGAGTATGTGCAAGAAACCTCACCATGCCAGTGGTCTATATGCAAGATGAAGAACAGTTCAAAAGGATCATGCTTCTTGCTTTTTGCAAGGGACAAGCTTTTGCTAAAAGTTAAGTTCTGTTTCTTTATGTAATATATAAATTTAGCCAAGCTTAAAAGCAGAGCTCCTAATTGCAATAACTGACAATAACGGAAAAAGAGAATTATTTTTTCTTGGATCAGAAACTCAAAAAATGATCAACTGTGAGCACGTAATTGTTCAGCGTGCGGTTTTGCTATTTTTTCCAGTTAAATTTTAACAAACTATACCCAAAAAGCCTAACCAAGATTGTAGAAATTACCTACACAATATATCAGGGACTTGTCTTTCCAAGAGAGGATTGTACAAGGAATATGTGAGAGGAAACGTCAACAACGCGCCAGGGGTTAATTTGTGCCGAAATTTTGCCTTTGCAAGTATTCCTTCCTTCTCCCCCAGAGAAATAACATGACTTGAGCCCGCAATCCAATCGGTAAACCAGTAACTGGCCAGCGGTCAACTTTAAAAAACAAAACACGCAACCTCAATGAGCTATAAACCTGAGCCTGCAATATGATCACGTGATACTGGTCAGCGGATAGCTTGTTGTGACAGCTGTCAATTAACAATAGCATGAACACCCAAAATCAAAGATGTAGCTATTGTAATGGTGCTACTCTTAGTTTTCAAGGTATTAGGCACCTTAAGATACAAGGACGGGAGGAATGAGGATGGTTGCCGGAAATAAATTTGCACCACCAGGCATGCACACGAGAACTTCCAACTCGTGGCCTTGCTGTCTTCATCTCATCGAGGACGCCATTTTGGAACCCGGTTTTATTGAAGGGCTTTATATTGATCAAAATTTTCAGGAAGCCAATTGTTTGGAGCACTCTTCATGATGAAATGTTATGCCGGGAAATATTGGTAGTAGATCCTTTTACTGGCACCAAAAAGAGTACGCTGGCTAGAAGAACAAAGTGGGAAGAGGTCGCCCAAAACGCAAACAAAATTCAGGAAGTGTACTTCAAAGTTGATAAGAGGGCAGTCCGTGACCATTATAACCTCCTTTCAAAGGAGCTGAGAACCAAATTGAAAACAGAAGAACGAGAGAGTGGAATTCAAACTGATATGACAGAAGTGGAAGTCACACTAGAGGAACTGATTGAGAAAGAAGATGCAGCTGAGACAGAACAAAGAATTGTTGACAACCAGAACAAGATGAAGGACAGTCAAGACAGAGAAAATGCAGAGAACATTCGGAAGAAGGCTATGGAAAGACTTGGACAAACTCGGAAAAGACAAGCTGACAAGGGAGAAAGCGAAGGGAAAAGAAAGAGGAAAAGGTCAAGTGGCTGTGACACACTGAACTTTCTAAGAGAAAAAAATGAACAGGTTCAGGCAATCCAAAAAGAGGAATTCGATCTTAGGAGACAGCAGCTGGAGCTTGAGTCCAAGAAACAGGACAACTTCATGCAAGTGATGCTGCATCAGCAACAACAACAACAGCAACAGATGTAGGACTTTCAGGTCATGATGGGTATGCAAACCAAACGCCAAAATGATTTGATGCTAGCCGTTGTTAATAAGTTAGTAGAGAAGAAGTAAAATGATTTGTTGCGATGTAGTAAACAACTTGGCAATGTTGAGTTTACAAGACTTTGTTTTCACATGTGATGCTGCATCAGCAGCAACAACAACAAAAGCAGCTGCAGGACTTTCAGGCCATGATTGGTATGCATGCAAAACAGTAAAATGATCTGTTGTTAGTCCTTGTTTCTAAGTTAGTAGAGAAGAAATGTTTAATTGCAATGCAATAAAGTGGGAAACATTTGAGTTTACAAAACTTTGTTTTCACATGTTTTGATCTGATTGTATTAATATTTTACACAGAAACAAATTAACGCCCTGAAGAGGAAGTAGGGTACCCCTAGTGCTAGGACTCCCAAATTTCTTCCTTTTTGCAAAGACATGGTTACAAGCCAGGTAGGGTTACCCTGGCACTAGGGTAACCGTAGCTGAGCACTAGCATTACCGTAGCACCAGATTAACCGTACCTGGCTTGTAAACCCTCTGCTAGTGAGAAGTCCTCTACCTGGGACAACTTTATTTGTGCTCCAAGAATTGAAATATGATAAATAAAATTGTGACTGAAGAAAGATTTATAAATTCAAAACCTGTTTCAGTTTTGCTTTCGGTAGAGAAAATTTCTCACAACAGCTTTTCGCGACAAAATATTCCCAGTCGTGTTTGTTGCTACTGTCGCTGAAATATTTGAAGAACTGATCAGTTATGTAATTCAAGTGACAATAGTATTTGGCAATAGAATTATTATTGTTTGCTAGAGATATTTACCAGGTTAACTAAAGTGTGATAGGACAGAGTTGTCCTGGGTAGCAGGGTAACCCAACTTCATTCTACCTGTACACTCAGGCTATCTTCGATCCTCTTATTAGGGTACTCCTAGCACTTGCCTGCTTGCAGAAAGGGCCTAAATGAGGTTATTGATTGCTGGCTAAGTTGACTACTGGAATTCAGTAGTTAGCATTCATATTTTATGATACACTTTAAAATACACTTTAACTTTGTCAACCTTGAAATTACACACCTGAAACTTTTTATACATGTCATTTAAGAATATGTTCTTATTTGGGTCCGTGAAGATCTGCCCATTCTGCCTTACAGCCACTTGAACAAATATTAAACAAAATAGTCTTGCAGGGCTGGGGGATCCAAATTGAAAAAATCTGAAGTTTGATTTCCTTTGAAGCAGGTATGGGCATTGCGAAGTAGTGCACTGACAATATACATTTTCCCTACAGAACTGAAACCAATTTTTAAATTCTTATTGAAATCCATAAATTTAAAATAGTTCACAATGTCCCCAAAAAGACACTCTACTGATTCACGCAGAGTACTCTTGGAGGAGTTGAATGCTTGCATGGCAGGGGTTAGAACTACACTTCTGAAGGGAGCCTGGAGATGGACGCTTAGAGGGTAGGCAGGGTCACCGTAAGGGCACATGGCTCGACCAGTTGGAGAAAATGCATACTGTTGCAGATCATTGAGCAGGCCAGAATCTGCCATCATCCCAGCTCATGCTTTCTTCCTTCTGGAATAAAATTGGTAACCAAAATAATGAACATTCAGATTAGTCAGAAACGTGATAGGTACTCCACCAAGTTTTATTTGGGGTGTGTGTTGCACTTCTTAACACCCTTGCTCTACCTTAATTTAGACCTTAACCTAACCTGAAGGTCAGTCTCTTAACCATCAGGGCTTAGGCTATAGGGTCAGGGATTACTGACATTTTGGTCTAGACCTGGTTATATTTTGGACCAGACCCCACCAAGGGATCAGAAACATTGAAGCCTTGAAATAGATTACAAAGGCATACCTGTGTTTTTAACAAATTCTAATTGGGTTCGTGTAATTTACTGTTATGAACCACAGGAAATAAATCTTACCTACAGGACCATATATATTAGCAATCATACCATTAGGCAAAGTCACAGATTGAAATTTGAGTGCATGGACCCGCTTATGTCCATTGTAAACAACTCTTTGTAATTCTCCTGGACGACATATTGATCTTACAGTTCCATCTATGAACCCTATGCAGTTGTCCAGTGCTGCACCTTTGTCAGAGATAGCAACTGCATTTCTCTCAAGGCTCACAGGATAAAGAATTGTGTTGTTCCACTGTGTGATTTTGTGTCCTTGTGTATTGTAAATGTGTATTGTAAACGATGTTATAAATCATGCTTAGTTCTGGTACTGGTCGGCCAAAATGATGGATTAAATCGGAATAGCGACAAGGGTAGGCCACTCGTCTTAAAAACACACAGAGACCTTCAATTCCAGGAGCTGTCGTGCCTTGATGGAAAACGAATGTTTCGGGAATATCGAGTGCTTCCGCAAGCAGTGGAAGTTCAGTTTTCCTAATGCAAAATTTGGCTTTGCATTCTAAATCATCCATCGCGTCCATGTCAAATAGTTCATACTGTTCATATGGAAATTCTGGATTCTTGGAAAAATATTCTTCATACAGTATGCAAAATTCATCTTAGTCTATAGTGTCATCATTATAGCTATCTAAAAGAAGATTTCTGGCATCTCTATAGGACGTCATTACAGAGAGTATCCGTATCACCATCCTATGCGAAAATACAGATTCTTAAGTATTTTGTATTTGGCAAGAACGACAGGGCCAGGCCTAGTCTCGCTTGTCAAAGGCCGTCCCCGTCCTTGTTTCTTAAGGTCCCTATTGGCGTACGGACGGACAGACGGACGTACGTATGTACTTATGTATGGACAGTCACGTGACAACCAAAATTTTTCAGATCGATGGGTTACCAAATTTTCTAAGGTACGGGGCTTCGCTCGCGTGCCTTCGGAACTGCACTGTAACGGTGTGTGCCAAAGCTAAATAGATTTAATGGCAAGCCATTTCATGTTCTTGTTCAAGCAAATTGTAATAAGAATTGTTATCAGCTTTAGGCAACATACATTTTGCCTTTGTTAAAGGAGGTTGAACTTCATTGATTTAATTAGAAATTGAAACATTTTACAAGCAATTACTTTAGTTGCAGAATAATGTTCCTGTTTTAGTGAGTACGTGATGGTATTCCTAGTTCTGTTTTGAAGATGCATCAGTGATAAGAGCTTTTGGTGGCAATTTGTTGGCCTGTGTTAGTGTTGGCTGAGTTCTCTAGATGTAAATTGATACCGGCACATTTTATCAAGTTGTTTCATTTTCACATTTTGTTCAACTTTGAGATTACAAGATGGTTCTATTGTCTTCATTTTCAACAAGAGATATGTATATCTGTAAAGTAACGACAAGTGCAAACTAGATCAATAACCCCCATTCAAAAATGAAATCATTACTTATCAGTGACATCAATGACTAATCAATGGCCAAAAATCTTCTGGGTATTGATTACTTCATGATTATTCATTGAGTATTGGCAATACTCAAGGATTAATTAACTGATAACTCATTGATCACCCATGATTCACTTGCCTATTGGTGTCAATGTTTAGAAATTGCTGGGAAATGACTCAGTTACTTTATTAAAAGTGCATTTGAAATGTGCAGTGAGACTGGCTGAATACCTGCTAAACTGATTTTGACCTTTAAGTACTGAAATGAAGTCAAGGTTCATAGAAACACAATTAAAAGACCACGACCAATATCCAGTCATAAAGACAAAACTATCTTGGTCAATACTATTTATTATTATGTAATTGGCTCTACAAGCAGGCAAGATGAAACAAATCCTGTGCTCTGGTTGGCTACATGATTGGGCAGGATGGGCCTAATTTGTCTGCTCTGGACTGCCCACATTGTTCATGCAAGAGCAACATAATTGTTTGGTTTAATCTTTTGGCCATATAAAAATTATGCTGTAAGGAAAACACCACAGAATTTGATCAAAGGTTTCATTTTCCCACAATAATTAAATTTTTAATTGTCTCAAAACATTGTTTTATTTTTTTACAATTCACAAAAAAAACTTGCCAAGCCTACTGAGAGATAAAATGAGGAATGCAAAATATGGGCAGTCCTGGACAATAGACATCTGATATGTAATGTCAATACCCAGTTTCAATCTTTCTTGGACAAATAGGCATTCTGGAATGTACATCTTAATGCTGGATCAATCACTTGGAACACTTTAATTAATATATAGCCATTGCTTTCATTACTATAAAGCATCTACCCAGTGTACCCATTTTTGGCTATGAAAATTAGTCTTTGAAGTAAGTCAAATGCACTTTGCCAAGTTGTGGGTTTTCATGACCCAAAACTGGCTCTGACGTATTCAAAGTATTCCCCATAGACATTGGTCTCTATTTCCCTGATGCACTGCTGTGAAACTTCATTTATTTCTATCACAGGCACCTCCAAAAGCAAATCTGTGGCACTCCCATGGTATTCTGGTGAGAAAAACAATGAATCCAGTCTTCCATGCAGAGTGTCATGCCCGGGATTTCCTTATCCGATGAGTGTTCCAGTGCTCTCTGACATGATCACACTCTGTTTCCAGTACACCAGAAAAAAAGTACCAAAGACACTCTGTGTGGATTTCAGATGTGGTATTGACTATACCTTGGGTTTCTAAGTGTTGAAAAAAACTTCTCCACCATAATATCTGATTCTTACAAAGAAACTCCACCATCCTTCAATTCTTTGATTCCTTGGGGAGGGCACATACCCATGAGCATCATTATTTTCTCTGAGGAAACACTGCATAGAGGCAGCTAAGCCATTTTCAGCACCCAGACCTGTTACAAGCTCAACTAGGACACCTCCTAATTCAGCAACAGTTTCTATATAGTACTGTCCTGGAATCTCAGGCAAATTATTTGAGCGAACAACTTTAAGCCATAGTATGTGCCTCCTGAAGCTATCAATCCATCCATGCATTGGGAACCCCCAGGATTTTAACCTGTCATATGCATCAAGGTGCCATGCATAGTTTCGGCCTGGATTGCTGTAAACTCTTCTCTTGAGTCGGCGTGCTTTACGTGCCAAGATGCCTTCAGGGTCTATTTCTCGAAGTAAGTGTTGGACAATTACTCTAGGTACTCGAACACCTTCTAGTTCAAGTGTATGCCAAACAGATTGGTACCCTCCAGTTGATCCTGGGCTACTAACAGTTTCTTCTTCTTGTTTCCAAGGTATATCCATGGGTGGGGGCCTGTAAAGGATCCTCTGTGGATTAGCTTGTATTCAGATTTTTTCAGGTGCACGGTCAGTGTATTTCTCCCACACCACCCGTACAACTCGTTTAGGGATTGATTTAGCGCAGCAGCAACCTCGTCTATGCTCTTCCCTATGCAGTAGATGGTCGTATCATCAGCGTACATATGAACAGTCCCAGACTGAATTGACCCGACGAGATCGCTTGTGTAGAGAACAAATAGAGTGGGACACTTCCTTGTGGGAGACCAGAAGACACCAAGCAAAATCTGGATCATTGCCCATTTAGGGCCGTGTACTGCAGTAAGGTAACTCGTCAGCCAATCTAGTAAGAGGCCACGTATTCCAAATTGACATTGAAGCTTGTTAAATAGGATGTCATGATCTATACAGTCACAGGCTTTCTTAAAGCTGACAAATGCAGCACCCACCAAGAGACCTGAGTCTATCGCATCTCTCCAAGTTTCTGTCAGGTGGACAAGGAGGAGCTCGGTGGAGTAGCCCTTTTGATATGCCCACTGATTATCTGTTACCAGACAATTAAAGTTCAGCACATGGTCTATAATTGCATTGCTGACACATGATTCCAGAATCTTGCTTGGTATGCTAAGAATAGAGAGAGGACGATAGTTTCCTCTGTCCGTTTCGTATCATCAGCGTGTTTCCCTAACAGAAAACTAATGGAATTTTTTAACTCTTATTATTCGTAGTATGTTTGAAATTGTAAGTCCAGTTTATTATTTGTAACCATTTTTAATAGTAACTTAATTAAGTATTTTATTGTAAATAATAT
>Ga0126338_10000537_pt1 | contig 20894 bp, 10 predicted proteins | sample OrbCmetagenome_2_FD_92529 | JGI IMG/M metagenome (GOLD analysis project Ga0126338, IMG submission 92529) | Coral microbial communities from Petempiche,Puerto Morelos, Mexico - Orbicella C C metagenome | ecosystem: Host-associated > Invertebrates > Cnidaria > Coral | place: Petempiche,Puerto... | reverse complement strand
GATGAAGCTCTTGTTGATGTTTATGAACGTCTTCCAGTTCCATTTGGCTTGGCAAGATTTGGAATTGCCCCTGATCATCCAGAAACTAAAGTAAGACAGCCAAGTGTTAATAGACCTGGAAAAGTTCAAATAATTAATTAAAACTTCAAGCATTGATTTAAATTTACCCTTGGCTTTGGCAACTATTTATAGCACTTCAAAATAATTCAGCAAAATTGCTGCAGTAAAGATATTGTACCAGATGTTATAAAAGTCAAAATTGATTATTCCTGCATTTTGAGTGGTACTTACCTATAATCCATTGGAGGACAAACAGGTAAATTCCATGTTGCCATGTATCTATTTAGAAAGAGATCATGCACGGAAGACATCAAGATGTGGTAACAACATCAGTGACACAATCAACTAAAGGCGTGTGTGCCACTTTTTTGTTCGTATCACATTCTCATATCATCTGTGATCTATTACTGAACAGACACACTGCAAGTACGTAGAATCTGTTTTCACCAGGATAATTAGACCAATCTGGTGGGTGTAAAGAAAAATCCATGTGTTTCATTTAGTTTCACTCCATTTTCCTGGTCTCCCAGATTTAATTTTTTTTTCACGTTGGCATCTCTAGACTCTGGGATGAAAAGTCAAACTAACAGAACAAGTAAAATATTCAGTCATTCTAACAGTTATTTGAAATCTATTGGGAAAAATGATTTTTTAATTGAGAAATCTGTTTTTTGTTTACTATACTCACTTGATTTTTTTAACTAAACAATCTGATTAGAAATTCGTATTCAACTCTGTGCAAAGCAGCTGATGTACATGCAATCCTTAGTTCTAAGAATCTTTTAATAGAGAGGTTTCTTGTCTTTGTCAAACAGAATTGCATTAACCAGTTCACAACGACAGCACTGTCTGACAGGTGCTCTTTTATTGGAAATGTGAATGTTGGAGAAGATGTGAATGTGGCAGAGTTGTTAAAAGCTTATGATGCTGTTGTCTTGGTAAGCAGAAAAACTGTGTGTTAATAAGTTTGCAGTTCAACTTTTCTTATTGAATGACACCAGCTATAGTGCATGTGAGGGGTATCAGATTGACAGAAGCTCTGTGGCCTAATTGTTAGTGAGTTAGACTTCAGTTTGAACAGTCCAGGCTCATGGTGTCCTGGCCAGGATCACTGTGTTGTGTTCTTGGGCAAGACACTGTCATAGTGCCTCTGACTATTCATTCGCTTTAATTTGAAAAACGATTTTCTAGCTAGTGTGTATAATAATTAATATCTTATTTGTAGTAAATTTGAAATTCATTTAAATTTTTAATTAAATAAGGAAAACAATAGCCAAAGGTTGAACCTTTAGTTTAACTCACAGGAAAAATTATTCAGTAATAAAATCAAAATGTGATATAACATGCCTTTTGAATGTAATCTTAAAAATTATTGATTTGGCCAATATTTCTCACACTGCTTGAACCATTCCTTTTCTTTGCAGTGTTATGGGGCAGAAGATGACAAAACCTTTGGAATTCCTGGTGAGGTAACAACTAATCATTCTCTTTGTATATTAATTAAAACTCATAGTGTTGTTGTGTTGGTCAGTCCGTCAGTCCACCTGTCCATCAATCCATCCAACAATCCATCTTACGATCCATCCATCAGTACATATCCAACCAAGTTTCAATACTTTCCTATTTCATCCTCAATTCTGTTGACATGCATAATTTTGATTCTGTTATTTTTTGTATTTGAGGAGATTATCTGCCTTAGGATCAGATAGAACTGGAATTTGCATGATTCATTTTCTTGTTTTTTTTTGCCTTCAGTTTTCTTCCTTGTTGCTAATCCACATGAGTTAATATAATTGATGCTTTTTTCCCCCAATATTTCCTGTACCTTGCAGCTTTCTGTTAAGACATTAAAAAGCAATCCCTTGATTTCCTCAACCTGTTCTAAATACCTTCCCTCCAACTGTTTGTGTCATAATAGCAAATTCATTGCATTGAATTAAGTCTGTTATATGCTCAACTGCAAAGTTTTCAACTTTACTTGAACAGGATTTGCAAGGAGTGTATTCAGCAAGAGCATTTGTGGAGTGGTATAATGGACTTCCTTCTAATTCTCATGTATGCGTAAAAATAGTATAACTTTGTTTATAGATAATTATGTAATTTACTTGTAGTATAAGATTTCTCTACAAGCAAAGGAATGTGAACTACTGTAAGTTAAAACACTCCAGATCATAATGATAGGTAGTATTTCAAGAATCATCTAGTGTATACAGTTGTATGTACAGCCAATCCACTGTCAAATAGCTTTCTTTCTGTCATTGATCATCTTGCAGGGCTGTCATAAAGGGCCGTAACCCATAACACCGGTTACAGCTGAGTATGCTTGATTTTCCCTTGATGCTACTACGGATGAAATTGCCTGTGGTTGATAGAATTCAACCACAAAGTAACAAGTTTGCTATGGGTGTGGAGAACGAGGCTACAGGTGACTCAAAACTTAATGACAGCCCTGTCTTGTATTCAGATATCAAGAAATTTAAGTGTTTTATCCTAATTTGATGGAGAAAAGGCGAAGTTTAAAGTACCAAAATACACAAACATTGTGACTCAAATCAAGATGAATTCTTGGAATGAACATTTCATTTTTTTTTTTTTTCATGCTCTTGATTAAATAGTGATGCGACTTCTTATGACCAGTTTAGCTCAAAAACTAAGAAGAACATTATTAAATAATGGGTGTGGTAGTAGAGGGAAAGGCTTTCAGGGAAGTAAAATAGATATTGGTTGCAAAGGAGGGGGCTGAGAAAGGAAATTGGAGGGAACAATGCCATCTCAAATGTCCTGTGTAAAATTGCCTTTCAGCTAGAGCCAGACTTGAGTACAGAGGCTGCTGTCATACTGGGACAAGGAAATGTAGCTCTTGATGTTGCAAGGATTCTGCTCAGCCCGATAGAACTATTGGAGGTGATTTTTATCAATATTTCTACATTTAATCTGAGTGTATTATTTCTACTTACAGCATGTGTGTGGAATAAATTTTGTTTTTTCATTCATTGTTAGTCAGCTTAATATTACTGTACAAAAGTCATATATGCTGAAGTGGATATAGGTAGAGACACTATAACTGCCAGATTTTTGAACTGAAAAGACAGTTCAAATAGTATGATTAACTTAGTGAGGGTAGTTCTGAAAATAACTGCTGTTGATGACTGATGTTTCGACATTGAGCAGAAGTCATCTTGAGAGTCAAGTGACTTCTGCTCAGGTTGCAAAACAACAGCCGAGTTCTTTTCAGACTTACCCTCACCCAGACGATCACACCATACAAACTACTGACACATACATATACTTCTGGCTTCAAACCATTTGCTACGAAAAGAGAGTGTCAGGCTATTGTAACACTAATAAAGTCTGAGTTGAGCGTTATGCCTCCTCATGATGGCGCATATCTCCAGTTTCCATTGCATTAAGTTACTAGAAGGAGTATTTCTACCCTCCCTAAATGGGAGGCTAGTTCATCACAGGGTTACCTCCTCCCAGCAGTAAATTTACTGGTATCCATTAAAAGATACACCTCGGCAAAGAAAGCCACTATGAAAAGTTTCTTGCCTAAGAACACAACATTAACCTTTCAAAAATGAGGGTTGTTAGCAGTTAGAAAATTGGCCTGAGAAGAACTTAAATGGTAATTGAATGTCTATGCCTACAAAACTAGGCATGATTTCTGTCACTCTCTAAAGTTATGCCGTCCTGATTTTGTACTTTTTACGTTGGTGTGCATGTAGCTAAGCTTTGGCAATCAAGTTTGTCAAGGCCAAAAGTGTATCTGGACAATCAAACCAGTTGTGGGGTTTGGTTGCATATCTGGACCTTAGTCTTTATGTCAGCTTGTTTAATTTTTTTTCTAATCTAAAGTTAAGCATACCTGATCTACAAGATTTTGCCAGCTGTGTTTTGACTGTATTTGTAGAAAACAGACATCTGTGAGCATGCTTTGGAAGCACTTAGGAAAAGCTGTGTCCAGACAGTTTATATTGTTGGCAGACGAGGACCATTACAGGTGAAAACATTACAGTTCAAACTTGAAGTATTAATAAAACTACTTGCCTGATTGCTCCCTGAATAATGTACTCCATCCACTTGGTGTAATTACTAATTAAATAGTATTACTCAGTTTGTTTTCCAAATTATTATAAAGGAATGAATTTTGTGGCGAGATATTAATTTGTGATTTTTGCCAGTTGCTCTCTTGAATAAAAGGATTGACTTGGAAAGAAATGACGCCAATTGTAAATGTACTAGAATGGGCAGAATTCAGAAGATGTGTCACCCAAAATAAAAAATTATTTAATGATCCCAACAAGAGTCAAGCCTTAACCCACTGATCCTGGGGGGCACTCCCATATAAAAGGACTGTGGTGCTCGTCGGAAATTTTGGAAAGAGCCCCCAAGGGGTACCAAGATCCTGTATTGTGGGCATGGTGTGGAATTTTTCTCAACTCTAAGAGGGTAAGGTACTACAGGTAGCATAAGTAAATATGTTGTTTAAGAATTATTCTTAAACAACATATTAACTGACTCTACCTTTAGTTATTTCAGCTCAATACGCTAAAAGGTACTGTGAAAGCTCCTGCTGTAGACCTTTTGAGCCTGAACACACTAAGAGGTACCAAACCGTATCTTTTTAACCCCCAAAAGGAATCCCGTCCCCTGAGCCACCATCCCTCACAGGTTGGACTCCTGGTTTGGAGAACCCAGTTGATTCACTTTTGAAGGAAGTTATATCATGGACTGATTATCATCTTGCTTACAAAGGGATCAGTTGATCTTCCTTTGCATTCTGAAGCTGTCTTAATTAACAAATTATGTATAATTATTGAGTATTGTCCTCTCTTTAAAGGTGTCATTTACTATTAAGGAGTTAAGGGAAATGACCAAGTTAGAGGGCTGTAAAGCTGTGTTTGACCCTGACGACTTCAGAACAACACAAGAAAAGCTTCCTAGTAGGTTTATACATCTTTTTAGACTACTGTTCAGGCTGTCATTTAGGACTGTAAGCTATGAAACTCACGGCTGAGTGTACGTGAAGGGCTCTTGAAGTGACAATAGAACATTTCTGTTGATATAATTCACCAACAAAGACCCAAGTTTGTTATAAGTGAGAAGATCAAGGCAACAGGTTCATGACTTGAGACTTAATAACAGCTCTGCTGGCTAAGAAACATTTATTTTATTACATTCTATATGTGTCAGTTCCTGTCTGCTCATAATGGTGGCTACAAATGGCAGCCAGCCCCCTAGCCTTTACCAGGCAATTGACATGTCAAAATTTACCAAAAAGTTTCTTTGCAGGCTGACATATGACATATGACATATGACACATATTTTCAAGGGATTTGAAGTCAACACTTGTTGTGCTTATTCAGTATTGCCTAGAACTATCTGTTATCCATTTTCCTGGCAATCCATGTAAGTTGTATTTTACTTTTTTGTATTAATTAAAGATATTCCAAGACCAAGGAAAAGACTTACTGAACTGATGTGCAAGACGGCATTGTAAGTTTAAGAACTGCTTTACTGGGAGGCAAACCAGGGGTGCTGAACATTGCAATACTGCCAAAATTTTTGCAAAGATGGGGACATCAAGGGGAGGGCACGGTGAACACCATTATACCGTAAAAATTCAGCAAATGTTGAAATAAGGCAGAGAAACACTTGGTATATAGGTTGTCTGCATGCTTAGCTGCTGGCTGCATTGTTGTGAGGGTAAAGGATTAGGTGAAATATAAGGGTGGCAATTTATAGTTAAACTAGTAAGAACAGTCTGATACTGCAATATTGCAAACTCCAGTGTCTCTAGCCTGCGTCACAGACAGTCTTAACACCAGCATTTTGTGACATGTCCAGCTGCACCACAGCCTACAATACCCCCATCCTTCCCTTCTTATGATTCTCTCTGTTACATAATCACCTGTTGGCTTGACAGTAGAGAATTACTGAACTATGAAGCTGAAGAAACTAACAGTAAAGAATATTTACACATGGAGACAAGAGTTGGTAATAAGAACTGACTGTGCTATTGATACTGAATCGCCTCATCACCTGCGGAAGGTGGTACATGTAACATTGTCACGTATAAGAAGTTTTGAAACAGTGGACACAAACCTTTTTTTGCTAACTGTATAACTGATTGTTATAAAATAACTGTTTTAAAGATCTTTTTTGTATAAATATTCTGATCTAGATATTCTTTACGTTTTATTTTACAAGAGATGAGAGCACTTCACTGAATGCTGCAATTAGAAAATGGAGTCTAAAATTTCAAAGGAGTCCTGTAGAGTTTCTTCCCATGCCAGGTGGAGAAAAACTATCTGGAGTCAGATTAGAAATCAATAATTTAGTAGAGGTATGTATATTTAAATATATCTTTTGTTGATTTAATGAAACAAAATGAAACATATTGTACCAGGTTTTTACAATTACTTTGTGCCAGAAGCATATCACCTATTATAGGTGATATGCTTCTGTTTGTACTTAATATATTGATCCTACTTCTGGTGTGTATAACAATTACTCTGGATCATAAGTGCGAACTCGTTGGAAGAGAGATTGTTACTTTCTATGTGACATATTTTCTGTCACACTACATTGTAATTTCAGCTTTATCATGAGCAATTTGTTTGACTGTTTGTTGTAGGGCTGGTTTTCACTAACACGTGAGCAGGAGGATAAACTTAAGAAACATAATTATCCAGAAGTAGTAAAATGTTGATAATTAGCGTCTTTTGGTAGGATAATTAAATCCCAACAAAAAACGCTAATTAACAAGACTTCTTCAATCTGCTACGTATGTTGCTGACGTCCTTTGGGGTCTAATGAGCACGTAATGAGAACAGAGATGGGGCAGCAACCCACCCTACTCTTTGCGATAAGTGAGTGGGTTCTTTAACGTCCCCTGTTAACCATGTAAGACTGCACATGCAGGAGACGGGGCTTACGGGGTGTAGTCCGTATCTGAGAAGACTTGAACGTCCAACCATTTGCAGATGTAATTACAAAGGTAGCACATTCTCCTCAGTTATTTTAAGGCCTGAGGGCTCAACCCCTTGACCTCCCGCACAGCAGTCTGGCGTTCTACCAACTGAGCTAACCGGGCGGTAGTTGATCATTTTCATGCAGACCCAGCGGTCTCATAGGCTCATCGCCCATTGAAACTAAAGAGAATTTTGTGGACTTACTTTGCCACTGCCTCAGAGTTGTCACAACTGTGCAAATTGCTCTTATTCATGGGGTGTTATTGTGTTTTCTCGTCGCAACAGAGTAATGGGTCAGTCCAAGCTCATGGCACTGGTGTATATGAGGGTGTACCTTGCGGTCTGGTGAGTGTTCTATACCTGCAGTTGAGTCGTATTCTCAAAATATGGATTTGTCACATACGCGTCTTGTCTCGTTAGTTCTTAGGATTTGATGGCTGGTCTAGACAATTTCATCAGTTGTTGATTTTCAGACTCAGTCTAGTGAAAAATAACCCATGTATTAAGTGTTTGAGTCCGCATATGAGCCAAGTGGCCCATCAGGCCGGCGTTTATCTCCGGTTTCATGAGCATGAAACGTTTAGGAGTATTTCTTCTCTCCTTGGATGAGGTGCTAGTCCATTGCAGGGTTACCCCCAGGACTGAATTCGCAGTTACCCATTTATATGCCTGGGTGGAGAGAGGCACTGTGAGAGTAACTCTAGCCCAAGAACACAACAAAATGTCCCCAGCCAGGGCTCGAACCCGCACCAGTCGATCCTGAGACGAGCTCACTAAACATGCGACCACCGCGCCTCCACATATATTTAGTGTTGCCGACATAGTCTTTTAGAAAATGTTTCTTGGCTTTTGATAATTTAGTATGCAATGCAACATTGCTCCCTGGGAGAAACGATTCTGTGACAGATCAAAAGAACGTCTGTGTTAGTAGGTCAGATATTACAAGTAAAAGTACATCAATCGTTCTTAGACGATTCAAAGCTCAATTACGTGTGCCAGTGCGTTTTTTGAGCAGGTCTGCAGTCAATAATTACTTCCATGATGTGAATTCTCACAGGTGTTTCGTAGCATTGGATACAAGAGCATTCCAATGAGTCACGCTCCCTTTGATATGAAAAGAGGTGTTATCCCGAACGAAAATGGAAGAGTAAATGACTCAGGTAAGAAACGTCGACATCTGGCGGATGACAGTGATATACATTTAGACTCCACTCAACATTACTGTTTGCTAGAGTTAACAATTAGGCTATGAGCTTACGATTTCTATGAACGCGTAATATCACGCGATAGAAATCGAGAGCGAATAATCTAATTATTTTATGATAAATCTTTTAGTCGTCCAAAGCTTTATCTAAATCCCGTTCACAGACACTTCTATAACGCAAGGAAGCGGCCGTCATATTGTTAACAAGTGCACACCAGCGCGCTACTCACTCTCTACAACAGAATAGATAGTGAGTAGCGTAGCCAATCAGAGAATGGCATTCATGATAGAACGCTTCGTAGATTTATTCTAAAAGTAGACAGAAAACTACTCCTCCGTCATCTCCTCTTTGTCCTGTCTTCTCCTGGAGGACGGGAGATCGGACTCGAGCGAGAGAGCGGTGGAAATCGAACCTAGCACACAGATCAGTACTGCACTTCAAATAGAAATAGCCAATGAATAAGTCTGCAAATTACAGATCAGAGAAGAGGTCACATGTAAATGTCGTTTCTTGGTAGCCAATTTTCATCTGTCGTCGATTACTCCCACTTTTGTAAATGTCCTGGGCTTTAAGCAACCTTGATCCCAGGCTAGCTCTCTCTCCTTTGCCTCCTTTGTGTCTCTCTTCAATGACAAGGGTAGCAAAGAAGGTGATCGAGCTTGTAATTGGGCTGTAAGCTCAGCTGGCATCGTTTAACGTTTATTTATGAACGGTCAGATTTTTCATAAAGCTAACTCAAGCTGGCTTTGTTTGTTCCCCGCAGGTCTGTACTGCAGTGGCTGGGTGAAAAATGGTCCAGTAGGAGTTATAGCCACAACAATGAACGATGCTTTCCATACTGGACAACTCGTTGTACAAGATTTAAAATCTGGTGGGGGGCCTTCATGATCAATACAAATCGCTTAGTTTCCGTTACTTTTCGATAAGTTCAGCGACCAGTTTTAAGCCGCGCAGGAAAAGCTTGGAGGATTATTGTGCGGGAAAATGCACTGATTGAAAATAAAATTCTCCTACCAAACGTTATAGGGAATATATGAACAAGCGTAAGGCGAATATCGATTTTGACCTCGGGAGCTCGTACGTCTGCGATGGTGAAATTAGAAGGAGTGTATTAATTTTTGTGTGCTAAAATAAAGTAAATAAATAAATCACAATGTTTAGAGAGGAAACCACATCAGCCCTAGCTGGTTTTCATGCGGGTTCTTTATCCCGGTCGAATTGGAATTTGAAGCGTTGGTTTTTGTGCAAGGAGGAAAACCGGAGAACCCGGAGAAAAACCCTCGGAGAAAGGCGAGAACCAAGAACAAACTCAACCCACACATGGCACCGGGCCGGAATTGAACCCGAGCCACATTGGTGGGAGGCGAGCACTCTCACCACTGCGCCATCCTTGTTTACTTTTATTCGTTATCTAGGTGGACATTTTTTCTTTTGAATTTTAGTTGTTATTCGTTTTCGTAGTGACATTGACTGAAGGAAAGTAGTTGACGATGCAAAGTTTTCACTGAGGCTGGAAAATCTTGCTCTTTCTCCTGGCCTAGTTTCCAGTAATATTATTTCCCTCCTTATGAAGGTGAAATAAAGATAAAGAGTCAGACCAAAGGATTTGAGGTTATAAGAAGCTTATTACACTCAAGAGGTAGGTCTGGCTAGAAGTTACTAGTGATAACTGTATTTCAGGATTTTATATCGTGTTTTCCGACTTCAACAATTTTGAAAAACTGAACTTGTAAACGGAACGAAGACATACATCTTACGTGGGTCTTAGCAGACGAATTTGAGAGCTCGTATCAGACCCACGCGTGGGTGAAAATGCCGCCTACATCCATCAGTATATAACAGTTATTGACCTCGGTTATCGCAAAATATCGTGATTTGTCAGTGGCGAGCACATCAAATAATTGATCTGCGAGACACTGAAAAATCACCATATTTTGAGACAACCGAGGTCAATTAAATCGTTGTTAAAATCATTCGATTACCAAGTTTGTTTTCATATTTAAATCACTTTCTGAAAGCTCAGGGGGCGATCTGCCTTTTTTTCACCCGAGAACGTGGTTCAATTACGCATGAGCAGAATATTATTTGAAACAAAACACATTTAGAGGGCACTACGCATTAGCAGAACATTATTTTTAGGCAATTATTTGCAAGTCACGTGGTGGGCTCTCGGCCAATGAAAAGGAAGGAAAAATGCATGGAATGCTAACAATGTATTTCTGAATACTTCGAAGTTTTTTGTAACTCTTCACTTTTTTCTCTACCTTTTAACAGGAGTCAAACCTGTTTTCTTTGATCAGTGGCGCAAAATCGACCAAATTGAACAAGAAAGAGGAAGGCAACTCGGAAAACCACGAGAAAAGATTATCAGTGTGCAAGAAATGTTGGACATTGCTTATAAACATGAAGGAAGCTAGTAATTCTAGAGATCTTCGTTGCACACAAAATATGTGCCATGTCAGTGCTACCGGCCCTCCAATGTAGATGTCACAATCCAGCCTAAAGGGACAACATGGAACAATCAAACATTTCATATTTCCACTGTAATAAAGAATAGTAATATTTTATTACAACAAACAGTTTAAACTTAATTTGCTGTCTGACTGTTTTGCGTGTGAGGCTCTCGGTGACGTAATGTTGGTGCATTGGAAAAACCATGCCTGTGTGCTTGTGTTTTGTGTTATGTGCTTGGGAATCTTCACGTTCATAACACAGTAGTTCTCTCCGCCCGTTTGTATAAATGCGTTCTTCTCAGATTTCTTAACGACTAGACTCTGAAAGACAGCCAGTCCCGTGTGTAGACCCTAATGACAAAAGCAGTTGCAGATTGGCAACACGTCAAAATGTCGATAACTGCTCCAAACTAGCATAATGAAATCATTATTTGGCTGTCATCAAAAATGATTTGGGCGCAAACTGTTTCACTTTTGGTACGAGCTGTTTTTCCAAGAACTGCTTGTCCCCCAACGTGTTTGCCTTCTGAAAGATCGCATGGCTAGTTTGCACTGACCTGCATTATAAATGAAAAACCATCATGGCAGCTATTGTGAATAAGGTCTCTTTTTGTCTCCTTTCGAGAGGGACGCGTACGTGAGACTGAAACCCGAAAAATTCCATTTACACAACACAGACGATGATTGGTTGTTTCTGGTATGTGAAGTTTCGCGCGCAAGTTATCAACCAATGGGAGACTCGGAGAGAATACAAGAATTTCTGTAGAGATGCGTTATCGTAGTAGAACTTTTTGGCTGGAATCCAAAAAAAAAAACTTATTTTCGTGTAGCATGGGTTGAGCGGGCTAAGCGAGGAGAATGCTTACTGAAGCTGTAGCAAACGTCAAGCAATTCTGGAATTACCCTCTTCCTAATTTGCAATCTGATTCCGAAAACATTTCTTTGATTATTCTCTGAAGTATAAATTGTAGTGGACTAGGTCTTCTAATCTCAAGTAATAACAATTTAAAACTGAAAGAAATTTAGACTAAACTCGTGAAAACGACTGAGTGGTATGCATATCGAGTTCCTGATTGATTGATTCTACAATGGCTGATTTCATTTCTTTGGAACTTCTAATTGCATTGTTTGTTATACGGGCGCCGAGATGTCTTTAGCTAAATGAATATATTTTTCTCTTTGTTTCTTTACACACAATATTCTTATTCTCATTTACAGTCGGCGCTTCCGTTTTCCTGTTGAGAAAACAGCGATTTAAAATCTTGTCTCAAATCACTTTTTTTTCTCTTTGCCGATACATTTTCACTAATGTGACTAAAATATATGATTTATTTATTTTGCATGCCAGTCACTCTTTCCAAGCCGTTTGTATTTACAATAGCAATTTAGAACACGTTAAATTACAAACTGTCAAATTATGTTTAGTTTACAATGTTCTATGTGTGTTGTGAGCATAACACAGACACCCTAAAATGGACTTCAGCTCCATTTCGCTTCCGTAGTCGTGGGTAATATCAATTAAATATTCCTTCAATTAGATCTTTCGCAGAGGCGTATGTTTTTAACAGGGGAATACATCGAGACTGATCTCCTTCATGTGCAAATTCCAGTTTTTGGTGCAATTTGCCACCTGAAAAAGTGAGTGATTTTGTATATGTACATATTTTTTGTTGCTGTATTGAATTGATGCGAGAGAGCCACAAACTGCTTATTAAATGAATTGTTTTCGTTTCGCTGATGAAACATCCAGACCAGTGCTCGTTATGAGGCCGTCCAGATAAAATATAAAGAGTCTGACTGATTTGAAGCCAGATAAAAGTGAGTAGGGGTCGTTTAAGGGACACGACCAATTAACGCGTTGGCTCTGATGCGAAAATGATTTTCAACGATTCCAAAAAAAACAGCTGGAGTAGCGCGGCTCAGGCGTTGGTCGGTTGCCGGGCGAATCCGTAAATTTCAGCTGGGCTGTTAAATATTGTGTCTCGTTCAAGCTAGGTGAATTTCTGGTCAGGATTGAGAGCCCAATTCAAGCCTTGTGACAGCTGAAAATTGTTTCGAAGGGGTAGCTTTTTGTTTCTATTTTATTGTCAATGGAATGCTAGCGATAAAACGCGTAAAGCTATAACCTTTGTTGAACGTATTTGAGGAAGACGTAACCCTAAGTTTTTACGTTCACAGGCCGCGTTACAGCGTATTAAATACATTGCCGTGGTAAAAACGGAACCAGCGTCTCTAACAGCAGCTAGTATGGTCGAATAAGACAGCAGAGCCACTGGATTAAGGTATCTTTACTATTTGTTCTCTTTTGTTATTTTCAAAGCGCTATGTTTTGAAAATAATACATATGCCGACTGCGATAAGGCAAAATTATATATACATTATGTCACAATTTGATCGACCCAGTCAATGTTTTCCTGCAAAATCCAAGTCTTTGCGTGTTTCAAGTTTCAAAAAAAAAAAAAATTCAGCCAAAAACCTAGATACGATAAAATATGGTGAATTATTTATGGCTATTTACAATTTAATTTTACATATCTCCTATCTGGAGCCTAATTATCGACAATGAAATTCGTTTAAAATAGCAAAAAAAGAATGACATTTTACAATCGATCGGTAATCTTGGCTAGTAAGCCCAACCACGAGAAGTAAACATTGTCAAAACGAAATGTCAAAATGTTGCAATCTAATGCTCGCACGAAACCAAAGTTGACAAATTTGAAGCGAAATCCATCAGCTGATATTTATGTGCTTTATTTCCGCCGCGGCTTTATCCTCTGTCATCAAAACCCGAAGTACACTTTCCTCGTTCATTGGGCGTTAATTTTAGAGGCTTTTCTAATTTTCGTTAATATCAAGGATGTTTCAGCCCTCGGGGTCAATTTCGTCATTAGACGACATTAATACGCTAATTACATTGGGGTGATACACTTGTGGATGTACTGACCCGCTGACTTCTTTTCCGCAGTGACCTCTTTCTTAGTCCCTCCTGGCGAATTTTAAAATTACCTCTCAACAATTCAATAGTTTTGTCGAGCTTTCGGTCTCCTATTTTGAAACGTTTGACCGTTTTCGCGCGAAACTAAATACAAGCAAAACGAATCGAACACAAAAGAAATTCGTTCAATTAAGTTTTTTTTCTTTTGCCCTGAAGCATTACTTTCAAAAACAAATGTTTCAATTTGATTGATAATTTTAAGACATTTCAGCGAGTGTAATGCATGGTTAATTTTATACTTGATATTTGATTTTGATATTTTTGCGTTCTTAAGTAAAATGTGCTTTCGATGGGTTTTGTTTGGACTGTGGTCGCAAACGCTATCTCAAGTACAAATCCCACACACATCAGTGCTTTCATTTCAATATTTTAAGCCTAGCTTGAGTATATCGCTTGAAAAAGAATCAAATCAATAACGCATTCATTTAGGTAAACTAGCTAGCGCTGTCTCCGGATCCATCTCGACTCATCTAACAATTTTCTGCTCTAAGTTGATTTGTAACTTGATATTGAAGTTAAAAGTCGAGATGATTAGAAGCCTCATTTTCTCCTGTTGAAAGCTTAAACAAGTTAAAATCAGACTAGCCATAATCGGATTTCACCTAATTTCGTGAAGGTGTAATCCGAAGCTGTAATTTGACTGCATCCGAAATTTTTTCCACAACCGACAAATTTGGCGTGGAATTCAACAAACTCGTCCTTCCGCCTGCCCAATTCTTAATCTTCTCCAGTGATGGCGAACGTACGAGCCGTCTGATGTTTGATCCGAAATATTCCATACCGTATATCGATTACGCAGCAGAGATCACATTCCGGGATCCTTTTTGCTGACCAAAACAATCGCGACCTCTGGTCACGCAAATGATTTTCACGGTGTTTCCGATTGGTTATTACTTGCGCGCGAAAATTCAAGACCGAGAAGAACCAATCAGATACGCTACAAGAATCCCTGTGGAGCTACGTCACCAGTTTAAAGTTTTCGGGTCGAGTCTCCCGCGCGCCTTTCGGACGGGAAATAAATTGTGTGCTAAGAGTTTTGATTTAAGCTACGTCGTACAAAATATATACGTCAACATTGTTTAAAAGACTGCATAGTAGCTTAGGTAGCAGGCTAACTGCATACGGGAAACTAAGACCAAATTCAAATGAAACAAAAAATAGGCAAACTGATAGAGTCTGGACACCACGTTAGTAACCATGGCAATTGACAGGAGACAAAAGAGTCGCCATTACATGTGTGTCTCAAGAGAGTTAGTCTGATCTTAGTTTCCGTAAGGGCTTAAGCCTTTCTCGGGAAATCTGCAGAGCGTTTAGTAGAAATATTAAGTTGCGCCAATTTTATTTTTGTGGTCACATTTGCCAAATTTGTGGTATTAAAACGTTGATCGCAATAAGACAGGAAAATTATCTTTTTTAGCCATGTCAAAAACGCACAATCGAAAAGAATAAATTCACGCGCAGCTTTGGAAAACAGTGAAACTGAATTGTAAAACTCTCGAGTTTTAAGATTCAGAGAAAATAAACTGAAATCGGACCAAAAGCTTTAATTTTTCGTTTATCCAATTTCCTGGAAAACAATTTGAAGTGATTCTTAACCCGCGGATTTGCCAAAGCTCGCCTTGACTGTCCACATTGTCGTCATGGTATATGCGGCTTCATTCATTTCTCATGACTAAGCGTGGTGTGGTCAGTTGTAAGTTTGGAATTTTAATTAAAATTGTTAATTGAAATGGCGGCGGATGTAGATAATATAGAAGACAAAGAACCAAGAAAATAGTACTATAAGCAACCTGATAAAGAAAGAGTGAACTAATTTTTCGATATTTGCGCTCTAATCAAGTAAGGTATGAAATTTCTGGGTGGCTTACAAAATATATGTATGTTATTGAAGAAGCTGTTCATTTCTTGGAAAATATCTTTTAATGAATGTATTGACCCCTTCAGGAGAAGACTGATTTTTAATTTAAAAAAAGGAAAACTTTTCTATTCATTGAAATTTGGGAGCCGTTTTGTTTCGTCGTTCAATGTACGTGTGTGCTAAAGATAATCAAAGCTGATAAAAATAGCTTTTTCGTAGGTAATATACATTTCAAATTAAAATGAAACCCAATACAAGATTTATTCGTCTAGAGTTGTATTTGTATTCTAAGAGAGTGCTCACATTGGGTTCGATTAGGTCGTCATTGGATTACACACGCAATCATTCTCGCTAAAACTAAATTATCTTCGCTTCGACCATGCAGGATCGACATTTGGCAAGTTTGTGACAAAAAGCTTCAGGAAATGTGATATTTAGTTTTTCCATTCCTGGTCTATACGCAAGTAAGTGAGTGAAATTGCATTTTAATTTTAATTCATCAGAATTTTATATTCTTTCTTTTTCTCGGCTAACCTTGCTGCCATGACATTGCCCGTAATTTACGTTTGAGTACACATGAAACCCTTTTATGCAATGTCAACTGTAATCTTATTTCGTGCGGGTGGGCTTTGGTAGTTTTTAAACGCAGGGAGATTTTGAGCTTTGCTCAATTAAATATATCGCTTTCTCGGTCAATAAAAGAACGTGATTCAGAGAAAAATAGCTTGACTGTGCTTTCAGCCATAGATGGCAATGCACCAATATATATGTCCAGTCGTTTTAAAACTGAACTTACAGGTTTTCATTTAAATTGAAAGAAGCGCGTATAGATCAAGGTTTGAAGAAGGCGCGGCGAGTCAGGAGAACTCGAAACAGTGTCAATGACGAACCGTGAACGCCCTCTGTTCACATAAGCTGGCAAAATGGATTTCATTCTCTTTCCCACTCTAAACGTAAAGTACACACACTTTAGCCCATGGCACGCATTAAGCTGTATACACAACATGAATAGGTGAAGCGACTGGCGCTGGCCATGAACACGTCATCAATGTCAATCTCGATCCCAGACCACTTGCAGTTCAACGTCAGTGTTTGAGTTGAGCTGCTCATCTGTTTCTCGCCTGCTTTCTTGATGGCGGGAACTTCGACCATCAGCAATTTCTTCATGAAGGATTGAAGCTTTTTCAACAGTTTTGCCAGTTTTTATTGTCATTCTCTCCTCTTTGTTAATAACAGGTAAGGGTTTGTACTTATAGACAAAAAGGTAAATTCAGAGTACTCAATCGGATGTTCCATTTTCTGCACGTAGCAGTAAAACAGAATATCATGTTACGTTAGTTTTCTATTTGGGAAGAAAGACGTACGTCTTTTCTAATATCTGTCAGATTCAGGTGCAAGGAGTTCTACTTTTGTTGTTTGGTCGTCGATCGAGAAGAGAACGACGCTGTCGTTGCTCAGTGTTGCACGTGCGTTATTCATTCTGCATGGCAGATTACCACAACAAGACCACAACATGAAATCACCAGATGCTGTGTTTGTAAAGAACGCAAACTAAAGAGTACAGTTTGGTATTTCGATCTCAAAAATTAAAAGCGATCTGTTCATTTTCGGCCAGGGTCGAGGACAATTCTTTCAGCTGTTATAGCGGAAGACCAAAGTGATCTTACTAATTAAGAGATTGAGGAAGTAACTGACATTCGCTTGAAGAACGGCGACAGGCAAGACAAGACAAGAATTTTGTGACATTTTACCAGCTGGTCCCCCCTGGCCTAAGTCAGGTTATTAATAGAAGCGTTTTCCTACAGAGTTGCCGTCATGCATTTGCAGAATTTATATCTAATTAAGGACTAATAATCCTGACTGGTGTCGCGTAATTTTCCGGATTTCAACGTACCTTTACCCACGTTTTCGCGCGGAAATAAAACTAAAGAAATTGCTCAAAATTTGCCGATTGAATGCAAAAATGGTCGGCCCGGTGACAGCATGCAAGCAACGAGCTGTCCATAGCGACAAAAAGAGTTGAAAGAACCGACAAATGTATGTCAGGTTGACATCAGTGTTTTATTTGTAACAGTGACATAGGCTTTGCCAGTTGTGAGCACGTGTCAATCTACAACTGTACAACATAAACAGGAACCGGCTATTGTTGGAAGTCTTAAACACTTCCTCAAATAATAAAAGAAAAATGGCTGAAAATTTGGATAGGCATGGTCAAAAGAGAGGTTGCCAAGCAAGCTGAGTAAGAGGATTCAGCCAGGATTTTTAAAGGGGGAGGGCGCAGGGGGAGGGGGGGGGGGTGACTGGTACCTTGGCATTGCAGAATCAATGGGGCATGTCCCACAAATGTCGCAACTTGAGAATTGAGACCGTATTATAAAACTGTTATATCAGAAATACAAGCAAGTAGAAATTACAATCAGGTAGACGTCCAGAGTGTTTGCCTTTATTTCCGCCATAACATTCACAATCTTTTAATTTTTTATAGTTTTTGCTTCTTCAAAATGGGGGTGGCTAGCCACCCAATTCATTCCCCCCTCCCCTCAAAATCTGTCCCAGGGATTTAACGTGATAAGATTAGAACGAAGTCACCTTCTCGACCGCTGGTCAAATGAACGTAGACCGCCATGCGATTATTAGACGTCCACATTTCGTGTATATCGCAGAACAAAGAGGCAGAAATGTTTACAACTCGTTTTTGAAACAAACTCTATTGCTTTCCAGCTCTTACTTTTGAATGGATCGACATCTCTTTATCCGGCTTCCGTGACGTCACCTCACGTGACTTCTCTCACCGAGCATGTAGTCGGTAACACTTTGATGATTAAGTAAGATTTATTTTAGTTTGTTTTGTGCATCATGGTTAACGTGGAACAGATTATTTACTCAACGTTTCATGCATTTTTTACATTATTAACATAAGAGTTTATTTCGATGAACAGCTATATGCGATGCATTAATTTACTTCCATTCCACGGGACAGGGAAAAAAGCCGGTTGAAGGTAATCGATTTTACTTGCCAGTGATTTCCAAAGTTAACAGCTCTCCAACCTTGGATTGTAGTGATTATTTGGGGCTGTTTTATAATTCCGTTTTGTAATCGTAAAGCTTACGTTTGATGTTTTAATCATCCTAAGTGATTCAATGGTTTTAGCAATGCAAGCTTGCTGGTACAAAAACGTTTTCTCGTGAATATCAAAATTGGCTTTTGACGACCACAACATTGAAATGTCCTCCAGATAAGCTAATGTCTCGTATCACAGCGAAAATTTATAATTGTACCCAGGATTCGGTGTTTCTCAATTTTTTAACAATTAGTTTGTACGGCAGGAATAGTAATGATTTAATCTTTGTTTTCCTGAAATTAAGATGCGATAAAGAATTGTCCTCAGTCTTGCAGTGCCAGATCTCTGACTTCAGAAGTTATGGTCTAAATTTCAAGTCCCGTGACATTTTGCTCCGGGGTAAATATGAAGATTTCATAATCTGTTCTTTTGTGAAAAGCGGAACTTCTTTATTTAGTCGGTGTCTTTAGAGACTGGATGTTCACTCCCGGGTTACTCGTTACGCCGGCCGACCACAGAGATGTTGTATTAGCTGTAATATATCCAGCGTGTTACTGCTGTACAGAGCTACCTAGCACTACAGAAAGTTTATGGGTTTGGTGCAAAACCGAGATTAAGCTTTTTCTCGGACAGTTGAATATTGTTAGGCGACTGACGGGACCCGAACAAGAACTCGGTTTCCGATTTTTCCAAAAAAAAAAAAAAAAACCGCGCAAATTGAAAGCGGCATGCGACGTGGTGTCGATAACAGCTAGCTAGCTTATAAAACCACATGACTTTGAGTCGGTGGTGCCTCAGTGTCTTTGCATAATTCCAACCATTTTTCTAGGATTTATTATTTTTTTTATCATTACATTTCAACGCATTATTAATACAGCTCACTAAAAAGAATTAAAACCGCCCCTTTTTCTCTCTGAAGTTATGAGATTGCTTTCCGAGCCTAATTTGTTTTTTGATTTACGGCACGCGGAAAATGGCTAATAATAAATTAAATGGACGGAACAGCACTTAACGATGGAAAATGCGACAGACAGCTCTGATGGCTAAACAGACAGAGGCCGAGATCAAATCGTATTTGATAAAATCATTGAACGTTTTGACTTAAGTTCAATGAATTTTTCATTCATTCATCCAAGATTCCGTTTTGTCTAGACGGCAAATCAAAACATTTTAAACTACAGCTCACGAGAAATTTATTAATCCCTAAACCTCCCCTTGTCTTAGGCTTAGGATTAATTTTAGTCTTCAGGATCATTGTAAGACGTTGAGACTTATGAAAATTATCGATTTCAAAACTTGTCAAACTAAGATTTTAAGCTGGAATGTTCGCGTGACCATATCATAAACACGGTTTTGTTTAATTTCTGCAGATGTTGTAAGAGTGTCAATTAAATTCACATCGCGTTCTTTGTTGACACCTTCCTTATCCAAACAATTTGAACCTCACGACATGTGTCAAAAGAGCATGCGTGGTATCAGAGCTTCTCTCAGGCGTTCAGTAAATTGGGGCACAGCGCGTAAAAATGGCCGAGCGAAATCAAGGAGAGAGAGGCTTGGTTCGAAGGGCACCTTACCGCGCCGCACTTCTCCCCTATTTTTTTACGCGCCATTTTTCGCGCTGCGCTCCAACTGAACTCCTGGAAGAGTCTAACGCGGTATCAGTGAATTATTCCAAAATGAAGACCGGGTCCTTCGTGGTTCACTTCCGATTCGTATCAATCTTCCCCGTTTTGCTACCTTAGTAAGTTATATATTAGAAACACCCTGAAAGTGCACGCTGAACGGCGTTACCTTCTCTAACTCGATAGTGAGACACAAAATTAGTACAAGCAGTTGACTTAATGATGGCGCGAGCAAAGAGAATTTACGTTTTGATAATCGAGTTATAACGAGTTACTTTCTTTTCCTTCCGGTTTTTTCTTTTTCAAAGAGAAATAGAAACCATTTTCTCCATGTTGCTATCGAGTAATAGAAACTCTCTTTACACTAAGTTTGGGAAAACTCGAAAAAGATGTGGAAGCATTTGCCTGTGGCTTACTTGTGATTGCACAGGAGATTTTTCTTTCTCCCAACTTCCACTGTGTTTCTGCAACTTCACTGCGGTTACTCGATACTGAGACACGGAGAATGTTTTCTATTTCATAATCACTTTCACAGGAACCATGATATGATGGCAGCTTAATAATATGAATGTAAACTGACTATGTACTGTGGACATGCTGTTTATAATGTGTCTCTGGGAAAAACATGGTAGCTAAGCACTATGGGTGATGTAGGCAGCTGTCGT
>Ga0126338_10000536_pt1 | contig 20902 bp, 12 predicted proteins | sample OrbCmetagenome_2_FD_92529 | JGI IMG/M metagenome (GOLD analysis project Ga0126338, IMG submission 92529) | Coral microbial communities from Petempiche,Puerto Morelos, Mexico - Orbicella C C metagenome | ecosystem: Host-associated > Invertebrates > Cnidaria > Coral | place: Petempiche,Puerto... | reverse complement strand
ATCAACTGACAAACACTATTCACTTGACTCTGAAGATGACTTCCGCTCAGGTTGTCGAAACGTCAGTCACCAACAACAGTTCTTTTCAGAACTACACTCACCCAGACGATCACACTATACGAAATTCTCACATGAGGTTTTCAGGGTGTTTATGATGACTATAAACAAAAACAATCAGTTTGTCTGCTTAACTAGCTGCAGCCCTGGTAACCATAATTAAGTTCACCTTTAGTGCAGCATTTGCAACTGAAAGGCAGTACAGTGAGTGGTTACTTACGGGCTCTTCCACTCTCTGATGGCTGTTCGGCTGTAACAATATTCTCTCCAGTGCCGTCAAAAGCATCAACATAAAGCTTTCCGTCTCTCTTGATCACTGCCATCTCCTCCACAGGAGCCTCTGCAAGGGAAATTATGAATCAAAAGCAGGATAATTATTGTTAATATGAAATCCAAGGAAGAATAGCTCTTTGTTAATTATACATATAACATCCTTAAGAGATCAATGTAAATTTTCTCCTTAAAGTATCAAATTATACATTGTAAAGCAGACAGTAATGAGAAAAAAAAAATCGTCACAGTTTGAGATCATGGAATTACTTGTAAAAGGAAAGTTAGGTAACCAGGAAAGAGAGGACAAGACAAAGAAGACAAGTACGGATAAATGAATCACACCTTGTTCATAGCTAGAGCATCAGAAAAATTTTTTTTAGATTGTTGTTGTAATACCTACCCAACAATGCATCAAGAGACTTCAGCTGATATGTGTCTAATATTCCATTATTCACAGCTCTGGATGAAGAACAAAAACCCTGAATATCAGTATCGTTTTACAACTTAGTTACCCACTGAGTGAGTGAGTAAACAGACAAGTTTAGGAAAAGTTCATGTGCCAAGCAAAAGAGACAGACTGAGCTGTCTGGTATTAACAACGGCCTGATCTGAGCTCTGTTTGCATTGTATCACATGTGATACCACAGATCTCATATAAACCGCCATGCACTTGGACTCAGGTATTATCCTTTTAGGTCAAGTTAAAACCAAGTTCGAGACAACTGTAAGTACACTCGCAGGTTAATACAGTGAAGCCTCTATTAAGCGGACCCCAAATGAAGCGGACACCCTCTTTTAAGTGGACACTTACCCTGGACCCGAAGTTAACATGTTATATTTCCCTTTATAATGAACCCCTGTTCAGCGGACACCTCTATTAAGCAGACGCAGACACTAAAATAAATTGTATTTGGCTAATTTCTATTGTTAAAAACCTCTATTAGGTGGACACCAGACTGAATTGACAATATGGCATTGGATTACGTCCTTGAAATAGCCGATTAAGGTAATTCCTTAGTATTGCATTGCGCATCCCTACTGCACATGATCTTCACATCATTAGTGCGTGCATATGAGTGCATGTACATACAAAATGTAAGAGATTTCCCTCAAACTATAGCTAAGCTCGATAGCAAAATAAATGCTCCTTTTCTCTTAAATGAGCACAGTGACCCCCCGGTTTTCTTTTTCAGGCATTGCTAAAAGCAGTCTAATAAAGAACATATTTGAAGAAGAAAAAAAGTTTGATAGTAGAACATAATTTTTTTTGGAAAATAGTTCCGTATTGGGTGTATTTTGGCCAAGGTGAGGACTTGAAGCTAACCACTGAACTGTCCGAAAAAGTGCAATATTCCCATAACCAGGCAATCAAAAATGGCTTAAATGAAGCAATACTATTTATGTGAATAAAAGACGCTTCACTCTCAAGACAAAGTTTTGTGGCTTTCAAGTAACCAAGACTTAATTCTGTACGAAGGTGATTCGAATTTTTAATGTGCAACCAGTAAAAATACCCTATTTTAAGAGCCTGCTGACGCGTAAACAAGCACAGTGGCCCCATTTTTTTTATTGCATTTTTTCACGTTCATATCATGAATGTTAATTATGCCAAGTTTCAAAAAAAGTTTGATAGTAGAACAATTTCAAGGGAATTACCTTAAATGTACCCGTATTATTGTTGCTGTATGGAAAGGGCATTATTACAAACAAATAAAAGTTGGTAATGAAAGCTGATGAACTTGAACTCTGGATAGCTTTGTTAACAACCTGGGACTTACAGTAATTACAGTACAGGGGAACAATTGAATGTTAATTGTCAACAAACATTGCACAATTGTTATAAACCTTTATTAAGCGGACACCCTCCATTTAGTGGACACTTGGGAAGGTCTCCAGGGTGTCCGCTTAATAGAGGTTTCACTGTATTATGTAGTTCCAGAAAATATCCATACCTCCCCCATGGAAGGGATTTTTTCTAACACCTCCCCACCCCTCTGGAAATTCCAGTTAAGCTTCATACATTTCATTAAATTTTTTGGTCTCATAGAACCCCCATCCCCGAGGAAATTCCAATCCCTTCTGTGGGGGGAGTGTGGATATTTTCTGGAACCACATATTACATTACTTTATGAAGATTTTGGATTTAGAGATAATCTGGGATCAAGTCTGTGTTTTTGTATGCAGGGCAGTATATAGCACTTTGCACTGTATCCAGCTCTGCTAATCAAAATTAACTCACCTCAAGTCACCCACATAATGTGTTTCCCATGATAAGCGAACTCTTGATCTGTAGAAAAATGAAATTGAAATGGTTCCTGATTAAATTAATTTAAGAGAAAACATGGCCAATAATTGAACAAAAAAATGAACCTTATTTCTTTTTTTGAAAAAAAATACTGGTACCAGAATTCATTTATAAAATGTTTTGATATATTTTTCTTCAAAGTGAAAGGTTCAGTTAACATGTACAGATAATGGTGTAGCAAATTTAGCTTTAAAATATAACTAACCTAGCAAACATATGGATTAAATTGGTCGCTCCCATTATATTGTCTGCTGTCTCAAATGCTGAATTACCTGTAATGAAAAATCAAAAATAATGAAATAACTGACTTCTGATTTTGTATTGTTTAAATTTACTTAGGGTATTAACTAACTAATGCTTGCAGCAAAATAAAGATTGCAAAGAAGTTTAAAAGTTAAATAGAAGTCTTATAATTTTGAAATGCTAACAGTGCAATTGATAAACATAATTTTTCAAAAGACATTCTATTTCTGTCACACCTCTTCCTATGATAAGCACTGATTGTCCCTCGTAGTCATCAGGGTTTGTTGAAACTTCAGAATAACTCTAAGGGATAAAAAAACAAGACATTGCACAATCATATTACAATCTACAGTAGTTTGAAAATAATAATAATTGTTGTTACATGTACATGTAAGGCCACATTTTGATGTTGATTCTAATTTCTGCAGCAGATGGAGAAGAGTCATCAAAATTGCTTCAGTATGTAGGCGCACATTACCTCTGTGTGTTCAAATCCCTTGAACTTTCTTGGCAGATTTTCAACTGATATACCAGTACTAATCAGAGAGAAACGAAGAGTAAATTAAATACCAAGGAAGTTCAATCCTGTTAGAGATCAAACACACTCATGTAGTTATATCTTGTGAGTTGCAAGTTACCAGAAACCTACATGAAGGCACTTCTAGTAAGGCAGGTACAAACGTCAGACCATGCTCAGATAGATTGCTCGGATCAAAAAAATTTAGAAAGTAGTGAAAACAAAGATAGTCTTTTACCAAAAATTCAGACTTAATATACACTAGAAATAATAATTATTGAGTTAAAATTTTCAAGTTATCTTTCCAGAAGTGCAGCATGTAATTTCAATATAGTTAAGAAGAAGATAGATGCTCTGGGCGGGTACAATGCCCATCAGGGAACAAAAAGAGGCCCATAATGACCACCCACAGAGGGCTGCAGGTTTTGAAATGGCTAGCACCTGCATAGCTGGAGATTCACAACAGAATATCTGCCAGGGCTCCAGTAGGTGTCTTGTTGAAAGCACTGAAAGTGGTTCAGTTTATAGCTTAACCAATCCAGATTTGAGAGCTTGATTTGTGAGAAATGGCCAGGATCATGCACCTGGTCAAAGTTTGAAACCTAACTGCAGGGTTTAGAAGGTATAACCATACAGTAATGATCAAGACCTTGCCTACGAACAGTCATTATGCTTAACTTTAATTTGTAGGGTTAATTTGCATAACAGGTTAGGCTGAATAAGACTAAGATAATTTACTGATTGTGAGCATTAAGCCACGACACACTACATCAACGAAAAGTAAACTTTATTTCCATTACCTCATGATAAGATTCTTGCAAGTGTATTGTGTCTCATTTTGATCCTTGAGGTAGAACAGAACTTGCTCGTCTTCACCTTTTCTTGACACATGCAGAATATTGGTGTTGTACTGGACTTTTAATTTAAGTTTGGTGGCATAGTCATTCAAATATTGAACCTAACAATGAAATATGGTTTATATCAGCCACATAAATTCCAGGTACAACTAATGAAGGGAGAAGTTAGTGGGTAAATGATTATTTATGAGCAAGCTCGGGGCTTTACTAAGTATACCAAGAAGGTTTTAGAGGGCTAAATTTAAATTTTATGAACACTGGGTTAAAATGACAACCAGACTTCACAAAAAAGAGCATCACATTGTATCAGCAATCACTATTAAAATGAATTTAGCATCTTCAGTATATAAAGAAAGTCACGTCTAAGCCTTAAGGGCTTTGAGTGGATTTTGTGGTCAAGCTAGTAAATAAATACATTTTGCCCTTCACTAAATTTGCACACTGCACGGGCAAGTGAATTTTTTGGGAAAGGATTTAAGAAAAATTCAAATTACAGATGGGCAGTATTTGAGATCATATTACTTTTCTGATTTCTAATTTTACACTTTTAACCAAGATTTCTAGTCTAGAGAAAATGACTCCCAGGCTATTACGTACTAGTTACAGCTAGTGAGAAGGGCAGGCTGCAAAACTGATTTTCTTTGCACCCTGGAATCTGTCAATAGCAGCCATAAATAATATTTTTTTAGTACTTCAATTAGGAAAAGGGCAATTTGGCCATGTTTTCTGTAACTTTAGTCTGAAACATGGGAAGGGAGACATGTCTTTCTAAAAACAACACCTAACAGCAGAGAATTAATAAAAGACATTGGTAAAATAAACATTAGATAGCAACAAGAGAGCTTTCTGCAGCTGTGCCTATATAAGCTAATTGTCTGCAATTGCTTATGCATATATTTCAATTTGAAAGTTATTTGAAATTAGGTGTCTTTGCTTAGCAAAATAAAGAGCTCACCAGATCATCCGCATCAGGGAAGAATTTTTTGGAATAATGTGTCATTAGAAGAGACTCGTCATCACTGAGAAGGGAGTTCCAGTCATGTCGCATGTTAAATTCTTTGTTAGTTTTTCCTGAAAGTGTCAAATAATGAATGTATTTACAAATAAATTAATAGCTGTAAAAAGTACTTGGATCTCTGCACACATTGCAGACCTAGGATTCTAGATCCTTGTCCGAACATACCCTTGAGTTGCATTTAAGTGACACTGTGTATGCATAATGGTTATGTATTATTAAAGAATGCAACACAACCTGGCTTTTATTTTTAGTTTGATCTATGCAGTAGGAACCTTAACTTAGATGGGAGGGGCTGGTAGGGCTATAACTTTATTACTTTGTTACTACTCCTGATGATATAGACAATGTACAAATTTTCCCACTTAAAATTAACAAAACGGTGAAAATTAGGACCAGCTCTAATGCTTGTTTGTCATGGCCAGTGTTTTTAGCCCTAACCACTTGGTCACTGCAGTCTCAATACAGCTTTGTACCTGATCCGTAATTACTTAAGTGCTCAAATAGAAGGTTGAGAATCTAGCAGTCAAATATATTTGCACACCTGTATGCCTCTTGTTAATGGATATTAACTTCCTATGTCTTGGATACTTCACATAAAATGCCCCTAAATATAAAAAAGCATGAAAATAACTTCAATTACAACAAAACAGATTCTATATTTAAATTCCTAAGAGCATAACCATTCAGTATTGTGCAAAATACATAATTTTATATGATTTCTAACCGACAGGAATTGTCACATTTCTCAAAAATAAAATCTAAAAGGATTATGTGACATATGAACATGCGCGGGATTTTAGTAGGGAGAGAGTAGTTTTTACTTGAGTGTCAAAAGTAAATTGCTTTCAAATTGATCTTACATAATACCAAGCTATGCAATTTGCTTAAAAAACTAACACCACATTTTAGTTATCAGTTAGTTTAAAATGTACTACATGCAATTTGCTTGGGCTTTTGATTGGTTCGGTGAATTCTCTGCATCCTTTGTAATTGATCAGAGTAATTACTTATGAGTTTTGGTTTTAAAATAGCCAGTTGAAAACTCTGATAAGTGACTGATATCCAACACTTGCTGGGATGAAAAGATTGACTAAAACGAGGGAACAAATACAAAATAAAAAATAATAACAATAAAAATAGAATGCTAAACTTAATATAAATGGCTCAAGCTTATTTTTGTTTTGGTTCAAGCATCACATATATAAGTCAGGAAAATTTGAAGGAGCTCCTTGTCACCTTCCAAACAATAAGGAGTTTAATTTTTTTTTGACCTTTTCTGAAATGCAATGAAAATGTATGCTAATATTTTGTGTACAAAGGAAACTGTCAGGGATACAGAAACAGCAGATGTTCAGCTGGGACAGGTGCTTGAAGAAACAGAGACAACAAAGCTAATAAACAAAAAACATTATCTTGAATATTTCTTAAATTTTAAAAAATCTTTTTTACTGTAAATGTCCTATTCAAGACATCTGAAATGCTCTAGGAAACCAAACTGAACTAAAACTGATCATTAATTCTCATTGGAACATCTGCTTTCCAAAGACAATGACGTTCTGCTGATAACATTATATAATGATCAGGTCCAAGCAATTTTGTAATTTCTAAAATAATTTCCAGAAGTGAGAAGGTAACATTTGTTTTGTTTGTCTAAGCCTGAGACAAAATAACATAACATGATCTGCCGCAAAATACCGTCAAATATAACCAAAAATGTTTTTAAATCACAGCATTATGAATGTTTTCAAAATTATGCAAATTTTAAGAGCTATATTTACCTACATGTCACTTTGAACTGACTTCACGACCTTATAAAAGTTATCATCCATAAAAATTAACAGAGTTCCAAGTTTAGTTTCACAGAATCTAGGATGCAAACGAGTTTTTACAGAGAAAAGCTTTTAAGAAAGCAATTAGCTAACTCGACTCTTCGAGTATGAAATTGATACTCATTAGTATCAAACCTCACAGCCACGCATCAGCTGCGAGAAGTCTCACACCTCCAGAAAACAGTCGTCAGCGACCACGGAATCAAACGGTGACTGTGGCTTGTCGCCATTAAAATAAGACATAACGGTGATCCACAAAAGGCTGATCCAAATCGACTTAATGATTCCACATTGAAGGCCCATTGAAAGGGAGCTCCGGGTAACGAGCTCTGTAACATGGAATGCTGTATCAGTACATTGGAATATTTATACGGTATTACACTCTGACTTCCAGCTGACATTTTAAATCTATGGCTTCGAGTCTAAATTGAAAATGCAACATTGATTTCTGTACAGTCTATGACATATTCTTTTGGTAATAATCACTAATTGTTCGAGGAGTGAAAGTTGAATATTTTTCATTTTGAACACTGAACTGATAGCGAGCATGAATGTTGTTTAATAAATCATGAACTAAAAGCTTAAAACAGGTCATCAGTGTCGTTTAGTAAGACGTTTTTAACGATGGGCCTCCTCTTTCGTCTTATTCGTACTGTAAATAAGAATGACAAGTTAAAACAATTACGAAGCTTAAAAAGTAACCACGCACTAACACGGCACGCTCACATTTCACATCCGTATGCCGACAACTATAACGCTGAAAGCTACAACAAACCAAGCTGAAAGTGATTAAAACTGCGTTTTAGAGTAGCTCGTATTAACATTAAAACGTGCTTTTAAAAGTAAAGTACCACTATCTTTTGATAAAATACCTGCTAGACCATCTCGTTCAAAGATGATATAATCGCGGGCAGCGCGTTCAAGGTAAAATCCTATTTGAAGGCCTGAGAGAAAGTATTTAAATTTTAGTATCAACAAGTGCATGAATGAGATTTACAAAGCTCTGTAAAATTAACGAACACGGTTTAACTTAATAGAATATTAACAACAAGGAGAAACTTCCACTAACATAAATTCTAAAATTACCTACCTCCCGGCCCAGCGCCGACAACACAATACTCGTGGAAAACTTGTCCGGTCGACTTCGCTAACGACACATACGAAACGAAAATTGCTAGTAAGCTGGTTAACCGATTCATCACGCATTGACAAGTCCAGATCAAACGGAGACAGCAAAATAAAGCTGGAGTTTGATATGCTTTCAGTAACTTGTAAACTTACAAAGCGACAAATATTATAAGGTTCACTGAGCCTTGCCTGGCTCACTGGAAATTATTCGTGTTCGCAATATTTACCCAAGATATATATTTAGTTAACACGTTCCTGATTGGTCGCTGAAGGTAAGCCAATTAGATACTAATAAAAAATAAGTACAGGTCATTATAAGGGATGCGCAATATCTACTTCCTACTCCAACGAGTTCCTTCAACAATTATCGAACCAATACAGTGTTTTTTTCTCGGCATCCTGTAGAACTGAACTGACCAAAGCCCACTCCATGTTCAACCATTAATTGACTGCCTGCCTGGATAATGTTATACTGTACCAAAAATTAAATACTCCCTAAAATCAGTTGCCTAATATTTTTCGTTCTTCGACTGCCTTTTTGCAATTCATGTCAGACTAAACAATTCATTACAGACAAGTTTCTCCGAACAACCGTCTTCATGGACAACAATAGGCCTCAGTGTGGGGCAATTAATTTTTCGCGAAGTACCAGTAGGGAATGACTTCTAAAATTTATTGCTCAGAAAACGCAGCAAATTAAGGTACAAGCTGCCTTGAAAACAAAAAGTTTGATGATAGAGAATACGTTTTGTGGCAGTTTTTTTGGAAATTGTAAAGTGAAAGCAAGAAATGTAAATGAACAGTTCAGGTGCTCAAACGGCAAACGGCACAGATGAATTTAGCTGTAATCAGAGACAATTTTTGCCGTTTGCCGGTTAGATCTCAAACTCCCTATAACCTATTACTATTCTATTAAGACTCCGTTCGCAAAAACAATACCACCATTAAAGCAATAAAGTTTTGCATCAATTTATATACTTTGCTAAATATTTAATACATTATACAGGGTAAAGATGTCGGTACTGAATTCAGTAATGGGTACTACAAGTCACTGAGAGCTACTGAGCGACTGCGTCACACACAGCTGGTTACACCGCCGCCGGTATAAAACCGGGTCAAAACTAAAACGACATTTTTATTGACAGAAACATTAAATGCAAAGCCCCCGGTTGGTTCTGTTTGAAATTATTGCATAAATGCGCTGAAGGTATACGGATTATCTGTATGCCATTTTAGTTTGTATGGTTTGTTTTTTCATTATTTCAATTCTAGCCATGAAATTGTAATAAATAATAAAATAAAATAAATAAAAGAGTGATACAATGAGCTACAAATGTACAAGGTTGTGATATTTATTTTAAAAGTCCGGTAGACGTTTTCAAATTAATTCTGCCATGGAAAGTAATGTATAACCTGCTCTCCTCAATAATTTATTTCCTCGTCTTGAACATTTTGTTACCTTGTTAGACAGAGGTCCCCTTCTCTTTTTGTTCGGTGAGAGACGAGAGTGATCTTCTGCTTCCAACTGTTTGAATCCTGGGTCATGCATAAGTTATAAACAGGTTATTTTTTTTTTGAATTATGCGTCACTCTGTGGTTGTGGTCGACGATCAAGCGGTCCGTCTCCGGCTCACCGAGCAGAGAGGGAATCTCTCGCATCTTGTGTGCGAGCGAAGGTACTCATCCGGTCATAATTTTAAAAGCACTGTTTTCACCAAAGATCGTCTTATTAATGTCTCTATTAATAATATTGCCCTGCGGGGTAGGGTAAAATTTCTTTTGTTTATAGTGACAATTAAATTGCAGCTGGCATCCCATGATGCCCTGCGCTCCTTGTGTAAAAGCGGGAAGGATGATAAGCCAGCGCCATGTCGGCGTGCAGCCTTTTCAGATTAAAGGGAACCCGTGCTCGGTTTCGTAGCGTTAGTGAAAATAGAGAAGGGCATTTCAGTTCTGCCTACTGGGTAAAGGGATAACAGACAACTCACAGAAAAGAGTATGGCTGGCTTATAAATGGTACAGAAGTCTTCAGTAATGTTTCCCGGTCACAGGAATTACTCCGCTGTTTTTAAGTCAAGGTAGATGATTATTTAAACGCTGACTGGAAGCTAACGTACTTTTTCAAAGACACATATCTTTCTTGCCAACCTAGTCAAAGTAGTGAGGAGACTGTTCAGTTTGTTTGTCGGCTCGTGCTGGCAAAGAGCATTTGGGAAGTGGGAGGAATACAAATTTAAAAGCCCGGTCCTCACTTGTGGTCACTCACTTGTGGTGCAAGCAGCCCGGGGTGCAAGCATAAGCAAGCATAAGAAACATAAGCACAAAAACGCTTTATGCTCTATTGGTGACGGCCGGACTTTAATCAGCATAAGCACTAGCATAAGAATATCAAAACCTTGCGTTCTTCTTATGCTGATGCTTTAATATGCTTATGTTGCTGTTGTGTCCAGCATAAGCAGGAGCGAAAGACTTTCAGCCAATCAGCGAGCACTGTTAATGCTTATGCCAACTGTGGCTGCACTGAACATAACACCGACATAAGCTTAAGTATAAGGAAGGACACTCATGCTTATGCTGCAGTTGTCCACTAGCACATAAGCACCTTAATATTCTTATGCTTGCATCACAAGTTAGGACTGAGTTTAAGAGACCAGCCATGTTACCAGCCATGTTACTCAACAGACTTGATGTTGAAAATTCATTAATATTTGAAAAAAAGAAGGCTTTAGCAGTATTCATGCTAGAGGACAAGAAACCTGTCTGGATGGGTAACCTGTTTGACGAGTTTTCCATCCTTGTTTGAATTCATGTAAAAGACGCATAACACGTCTAACCTTAAAAAGCTTTATTATGTTCACAAATTCACATCAGCATGGATTAGAGACCATTTAGACCCAATTTGTATTATCCCAAAGTGGTTTGCTTTTGTCCCAGTTGAAGTTCCAGTCCTTTCAGTGAAATTTTCTTCTGAAACCTCACCAGAAAACTGTTCAAGTGTGAATTACTGACAGACCTTGACAGTTTTCACATCTAGTAGGAACCAAACTCACTGACTCAGACAAAACAGCAGGGGGTAAATTTTAGGATGAGTTTCCCATCCCATCAGGATGGGAAAATCATCCTATAGGGAGGGGGGGCATTAATATAATCAACTTGACTTTCTTACAAATTATTCATCCCTCATCAGTGTCGAATATTGTCAGCTGATTTCCCCAATAAGAGTCCCCTGAATATTTAAAGCTCTCCCAGTTATTGAACACCTCAAAAACTTGTGTGGAGGGCTTATAACTGAAGCTTTATGTTATGTGGGAAATATCTCTTGATAATTTGTGTTTGTATTCAACAGTTGATCACTTCCATTCAATCCCTTTATGTTGCACATTACATAATTATGTATACCTTACTCTTTGCATGAACCAGAGGTTTTAAACGTAATGTTAATTAATATGACCATTTAAATATATTGCTTCAGTTATGGAGGAAATACAAAACTTCTCACCCTGAACATAGCATAACATGAAATATAAACTGAGCTCCATGGCTGTGAGATGAAAGTCAAACCTTGATCCTCTCTGTTTACAATCCATATGATACACAATGACAATCATATCATTCTTAGAGAAAAATTTTAATAGTAGGCAATCACTGGGACATTTAGGTCTGGGATGTGAGAGTATTGATGTCGTCTCATTAAGGTTTTAATAACCTACATCCCAGGGCAAACTGAAAAATGTATTATTTAGAAATAATTTAATCTTTACACGTGAAGTCCACCAACCAAGAAAAATTTTGATTCTTTTCTTTTAATCTAAAGAAGAGACACCACAGGAAGGAGAGTTGTAAACAGTATTCAAGCATCAATTCAAGCCAGTTACATTCTTATTTCCTGGCTTTGCAGTAAAGTATCCTGAGAAAACTTTGGAGTTGGCAACATTGGACCTAGCAAAGGACACAAAACAAAATGAATCTTAAATAACAACTCCATACCCAATGGTTGTGTTGGAAATTGAACTTAAGTTTAATGAAATCTGTGTTGTTGTTAAAAAGAAAAAATTATAATGAATTTTAGAAAATAACTTAAAGAAACAACACTTGCTGACTGGTTTAAAACTGTGTTTCTATAAATTTAACTATTAGATTATGAGCTTGAGGTTTCAATCGCATAGAAATTGAGAGCAAATAATGTAATTGTTTTATTATAAATCTACTAGCCATTCAAAACTTTATCTAAATCCTCTTCACAGACACTTTGAAAACACCAAGAGTCTGCTGTCATTTTGATAACAACTGCACACTGTTAGGCTACTCACTATCTACAACAGAATAGACAGTGAGTAGTGTAGCCAGTCGGCAAACGGCATCACAATAGAAACTTAGTAGATTTATATTAAACTCGATAGAAACACAGAACTAACATGAACTGTCATAATGATGGTGTGAGAAAAGGGAATTTACATTTTGATGATCAAAGACAAACTGTTTTCTCTTTTTGCTGTGAAATTTTCTGAAAAGAAATAGAAAACATGTTCCCCATGTTTCTATCGAGTTATAGAAACACTCATGGAGGTTTGGGAGAACTTGAAAAAGCTGTGGAAACACTTGCCTGTCAACTGACATGTTCCCACAGTGTCCCTCATTCTCCCAAACTTCCACTCGTGTTTCTATAACTTGTTAGAAACACGGGACATCTTTTCCATTTCTTAAATAAATTTACAGCAGAGCTGCTAGAGTTTCTTATGAATGTAAGTTCACTTTCTAAAACATTTTAACTCTTCAAAAAATGACAAAGCCAAAATGTAAAAGGGTATGTAATGTAACATGGTATTCAATGTGTTCTATTAGTGTCTGACTCTGCAATATTGAAAATAACAGAATTATCTGTACCTTCTATGTAATGTCTACGGCATTTTATTGGCGCTGATTTCCTTGTCATGATAATCTGGAAAACAATAAGAATGATTGCTCTGGGTCTTGTCTGGGTGTGTTATGGCTCGTCAACAACTGCTTACTAATAATATTGCTAAGGAAATACCCTGGGTTTATAGCACAACAAATCATGGAAGATGTTCACGATACTCTAGAAGTGTTTGTAAAGTACAAATTCGATGGTTAATGACTTACGGTACTCACAAGTGTTCTTATAACAAATATTTAAGGAAACTCTTACAAACAGTATTTAATTGCGTGGCATCCTGGATCATTTTCCTTGTTTAAGGGGGCTTCCTCTAGTAGTTGCTCATTCACATTTTTCATTATAAAGAAATTCAGAAAACACGACCAACCGCTCTTCAATTACGAGTGCAACTGATTGCTCGGGTTACTCGCACATATTTCACGAGACACACTAGTGAGTAGGACTGGTGAAACATGTCCTGCCAGGGAAGAAAAATAATTATTTCCAGCACTGTAGTCCATCTGAAAGGTACCCCCAGCATTAAATTTGTTGAGATCATTTATATACCCAGGCGGAGCCAAGTAAGAAGTTAGAAAAGTGCCTTGGTCACAAGCACAACTCCATTACTTCGGCCAGGGCTTGAGCCGGAGCTGATCAATCCAGTGTCCAGTGCACTAGCCATTAGACTATATTATGCCATTCAGAAGATCAAGTTTATTAAGATCTACATATCACCTTCACCTATCTGTTTGTGACTAAGTGTTACATAAGGCCTCTGCAAAGCACTTCCATTCTTCTGTCTGCTGCTGCTCTTCATACTTTGGTCTAAGATTTCCAGCTCGCTTTGTTCCTTTCTTTCTCTACTGTACACTTCTAGGTGGTGTTTGGTCTTGCTTTCCTTCTTCTCCCTTGGGGTGCCGAGGTCATTGCTATTTTGCTTGTGTGAGATGGACAAATGTACTTCTAGTTTTCAAAATTCTATTCAGATCTTTTATGCCTCCTCGTCCCTCCTGACAGACCGTTGTTCCAAAGTACTGAACTTGTCTGTCTTCGATATCTTGTCCATCAACTTGATCTTGTCATGTTTTTTTGCATTAACCCTCCTTACCTTGGTCTCTCAGCTATTGATTTGATCCTTAGTTCCACTCTTTATGTCCCCTCCTGTAACCTTGCTATTTTTTTTCCTGTATCGACCCTTTTGTGGAGGACAGGAGTGCTACATCACTAGCGAAGTCTAGGTCATCAAGTGTTGTTGTGATCTTCCACCTGATGCCATTCTCCATGGCCAGCTGTTCTTCTCGTCACCCAGTCCATGACCCCAAGGGGACACTGATACCCGTACCCTATACTAGACCATGATCAGCTTGATTTCGCAACCTCATTCTAGACTAGGCACCAGAAAAACCTTCCCTATCCCGGACTAGCTATTTTTAATTCAGAGACAGAGACAAAGTCACTCCCAAGTTTCAATTTCTATTGAAGAACCCCGGCTAAAGAACCCTGCTCTAGACTAAATTATTCGTACACTGGCCTCTTTTCTGGTGAATTATACTCTATTCCAGACCAATACTGTCTGATTTTTATACCTTATCCCAGACTAAACTGCCTGAAAACCTTACCCTTCATAGTGGCACACACCCATATAGCTTATATAATTACCAAGAACACCCCCCGGTCCATGACGATAAGGAACAAAAATACCGACTTGCTGCATCCTTGTTTGACACCAGTTCTTGAGTCAAACCAATCACACACAATCTTTCTTGATCTTCTATAACACACTGGAAATCTTCATAGAAGGTTTTTCTCATTCTCACAATCTTCTCTAGGGTGCCATACTTCTTTATGATGATCCATAGGCTTTCACGGTGGATGGAATCAAAAGCCTTCTCAAAATCTATGAAGTTCGGATACAGTGTCGCTTGCCATTCGTTAACCTGTTTAGTCCTGTTCAGAGATATTTCGCAATATGAAAACTAACTTGTTCAGTTGTTCCTGTACCCTTCCTATAACCTGCTTGCTCTTTCCTCAACCAACAGTCAATTCCACATCTGATCCTCTCTATAAGGATCCTCGCCAATACCTTGTCTACGACGGACAGAAGAGTTATAGTCCGCCAGTTCTTGCATTTCCTTTCTTTGTTAGTCTGATGATTGACCCTCCCTTCCATCTTATTGGGATTTTCTTGGGCTCCCATATCTTCCTCAAAAGTTGATGTAGTCTACTCACGGAAGAGATCTACGTGTACTGGTAGTTATTCCTTACAGTTGTACATGACACCATCAAGCAGATGAGTGATGAAGTAAGAAGACGCATGAAGGAGATATTGCCTTGATGTGCCTCCAGATTGTCAAAACTAATGTCAAAATGAATGGGGGATATTAATACTTTGTTATCTCACACAGCATTAAATGTATAAAGCTTACCTTAAAGCAAGATGATGCAAAAAATGAACGAAGATCACTGTCAACGACATTTTCCATAAATCGGCGCAGGGGAAGAATGTGTGCCTTTGGCGCATTCCTGAGGAAAAATCACACGAATAAAGGCTCTATTACCATCATTAAAACAACCCAATTTCAACAACAGCATGGACCAAAACCACGGTGATAAAAGAGCTGAACATCGGGAAGACATGGGGTGAGAACGAAAAGATCCCCAAGAACAGGGTCCGGTGGAGAGCTAGGTGGAAGCACTTTGCCTCACGAGGGGCAAGGAGGATTAAGTTAAGTTATAGACCAAAACAATCCTGGGCTTGAGACCAACAGCATCCAACTATGTACAGACCAGTAAAACTCTGGTTTTGGGAAGTACGTTTTGGGATTTCATTAGGCTGTGTAGCAATTGCTTGAGTTAGAGCAGAACGTGAGAATGAGAAGGCACATTAGTCTGTAGCTCTTGCAGTAACAATGTCAGCAGCAGCAGCAACAAAACAACAATAACACCTTTAAACTATTCTTAAAAAGAAAACTGGCATTTGCAGCCTACCACAGTGTTAAGAAGTCTTCCACAATGTGGTGAATGCGATCTGGTCTGGGAAGAACGCCTTCTTTTGATGACTTTGGCATGGCTGAAGATTAAAGACGTCAAAACGTTGAATACAAAGTGCTCATGTGAAAAACCAACGAAAAATGTAGTATATAGATAGCAGTCAATACGAGGAAGGCGTCAAGTAGCACAAAATCTAAAGCTGGATATTTCTAAATTAAAGTACAGAGAATGGAAGGAAAAGAAGGAAAGGGAAAGGGTGCAAAAAGACAAAGGAAAGGATTTGAAAAACCGCAAAGGTGGGAAAGCTTCACTGAAAAAGAAAGAAATAAGCTGCATTTTATCATAAAGTTGGTGAATAGATACTTTCAGAGTTAACCTAGATTGCAAATCCCTTGCTGATGTGGATTTGAACAGCTGGCTACATTACCTGTAGGAGGTTCTTTGTAGAAGTAAAGCACAGGATGCAGGAAGTTTGACTTGTAAGCCTCACTTGCCCATCCTGTGGCACGACCTGGCCTAAATGTGTCCTTTCTATAAATCGCAACGCAAATGTGCGAAATGATTTAATCAATATAATTATTGACAAAGAGACAAAAATATCTTTTTCATATTAGCTGAAGGATATAAAATCAAACCCTTATTAAGCTGCCACCCTTGAGGGGTTGGTCGCTTAAATAGGGGTTTGTCAAGAATTGGCATAAGGCGTAGCAGGAACGTCAATTTATTCAATTACTAAACAAGCTTTAAGCAGCTGAAGACAATAATGAATGTGTGTTTGACTGTTTTTTTATTTTAATTCACTGGTCCTTTTCTACTTTGGACTGTTGTTTCCGTGGGGTGACTGTGCCACAGACTAAAATTAAAGTGCTAAATGTTGACATCATTTTAAAGTTGATTACTAAAGAATCCATTGGAACCCTGTTCATACAACCAACTCTGGGCTATAAAACTGTAGTTGCAGTGACAAAGGGTGGTCTTATTGTTGCGATCGTACAGTAAAAACGACTGACGAAATGTTTTCTTGAGGTGGCTGTAATAACAAGGTGATTGTATAAGTGGGTTGGTCATAAGGTCATAATGTAAAATTGTTTACTTCAAAACATTCAGCTTGTAATTGCATGGAAATGTAATGTAAATGTAATGTAATAATTTTGTTTGTATACTTTTCTGTACTTCCCACTTACCCAGCTCCAGAGAAATCCTTGCCATATTCCATATTGAGTACAATCATTGGACCCGTTGCACTACCAGTGAACTCTATAAGCAGAATAAAATAAATTAATATAAAAGTGCTTGCACCGGTGATGTTTGAAAGGCCTTACACTAGTTACATTTTAGCAGCACTTTGATGCAACTGAACTACAAAATTTAGTATTTTAGAGAATGCATATCCTGGTATGTGACAGACAGTTGCAATGCAATGATTTAATTGCAATGCAATGCAGTTGCAAAGGGGGCGTGCAAAAGAAAAAAAAAAGGAGTAAAGTGCCTAATTTACTTGGGACTCTTGGGCAATAATATGATGGTGTAAAATGGAGATTTTGATTTGCGAAATCAAGCGAAGCGAGGCACAAAGTGGTTAGGAAGAAAACTCAAGACAAGGCATAAGAAATGAGGGGCTGTAGTAGCTGGTAGCATGCAAAGCAAGCGTTCCCTGGCAAACAAAGAGTTCAAGCGTCTAGTTAGTTACAAAGTGGTTAAGAAGATGTGATAAGATCACTTTGTGAAGCAATCCAACGGTAAAGCATGCATCATGATAACAGCAACCAAAAAAATACCTTCGAATTGATCCACCAGTCTAATAGGAAACTCTTCATAGTATTCTGCATTTCCATTTTCACCTGGAGTAGAGAAGAAGTCAGACATGAGTCCTGATTATTCACTTTAAGGTTTAATCATAATCACTACTTCTGCTCTCTTGTATGACTTAGCTTTACTCTATAAGAATACTTGATGCCAAGACTCGGCTATTCGTTGGAGAGCTTTTAAGAGAAGTGAAAAACAATGTTGTGGTTATCGTAACAATTTGACCATGTTACTGGTTAGTATTCCTATGCTGGGAATACCAATAACTTAAATCATTGCATTGTAATGTCATGTCATAACAAAAAATTAATCACAACTTAAATAAATCATTCAGTTTGTAAAATTAATTATCTATTTGACCAATGTGTCTACTGCTTCCTTGAAATCGTGCAAAGCTGATAGTTTCAATTAACAGGTTAGAAACAAACAAATTAGAAGTAAACAAAACCTTTTGTCAGGTACACAAAAAGTTGAAACAGGAGTAAAATTCAATAAAACTTTTTTACTAAAAATGTTTATTGCTTTCGTTTTGAAGTTCAAGTGGAAATACTCATGCATTTTTGCACATAGTAACATTGAGTTTTGAAGAACCTCAGTCAGTGATTGCTGATTGCTATATATCTTGTAAAAATAATGTTTTAAGAATTGTCGAGAATTTGAAAGTTACAAAAACTTTTTTCTGAGACAAAGTTTCATATTTATAAAATTTATACTCACGAAAGATTATTACTTCTCCAAGGACACCAAACATTTGATAAATACCCTGTCATGAGAATAAACTTAGTCAAACAAGCAAATTTTGAACATCTAAGCGATGGCTCATTTATAAGATTATAAATATAACCAAATAGCAGGTTGAAATCCTCATCGGCAATTGGAGTGCTCGATAGTTAGACTAGAGCAATTTCAGGGTTCCTACGGGTCATGGAAAACCTGGAATGTCGTGGAATTTTACAATTTCATTTTCCAGGCCTGGAAAGTCCTGAAATTGAAGTGTGGGTCATGGAAAGTCATGGAAAAGTAATAAACGTTCTAAGAATGAACAGGCAAAAAAAAATCAAAAGTGGAAAAAACAACGGACAAGTCAGAAAACCAGTTAATTCCAGTACAAAAATAAAGACTAGCATGCATTTTATGCGTCATAATAAGGGAAAATACCTTAAATAATAGATTGTTTTGACATTACTTTGAGAACAACTGCTTAGCATAGGTCACGGGAAAACTTGGAAAGATCATGGAAAAGGTCATGGAAAGTCATGGAATTTCAAAAGCCCAAAAAAGTGCGAACCTTGAATTTATAACAATAGAAATAAAGAGCTGGATTGGTTGGTCCAAGACATTTACTTGTTAAGTACCCAGAGTCCGAAGCAATCATCAGGCAACTCTGATGATCGCTTCGGAAAAAGCGTGAAACTCTGAGTAACAAGAAAATGTCCTACACTAAATAATCTAGCTCTTTACTTCTCTTGTTATAAGGTTATAAGTAAATATGAAAATTATCACATAGAGTATGGACTGGATAACGATTTGGTATATTTATACAAGATAAATATTAAGAATGAGTAGTAAATTTTAGTTAGTGGTTGCAAAAATATATAAATTATTAATGTAAAAGTAGTTGTTTTAATTCTAACCGAGGCTTCATTAATCCTTTTGAGTATCACATTTATGACTTCTGTGACTGGGATTGTTATGTGAGGCCATGTGACATTATGGTTGCGCCACTCCAACTCACGATGAAGTGCACGTGCTGTAAAAAAAAGACGAAAAATTCAAAACATTTTTGAATGACAAATTGACCTTTCAAAGTACCAGTAGTGATGTTAGTAATAACAACAATAAAACTCAGTAAGGACCTGACAAAGTTGTCTATTGGTTCAGTCCCGTTAAACTTGAAAGCCAAGGACAGAACTGGAAAACGTTACTGCTACCGCAAGTTTTGACCAAGATGATTGTGACCCTTCCCCTCACCCCACAACTGCGTGATTGCAGGCCATTCTCCCGCTTCTTATGGACAATCAACAATTGTCGTTGACTACTTTCTTTTCTTTGAGTATCTGGTTATCTGCTTGGTACGATTTTTGAGGCATGGTCTAATAATCTCCTCAGTCTATAATCTGCATCTAGTCTACTTAACGGTTATTCCACGAGCGCGCGTTGGTTATCCAACAAGCGCGAGTTGAATAATTGTTTTAATAAAAACGCCCCCAAAATATAGAAAACCGGACTAAAATAAAAACGTCCCCCAAAAAAGTCACGCTTACGCTTAGCATATTATTTTGTAGAACATAGTATAATGACTCATAACCCATGATGGCTCAGCCAATGAAAACTCGCGAACTGCATTGTCCAATGATCCACGTTTTGATTAATCCAGCTCAATTTACAACTGAAAAACAAAATTTTCAAATACCAGTGTATCGAAAACCATGAATGAATCCTCCTGCAGACCTGCGGATGTCAACTGAGTGGGTGTTCGTACCAGCTGTAAAATAGGCAAAATAAAACCATTAAAAATCTGGATCAGCTGCAGTGGATTGTATTGAGGATAAAACTATCCAAACTATCAGGAATGAGTTCGACGAATCATACTTTTGCAAACAAAGTTAAAACTAAGTCATTCCACAGTTGGGTTGTGTTAACAAATAATTTACATTTAAACTCGAGAAGGAAGGACTGAGATCGCACATATTCCATTAGTTAAAATATATACTTTTAGCTTGAAGATCTAAAAATGCTTCAGGTAAATGGTGGGGGGGGGGGGGGGGGGGGGGGGAGGAATAATAAATTAAAAAAGAGAAAAAACAGAGGGGGGCCGAAGGGAAGGGGGTGGTTGTTTTTTTTTGAAAAGGTATGGGCGCGCCCTCTGCGGTGGGGGGTCGCTTTGGGGGTGGTTATGTGTTGAGTAGGTTCCCGCCCCGCCCCCCCCCCCCCCCCCCACCATTTACCTGAAGCATTTTTAGATCTTCAAGCTAAAAGTATAT
>Ga0126338_10000535_pt1 | contig 20920 bp, 12 predicted proteins | sample OrbCmetagenome_2_FD_92529 | JGI IMG/M metagenome (GOLD analysis project Ga0126338, IMG submission 92529) | Coral microbial communities from Petempiche,Puerto Morelos, Mexico - Orbicella C C metagenome | ecosystem: Host-associated > Invertebrates > Cnidaria > Coral | place: Petempiche,Puerto... | reverse complement strand
TTACCACCAAGAATGTCCAATGATGCGGGAGATAAATCCACAACAAGACCTTTCAGAGGCTTCTTTCCAAAATCTTTAATATCTGAAAAATAAAAATAATAAAGAGTTATACAGTCCTAAAATGCAAGCTTTCTAGATTTTTGTTGTTTGTTACTTTCTTCTCGCAGGACTGCCGTTATATGACATGTCTGTTATGTGTTTACGTTGCGGTCGGAAAAAGATAATTTACATTAACTACAGTTTAAACGCTCTTTTGTCGACTATCACAAAATTGAGAATTAGTTGCTTCCCACGGCAATTAAGTAGCGATGCGAACGCTGTTCTCAAGAACACTTGAATCTTGCTCTGTGTAGCTCTGTTTGCACTGCCAGAATTCCACTGCATTTTAAAACGCTTTGCAGCGTTATAAAAAGCGACCAAAACGCAACTCGAAAGGCTGATAGATGAACTGTTGAAAGCGGATATGCTTACCATCGGTTGCCGATGAAAGAACCCCAGAGGCAATCAGGAGACCACATAGAAGAATCGACCATGTTTCCATCGCTCTTTCCTCTTCATGGAATGTTTGTTGTCCTGAAATTGACAGGAATGGATTGAGCTAAGAGCATGCGGACTCCACTTAAATCTTCATGTGATATGTGCCCGCACACCGTTGGGAGTCAACGTTTTGCCTAAACCATTTAAGACATATAATTAATTGTCCACAATTATATTGTTACATTGTGCTGTAATATTCAATTAGCATTCAGGCCTGTTGTTGGCCTTTGTGGACCAAACAATGACAAACTCGGGGCCAATAAGAGATTACTAATTTGCTCCATAGAAGCTCTAGCGTTAAACAGATGGCCAAAGAACATAAACGCACGCAAACTAAAACGTAGGAACCGGTTGGAGTAATGTTAAACGTCTTCGAATAATTTTATATCGCATTGTTCAAGGCGCGCGGGGAGGTCGCAAAGCAAGCTATGTCTTGTTACTTCCATTTACCTCCTGCCGGCTTACAATGTTTACTTAACGGATTTAACTTCTTTCGTCTACGTTTGTCGAACAGATTAGTAGATTGTTATGTTAGCCAACAAAATAAAATAATAACTTAGATTTTGATGCAGCTGATATCGACAAAACGCGACCACAATCCCCCTCCATCTTATCATTTACATACATTAAGATATCGCTTTTCCAGTCCGTATGCAAATTTAAGCTTTCTAGCAAGTCGTTTTTCACACATCTGGCAGCGTCGGGTGTGAATCGCTGTTGTAATAGACCATCGCTTGACAAGAAATGGGCGATTTTTACAGGTCCAATAGCTTGAATTTTGTTGCCAAGGACGCGAAAGCAACTCAAAATTAATGCAATTGTACAATCCGTTTTTGCCATCGTTTGGTGCTGACAAATTTCCTAATTGAATATTCTGTTTTTACAGTAATTACGTTGTGACAATACATTTCCCTCCCGAATACGCCCCCTTGTTTGGGTTTCCAATGAGACACGTGTAGGGATGCATTGAAGATGTCAATCTTTATCATGATGGTTGGCTGCGAGCCGTGACAATCGACGTCAACAGAACCATTACAGTTTTGTCTCAACAAATGGAAGCCTTCCAAAAACATCCGTAAAAATTAGCAATAAACGTACCCTCCCTCGCTTTACAGTTCATGAACACACACAAACCGAAGCTAATTTCGCGTTCCTATCGTCGGCTTGGTCGATTTCTTGATTAAAATGCATCTTTTGCCTCCACTTAAAATCGTTGCAATAATTAAAATGTTTGAATGGATTACGAAATTTTGAAGGTAAATTTTATGCAAACTACACTGCCGGGTGAGATAAACAACTTTGAGGCGGAGCTGGCTTTTCTTTCCTTATTCAATCATTCGCCAAAACACAGCAAATCATCGGTGGCGAAATACTATAAATAAGATCGGGTTGCTAGCCTGTGTCGAAAGAAGGTCACGGAGTTTCGCAGTTCGATCTCATTCGCTTTAGCAACAAAACATTGAGACATGCATGACATAAGCTTGTCTCGCGCACCTTGATAATTTCGAAACTTCCTCCAAACTTGCTCAGCCCTGGCGCAGAGTTTTCTAGACATTATCGAACAATAAGTATTGAAATATGAAGAATAGCAAATAGTTTAACGGCTTAGCGTCTACCGAATTTGAACAGCTTCGCGAAAGCACGCAAGGGCTCTTGAAGAAAAACAGCACAGTAGCGTGCGTGTTGCAAATCGCTTTTCACCGTCGTATGGTCCATTTCAACAAAAATACCGAAAAACACAAACTCACTTTCTTCGCGCTGCTTCCAAATTGAGTTTACACATTAGAAAATCTGAAGCCATCCTACCTTGACCAAACACAGCAAGACCTCGCAGTAATCGCCTAATCCGCAAATGATTGTTCGCTGTGTTTACCCTAGCTGTTTCTCCGTCCTCGATCCAGCGTCGCAGCACAGCTTTCTACGCGGGTAAAGCTCTCGCGAAATTAATTTCACGTTTCATGTCGCGAAAAGCCCACCGGCTGCAATACGCTCAGAGTTTAATGTCGGGTTTTGCACGCTGAAGGCTCTTAACAGCCAAAAACTTGAGAACCGTGGTTACTTTGCTCTGGCGTTTACGTCTGTTACCGGAAACGTACCGCACGCTACTGATCATAGGTGTATCTTTCATGGCTTATATCTCCCATTAGATAAGAGTGCACGTGGTCAAGTTATCATTCACGGGGCTGATTTACATCAAAATATACCATGTCTACTTTTGACAACGGCCGGTCATGCTAAAGTGCAGTCGCTCTGACAGTTCGTATTGTATTTTGATGAGGGAGGCGGTAAAGTTTAGTAACTCGTCCAATAATACAAAAGCGAGACTTGTTATGATGGACAACCTATCGACAGTGTTTCACCTTGGGGCGTTTTAAGGAAACAAGGCTAAGGATCGTCATTATAATTGTTCCAAAATTTCCAACAGGTTTCTTTAACACTTGGCAGCTTTGACATGTTCTCGTACAAATCTCGCGGATAAATTTGCAGCTTTCGTTTTGTAAAGTTCATGACAACCATTTACGCCACATTTTCCTTTTTACTTTGTTCAAGAGCCTGTTTCCACTTCCATTAGCTCTACAGCGACCCTACTCACGTTTGCCTTTTATTTTCATCAAAATAATCATCAAAGCTTAAATTTCTCAAAAAAATACATAAATATATTTACAAAAATAAAGAAAATATGAACCAGCGAATAATTTGATAGAGCAAAAATTGTAATTCGCGGACAAGTGATTAATTGACGTAAATGAAATCATTCTCTGCGGAGAAAAATCGGTTGTCCTTGTCGTAAAATTAATATTACTGTACTGGTGTTTCTTTTGACACGCGAGTTTGGTGTGGGAACTGAATATGTGGCAATAATTATGCGCTAAATAAAAAGGCGCCAAAAACACGCGCTGGATCAGTTTCCAGAAATTGAAATCTTGAAAGCAAGATTTTGGACGGCGAATATGAAGCCCTGAAGAGCAACTTCCATTTTCTTTCGTAACAAAGTGGTTTCTCAATCCATTTGCGTCAGAAGACATGTCAGGTATAGCCGCAATTAGTGAGTGAAGTGGCGCGATATGTCCATCAAAGTCCTATTTTGTATGTATGACAAACGAGAATATAACAGGTTACGCGCCAGAAAGTCTGTGTAGGGCTGAAGTCTTCTGTTCCTGTGAAGAACTTGCTTCCGAGACACGCTGCGAAGATGTCAAAATCGAAGCAGACAGATTTATTTTTTGTCTCTCGCGCTTTTAAAACCACCTGACATGGTTGACATGTGCCATGAATTTTACAAAAACACTTAAAGCTTAAATATTTAACACGGGGACCACAAACTGAGTAATATAGCACAACTAGCAACGAGATGTGAAGCCAAGGTCGCCAGCAAAACCGTGATATACTTTAACTCAATTAATCAGCAGTCGGGTTCACCACTCCTGTCAAAATCATGTAAATATATTGATGCTGAATAAATTATTTTGGTGTAGTTTGAATGCCGTTCAAGGTCTTTATATGCAAGAGAGAGAGAGGTGATTGATCTTCGCTTCTATGGCCGGCGCGCTGGCTAAAATTAAGCGATTAAAGATACAGTCTAGGAAACAACCCTGTGATATTTGCCTTCTGTTTCGACGCAAAGCAAACAACAGTATAAACATTTACGACACGCAAAGCAAATATCGCGTGGGTATTGCGCCAACAGTGAACGGAAAAATAAGATGAAGCTCAAATTTACCTTGGCATGGCAATGAGTCCTGAAACTGGTGACAAACCGCGTTCGTCCTTCGTGGCTTGCTCGGGAGAAGTTGTAAAAATCCCTCCACTAACGATTATAAATCGTGGCTTGGGCAAACAAAACACCAGCTAAACACGATACTAAATAAATATTTTCAGACGAGAAAAAGCAGCACACATCAGGATTGCAGGCTGAGCGCCTTATCCGGCGAAAAGCAAGCTTAATAGCGGATGCTTCCATTAACTTAGAGAAAGAAATTCAAAAGCAGGTCAAGCTTTTTATAATCCGAAAAGATCTTGTTGTTGTATATGAATGTAGATGAACGCTCGGAGCCGGCCCTATTAAACTAGTTTCATTTACGGATTACTAAGTTGATACAGGAGTGATAGAAAACCATTGAACAAAGCTTCATTCCGGTTACCTTTATTATTTTCCCTTCTCACGGGCAAAGTCAATGCCTCCGGAACAAGAACAGCTATTTGGAAAACGGACTGATTAAACTAACGCTAACGTTTTGTTCCAATTCGTACCATAAACCTCGACTGCGTGACTCGAACACACGATGGGTGCCGAAAGACTCTTCGCTTTGCTGGCTTATTCCACTTTATCAAGTATTCAAAAGGACAACAATAGGCTTGGCGAAATCGGGACGAGGTTTATAATTTCATATTTTTAATTCGCCTCAGCCTTGAGACATGAATTAGGTGCTTTCAAGTTAATCCTTGGGCTTAGTTCAGAAATTCGTGTGAAAGTTTCTACCGATTAGCCACCCAGCACTTTATCCCATAAAAGCATCTCTCGCTAAAACAACTCGTTTTGCAGAGGTTAACCCTCCGCTGTCACGGAATCAGTGATCTCTCCTGAGCATTCCTTCAAATAAACGTTGCCTGAAAAATATATTACATAACACGTAGGGACTTTTGGTACAACTTACTTACGCTCTGTTGGTGACTGTACAGGCAGGGACGACTCACTTTATACTAAGCCAGAAGTCCAAGTTGTGTGTCAAAGAAAAGTCAATCAAAATATTAACATTTTGTTTCATGATGACTTTGCGTTTATGACTGAGATGGTAGATGACTGCCTAAAATATAACTTCGCATATCCGCTGCAATATCTACCGACAAGAAACCTAGACCGACCTTTCTTGTCCTTCTTGATTCGATTCTTTTGATTTACTGGGCTTTGGCGCATGTTTATAAGATCCAAAATCCCCTTAAATATGTATCTTTTAATTTGTACCATTTGTACTTTTGTTTAAATCAGAATAAAAGTTGTACGATAGAACCCTTTGATTCAACATTTCGTCTTTTAATTTAGTACTATATGCGGTAAAAAAGAAAGAAAATATACCAACTGCTGATGATGTCTAGACACTGATGTAAACTTTAATTTATTGTTCTTAATATCAGCTGCAATACTTACACCACAAATATTGTATACGTCCCTGTTTAATATAAACATAACTGACAGTTAGATTCGAAAATAGGATTTCTCAAACGTGTTCCAATTTCTAAGGGTTTCCAATGAGATAAGTGCATTTTGTCACGTCCCCAAATTAAAGAGACCAACAAATGAACTTAAACATGCCTTGGTCTCGTAGGGAAGACGTGATTCAATATTTTTCGCTTATCCCCGTATTGCATTGTCATGATAAACTTGACTTGAACCTTGGAAATTTTTACCCGGTTCCAGGCTCTTGTCGAGAAGAAAAGGGGCTACCGCTGAGTTGAAGGATCGCAGACATTGATTTCGTAGAGTGTTGGTGTCTTTGGCTAGTCACATTTCATTGGTGAATTACAAAAAAAGAATGATTACTTTGTACTTTGGAACGTGCACAGATCACAGGTTTCCAATTGCTGTTTCCGTGACAGATTTTTTCTTTATATACATTTTTTTTTTCTCTCTCTCTTTCTCTCTCTTTAATTTTTTTATGCCGGATTGGCCGTTGAAAGCCCCACTACAAGTTGTCCAAACTATTCAAACTGGCCGGTGCTTTTCAGATGAAAAGGCCACAGTCATTATGTCGAAAAAATAAGCCATAATTGCAGGCCATTTCACTGCTGACAACTTTTGGTTTTGATAAATATTTTCGAGGCCAATTTTTGCCGGAGATCTATTTGGAAGCTTACGATTTCATTTCGACTTCTGAACGTGCTATACTGGCTTATAATCTGAATTATAGGCGATCCTAGGCAAAACTATAACGATATTTTCCATTTTAAGCTGTGAATTTATCGGCTGGCTCAGTCATAAAGGATAATTTCATATCCTGAACGTCATAGCAATTTAACATCATAAAGTCTGCTTTTATGCAGTGAACAATGTTCAAGTAATTTTGACAACGAGGCAGAGATAAATTTACGACGGAGTTCAACATTTCAGGAAAATGTCTATGACTTGACTTATATGTTCGTACAAATAAACGGAGTGTCTTCTGAGATTGGCATTCTTTTCTTGGTTGTCTGCCAAAAACCCTTTTATTCAAGACGAATGGCGCTTAATTTTAGGACAGTGAAACCTTCTTAATTGTAATATGATTGAGCAATTTGATAAGTAAGAAATGCCATTAAAGGTTCAAAATTAGTTGTCTTCTTCCTCGGTTTTGGATTGTTTTTGAACGAAGTTGAAACTTATTTATAACTTAGCAAGAGGGTAAGGTGCTGATTCATCGCGAGAGGGTGCCAATACCACAAAAATGGCTAGCTTGTTTAGCAGACTGACGTGTAAACTAAATGCCACGATTCAGAACTTTACAAGAGTGTCAGCATTAAGATGTAAAATCCCTTCCGCCCTTCAGCTCGAATGACGTAAATCCTGCGGTTATCAGTTAGTGCTTCGGATCAGTAACCCATTGTGGGAAAATATAAAGATGATGTGAAAATGTTTCTGAGAGCCTCCCTGGGGCAACTCTGACCCAGTTAACTTTCAAATCAATCACACTGAGTCTCAGAGATTCGGTGCTGTTCTTCGATTACGAAGAAAACTTTAAACTACCCACTCTCACTACATGCCAAACGTAACAGAACAGAAATCTCAATGCTAATTCAAGGTGGCTAAGAGTGTAGCTACTCCTCCTGAAAGGGAGGCTAGCACATTACAGGTAGCCAACCCCCTTTTTTTTTTTCTTTTTTTTTTTTTTGGACGACAGCTTTGGAGACACAATTCTCCACAGAAGCTTCTGGTCTTTCCTAGGAACACAATATAATGGTCCCTCCCCGTCAGGACTGAGTACCGGATCGGCCACTCAATCCAGTGATGCAGGGATCTTAAAATACATATATGATATATTTAAATACGCTAGTAAACACTAAACGTAAACGATAAACACATGTACCTAAACGAAATATGTCCCGTGCACTAGGACGGGTGGGTACGAGGCTGCACGGCACGTCAGCGTTTACAAAAAGTTTCCGTTTATGCTGTTCGTACGAGAATACTTCTCCGCTTTAAAATGTTTCTACTTTTACTAAATACGTAGAAAATATGTAGGGAAAGCCATACTGGTCGTTTTTATTGACTAAATTCAGAATCAATCATGAATTGAAATAAAACACTTGGTAAGGAAAAGCTCAACATATTGCAATGTTTTATAAACTGAGATATGACTGGAAAAACGGTTTTCAAAAACGTTTAGAAAATTGCATTAAATTCATGTGGCAGAAAAACGCGTCCATATAGATTTCAACCGTTTTACTTCCGAAATCAAGATGTCAATTCACGCTATAGATTTCTGTAGGTCCCAAAAATTTTATGTGACATCGCTCCATACAACTTTTGTTTGTCCGGAGGTTTGGTCAACTGTTTTTGGTCAACCTCTTTTTGGCCACTGAACAAGAAATTGATTACTATAGGTGGACCCCGCTAAATCGAACCTGTTCATTTTGAATTTTCCTTTATTTAGAACTCAAAACCATTTCCCTTTGGTTTGCCCTTCAGTTATTTACTATATGATACCTCGACCTCTCGCTATATGGAACTATTTTTTGTTTTCCCCGAGAGTTCGCCATAGCGGGATTCAACTGTACTTGTCAATGTACAAAATTACGTACGTGAGCAAACAGACACTTGTAACTTACCAAATGACATCACGGGACTATCTTGCGACTGCTCTCAATCGTACAGTGAAAATAGGCTTGCAACACGCGCACGTTTGACCCGACTGATGTAGTAGATTGTAAAATATCTGTGTAAAAATCAAAAGCAATTAATTAACCAGAATCCCTAATTTTAGTGAAGAAAGTCATATAAAAGCGAATTAATGCGATAAGAAATTCGTCATTTGTTCGTCTGGATTCCCCTGTACTCGACTCATTCCCTAGCACGCGATTCCTAGCTTCGCTAAGCACACGAATCTAAGTCACATGGGTCAACAATTTGTAAGTTAAACACGCGGAGGTTTGATTAATTAAACAGCGCTGAAACTAATTAGATAACACTAACTACGTTCCGCTCTGTGCGAAATCTAAAAAATAGACATGTATGTTCATATTTAAATCGAAAAAAGCAGTAACAGAGCCCGTTTTAAACATGCTACAAGCCACTTACCGTGAGGGGCAAAAAATAAATTGGGACAACGAAGTTATTTCCCTGCCTCGTGGTCCGTCCGCAGGTACAAAGTGCTATGAAAATGACAAATCAATAGCAACAATTAATTGGCTCAAAAATTGGACAAATTGATCCTCCCAAGACCAATCAACGATTCGATAAAGACCAGAAATAATTAGAGAAAATGGTTATTAAAACCAGACATATTTACCTAACCAAGGGAGCTACCTGCCTTTCTGTAAATAAACATTGCACACCTCGCACCAGAAACACGTTATACAGATCCAAAGGAAATTTAATTTCTACCCGGCGGATTGGCGCGAATGGCAGCAGGTATCAAGCAATGACATTCACAGTTTTATCGGGAAGATTGCTAGGTAGTCTTAAAATGAAAGAGATGGGTGCAAAAGGGTTTTCCCAATCGCATTTGCCAACGATAAATTCGTTTAGCTTTTAGCCCTAGCTTTCTTTCCATTTTTTTTCATCCCTTCAATCGATGCACAAAGAAAGCAAGGCTTACAAGACAGTCCTTGACCAAACTGTTGGTGACAGGCGAAATTTTTTCGACTAGTATGAAAGCTGCCGGATCTGATTCGTACCATGTCCCTCTGTCGTTCGCTTTCTTTCACCCTGTTTGCTTATTACAATTATCAATTTTCAATGTCAGTTCAGACAGGCCCATCGAAAAAGAAACGAAAAATAATCCGAGAAAATTTCTCTCTGTAAAACGGACAAAGCATAAATAATCAGGACTTACGATATAAATTTGATATAACGATTTATGTTAAACAGTAGTGTTTTTCAGTTTTGTGTTGGCAGAGAGAGAATGACATTTGCCTAATCATGTCAGTGGACCAAACAAATATTTTCTTTTTCCCAGTGTCAAGGCCATGGTATTCCGGTGGAGTTTGCGGAGACGTCTCATGAAATGAAAAGATGCGTATTCGCTGTAAAATTGATCTAATCAGTCGAGCTGCAGTTTGGTTTTATATAACTTGAGAGGTTTCGGTAACATGACAGTAAAACACACCAACATCAGTTACGGCCTATGCTAATTTTGATGCAACGTTTTAAATTAATAAGAATTGAAGTTAATCTGTATAAGTACATCCATGAAAAAAATTATCCAAGACAGGTTGAAACCAAGCTGACTATAAACCTTCTTTGACCAACTGTTAACAAACAAAATAACAAAAAAATTATAATTTCAGTTTTGACTACATTCGATAGTAGGATAAATTATGTGTTTTAATTTCAGCACTTAAGAGCTCCGCAACATTGCTAAAAAGGAGATATTTTTGCCAATTCTTAATTCAACCTGCACCATGATCTATTTTGCATTTTAAACGCTTTATTTATCGAAAAACATTTATAATTGCGTGCATTTTGTAACGTGTTGATTATAACAGAAGGGAGAAAAGCAAACGACTACAAAGAAAACTGATTCCTTAGATTCAGCCGAGACAACTACTTCGTATCTTACACCTTCTATATCCTCGGGCGATTGCTTGATATTTTTTTCGTATTCATCTTGCTGTCGTAAATTGCATCGCTGAAAGATTGAAGAAATTTCCCAGGAAACTCAAACAAATGCCTAGCTCACGCGACAGCTTTGTTTGCTTTGGTCAAAGCAACGTGTTGCATCAACAAGGGCCGTCTGAATAAACAATTTGAAACGAAAGCAGTGTAACATGTCCGAGAATGATCCCAAATCAGTTGAAACTGGAACAAAAATCTAGTTTGTTCCTTGAATTTAAATCAGCTAAAAGAATATTTATTAGATTTTTTAGATTTATTAGATAGCCTAAGAGAACTGAAGTCGGTCGTTATTTTAATTCCTCGATAAAGTCACGATTATGTAACTTTTCCATATATTCGCATTGTCTCAAAAGCACACTGTTTTGTCGAGGTAACATGCTGAACACACGCGGACGTCCTCTCGACACGAAATATGTGTTTTCGATTTGAACAGTTAGATACAATACGGCTACTTTTGATTTCGCTAAGTCAACTCAACTTGGCGAGTTGTCCACTGAACGAACGAGAAAGTTCAGCTCAGAACAAAAAATATTTGTGAATATTAACCTGCCCACTCACCTGCTAATTGTTACAAAAGAATTATCGCACGACTGAAGTGGTCTTGATACGAGAAGTATAACACGAAGCAGCCGTAACTAATTTAACAGTCGAACGGCCGGTGCAGTCAAATTTATGGTGCTTGTGAGGGGCGTAAAATTTCCTAATACAAGTTGTCGAGTAACCAAACGTCAGCTGGGGAACGCATTCATAGAAGTGATAAAATAGTTAGCGTTTTCATGAAATATAGATGTAATGAAGATCTCCTGGAAGTCTTCAAATCGAACAAAGAACCTTCTCTAACAATTGAATACCCTGAAAGACAATAAAAATCTCCTTTAGAACAAGATGATTGGATTTTTTTGCTGGATCACATTGAAGTGAGAAATTTTAATGCACCCTTTGGAAAACGCTGTTTAATATTCGTACAGCCTATTATCATCATAGATGAATCCAAAGCTTTTTTGTTCTCGATTTTGTTTTTCTTTTTTTCTTTAATTTATTCTCGTTTGTTCAAATATCACGGGGCTTTATTTCAATGAATATTAGTCATTTGATGTGGAACTACGTAAGAACTATTTTTTTCAAACTGCCTCTAACGTTGGATTTGTGATTTGGCAGTTGATTGTTTGCTCAACAAGTTCCCTGTTTTCTTGATAATTTGGAAAAAAGGCATTTAGGTGACATGCATACAAATAGAAAAATTAACAACTTAAGCTGCTGTTCAAATTTCGCCCCAAAATTATCATAATTACCATAACCAAGTCTTGGGTCATCTATGGAAGGAATTGTTGAGGAAAATGACACGTTTTCTTATTTGTCACTTTACTGTCGCCCAGTGCTATTGTCCATGCAATTTGTTTGGTTAAAGGTCTCACGAAGCATTTGCTCTTAATTATTTATATTTTTTTAAGAATAAGGAGTACGGGCCTTGCTAGAGTCGTTAAAGAGTAGTTTTAACTATTTTTCACTTTGTTTTATTGTGAAGAAACTGGACTTCCTAAATTTTGAGTGCACGTACGAGTTTTAGTTTTCCGGATCTGTCATCTTTTCGTATCACAATAATTGGTTAACAGGCTGCGCGCAAGCAAAGAGGCTTTTTCCCAGCTCTACTAAAACCCTAGGACTCTTGGAACATTTAAAAACACTGGAACATAAGTTTACAATTGCAGACGTGAAACATTTCTGACGCATTTTTTTCCTTGCTTGCTTGAAATCATCTTTGTTATTTTTATTCAGCAACTTGGTATAATTAGGTTTAATCTTTCCTGAGCCCCAAATCGTATCTCTTCACCTCACCAAGGCATGCGGAAGGCAGCTGCAGGATTTTTCATGTTTTTAAACGTGAACTTATTAAAATAAGTGTTCTAACAACGAGGGCACGCAGATAAAACGTGGTTAAATCTCAAGTCGGTCACACAAGGCAAGTTTTAACTTGCATGTTACGCATTTAGTAATGCATGACACTTTCTATCTACACAGAATATAAAAGAAATCTGTCTTCGGCCTTCCTTTTAACGGCTCTACAAGCCTAGCAGCACAACTTTGCCTTTGGCAAGTCGGAAGGGTGATTTCCTGGGTAAACTATGATTTAGTTTTGCTTCTGTTAGGCATCGTTAAGGGCCCCCAATTTTCTGAACACTTTTAGTCGCAGAAAAACACGATTAGATTTTATGTAAAATGATGTACTGGTTGAAAAATCTCTCTCTCTCCAACACTCTTTTTCCATTAAATAAAATACACCTTTCAAAATTAATTTTGCGATTGAAGGTACTAGAAGATGCGAAGAACCGGGCAATTTGATAACGGTTTTTAACGTTACATCTTGTGTAGTCAAGCTTGTCTTGCTGAATTCTCAAAATCGTACCTCGCACTGCAGAAATAAATGTGTCAACAGCATTTCCTCTGAAAGGCACGGAAACTTTTTAACGTAATGTAAACCAGAAATTGAACTGAACCCCGAGGCTGCTTTTTTTCTACATTTCCTCCGATACAGCGGCTTGTTTATAACCTGAAGAGCCAACCTTTCTAATAAAATCAACAAATATTCTGACTTTTAAACTATTGCAGCGATCACTTGAGGATAATATCGAGATAATTTCTCTCGTTTTGTCGCTCAGTTGCCCTCGAACATTATCAGTGACCTCAACAGCTAGCTCACAAAAATTATGGTTAAATCAAAACGGATATAGAGAAGGAAATGTAGCCAAAAGTATTTACGTAACGTATCTCAAAACAACAGGTTGAATCTTGCTGTATTCACCGGCTGATAACATTTGGGTATATTTTTCTTTCAGAGATAACCATTAGCTATGCGAAAGGGAATTTTGTACTTCGACTATTTTGTCTCGAGAACTACACGAGTTGTACCAAAAGGAAATAACTTGACACAGATCAACGTTGCACGACTGGCATTTGTCACAAATGTTAGCTTGCTTTTAAAGGCTAGAGTGAATATCAAATAAACATTTTGAAAACTGTCCGAGCAGCTGTGCGTGTGCTGATGGTAACATGATTCTTTTGCCCTAGAAAAACTCTGTCGCTTTGTAGTTTTACCATAGAGTATCACGAACGTTTTCGCATTTTCGAATTGGTTTTTGTTCTCTCCTTTCATAGTGAACATTTAAGATATTTTATTACGCTTTCTTCCAACGTTCAGCCCATTTTCCACACCTACAGCTCCGACATCACTTATACGCTTATTACGAGAAACGTTTGTATTGTAGTCCTGTTTTATTCAATGCAAAACTCGTTGAACTTGAAGGTTTTATTTTGTTTTATAATTACTGACCTTTCGCAATGTTCTTTTACGGAAACTCGACTTGAATCCAGTCCAAACTGAAGAGGGATACAAAACAAATCAACTTGAGTGCATGAAATTTATTCTCATCTCAACTGAGGACGTTTGAAAACTGAGTTTAACAAAAGATCGATGAACTTGACCGACGAAAATTAATGTGCACAATATGAATGATTTACCTTTTGAATATGCTTATCAGAACAAACTGATTTTGTCCACGTTTGACGGAGTGATGGTGTGACTGAAAAGCCTTCCTGAGGTTAATCAAGAGTAATCTATCTTTTCCGCTCGCTGTCCTTCCAGACTGCCAAACACATTTAGTCCGCCTCGTCGACGTTTCATTCAACTAAAAATGAATAAATTTAACTTGATGTATATTTTCAAGACATACATGTACTTTGGCGTTTTAATGTATTATCAAGAAAATTGCTTTCCGACTTGTCAGTTGTGTTATAATTTCAGACAGGTGAAGTTACATTATGCGCAGAAAATCATTACAAGCAGGACAAAAAGTAGCAGCATCTGTACTACACATATATTTACTGTTCATTTGTGTTTGCGAATGTTGCACACTTTCTTTGGTGCCCTTGTGGTAAACAAGTTGAGCCGGCAGCCGTTAAAAGCTGTTGTGGGAGGTAGTTCAATAGGCTTCCTATCAAACCGGCGGGAGGGAGGGAATTCGTAACCCGTTTGTAGTTTTAACTAATTCGGCCGGATAAAGACAAAACCAAACGGTGCAAGAAAACCTTTTTACAGACAACTTATGCAAATCTTTTCATGCAATTATCGTCTTCTTTAACACAGACTTTCCTGAGGCGAACGAAGATCGTTATATTGTTTGGTCCAAATCTTATTTGGTATTGGTTTTAAAAGCTCATTGTTTTTGTGAAGAACTAAAAACATGCCAACGTTAAATTATAAGTGGGTGCAGGCTAGTGTAGCAACGTTGAGGTTTTAACTTGATGCAAACGAGAACGTGACTCTTGAATTAAGAAAATACTTCGTTTGGTATCATATTTGCAATCAATTGGCCATTTTCTCAGCCTTTGTAGCTTGGCAAAAGCTAAACTGTCCAGTTGTCATCAAACTTTAAACGGCAATTGACAAGTTGCTTCCCCTCAAAGTAACTGAACAATTAACAGACTTGCGATAATCAAATTCCTCCCTCAAAAGTAATTACTGCCTTTTTTTGCATAAATTACTGTGTGAAAAGCTGGACTGCTAAAACAGGAGTGGAGTAAAGGGGAGAAGAACAGCTCAGTCTTCAAGCCATACAACACTGAAAACATGAGTATTTTATTCACCGATACCGATGAGTCAATACGTTTTAACATGAAAAAGAAAGAGGACTTGTAAACTGCTTAAAACGTCCTCTATTGTTGAATTAAACATGAACCGCTAAATTAAAATCGTTTTGTGGTAATTTCACAACCAGAAAAATCACTGATTATTTTCAATGACAGCAAGTGATATTTCATGCAAAAACCTACACGAAATTAACAGGAGGTGGTCCGCTAACACACCCTTTGTTGTCCTAGTGCAAATTTTGGGAAGTTTAATTAAGAACGTCTGCGTCTTACGGGATTAAAATTCAATCTTACTTGAATGTTGAAATGTTCAAGGTTTGAGTGGTTGCATTTAGCCTTTGTGAACGTCATAAACGATTTGGCTGAATATATTTTTCATTTATTTTTCACAAAGCTTCTCCTTACAATGAACAACTCGATTTTTCGTCATTTTCTGCTAAGTTGGTTATTGTTTTGCTAATTAACTCTAGAATTTCAAATGAGTTTCATGTATTAATAAGTTCTGAAAATTTAAAAAAAAACATTAACACAGAATACAAATGTTTTGTGAAGAAGTGAATATTCTCTGTAAAAAAAACCGTTTCTAAGGTTAGCATAGGTAAATCACGTGATTCCTAGAGTAATTTGTAATAAAAAATTCACGGTCGCAAGTTAATTGTTCAAAAACTTATATTTTGTTGTCCTTTTTAGAGCTTATTTACCGCTAATTGTTCTTAGATTACTTGTTAATAGTTCGCAAAAACGTCATAACTTGAAACAATACTTCATTCGGACTGAATAAGCTTGAATAGAAATAACCCGAACATCTGAACATGCGCGAAGACTGAAACCATTCTTGGTCTTTTATTGTGCATGCTCTACAATCTTCGGAATTATTAGACAAGCTCTGAGTCTGCGGCGGTGGTTCGTTCACCGAATCGTGGCAAGTTTGGATGATGAGGGGCAAAATAGGAGGCATTGTATATTATATTGAGCGATAGTATGTGAGAATAATGCAGAAAGCTGTCGATAGCCACCTTGATTCATGACCTAACTGAGTATAGAATATAACAGACACTCGTGTATAAATTTTAGAATAAGCCAAGCATATTAAACGGCCATTCTTTCCAGCTTGACACAATACCGTCCGTAACAACAATAAGAACTCTTTCTTAGTGTCCTTGATTATGGGCTACACAAATAAATAACCAGGTAAACTAAGTTTATCCGAGTTTTATCTACAATGTAGTCTTAAACCTCGCTCGCTTACTGTATTCAACCTTGAAACTCATGAGGTCGACTTGTGGCAAGTTTTATCGTCTGTCTGATTCACACTACTAAAACAACCGTGACAATTACAATGCAATTTGTAAAAACAATGTTAAGCACGCGCGGAACTGTAAATTGCGCATTTGTAAGTGTTTTACGGTCTAGTATAACTGAAACCAACATACCACCTTAGAACAAACATGACCACTGAACACATCTGGGCGAGCACGATGGCTGTCTATAGGAATACCATCGAATTTAATCGCATTCTGTATATTAAGGGAATTGTAAAGTCTAGCCAATCTGGCAAAGACGTCTGATAAGATTTCGATTGGAATTTCAAGATCAATTGGTTCGCATGTGCCACTGATACCAAAGGATTTTCAGGCCACTCCTATAAACCAGTTAGCCATTGTCTGAACTGGTTTATCGAATAATCTCGTTCAGAGTTTCATAAGCCAAAATTACTAGATTTGTATTAGCATATGTCTCGAGGGCCATCACATTACTAATTCACCGCAGTTTTACGCCATGCAGTGGGCAGAATTGATAGCTGAAGGAGAGTAGACCACCGATGAAGATATAGCGAGGAACTTTAGCCTGAGCGAAGAAACAGGAAGGACAGCTAGGAGTGGACGGAATTAAGAGGCAGAAACCTCTGCCGCGCCCGAAATAGACGACCCGCTTGGAAGCGCGTCTTTTTAATATCTACTAAAAGACAGCGAACAAATGAATGTAAATTTCTTAAATATGTCAGTTTCTGTGGGCTACAATAGTCCTTTTAAGCTATAAATCCCTGTGTTTTGATCATGATTGATTGTAGATTGATTAGGAATTCTAGAGTTGAGACATTTCACGGCTCTCAAGCTTCTAACAAACAATTGGATTATGAGCTCAAGATTTCTATCGCGGGGTGGTTGACGAGGGCGCAGCCCGAGTCGACTATCAGGCGAAAGAAATTAAGAGCGAATAATCTAATTGTTTAGGGTAAATCTACTAGTTGTTCAAAACTCTATCTTAATCCTCCTCACAGGCGTTTTAAAAACACAAAGAAGCGGCCACAATTTCGTTAGCAACCGCACACTGCTGGGCTACTCACTACCTACTACAGAATAGATAGTGATTCGCCCAGCCAGTAAGAGAACGGCATTCGTGATAGAACCGCGCTTGAGGTATAATTATAAAGTTTAGTCGCATTATTGAGCCCAGACAGCCAAAAGGTTAAAGGTTAAATCAATACAATTAAATAGGCACGACACGCAATTCGTTTTAGAAATGAAAACGTAGAAATTGGAATTCAACCCTAAATTGTAAGATGTCAGCTTAACTAAGTTAAGTCGGGAGCACTTTTTTTTAGAAGAAGTTGAAAAAGCAGAAGAATTTGGCCGAAGTTGAAGAGATGCACGGATAAAATGGGTCTCCGCACTCCGCACTTCAAAGTATTGGTCGTGAACTATCTTCTCTTGTGTTAATTCATGACGCGGCTGCATGCCGATATTGTGAAGAAGGATCTCAGTTAACGGACAGAAGACCAGCCGAAATAAAAGGAATCGCCAATTGAGAGTAAACTGAATAAAGCACATTTTGCTATTAGAAATGTTGCGCAATGATGGCAAATCTTCCTACATTTGAACATACTAACTATGATTTGAAATAAGTCACTTATTTGACTTTTATGTAATCTTATCAAATTAACATATCTTATACATCAAACTAATTAAAGTAAAAGGTTGATTTACGTTTTAACACGCATCTGCAACATTACAGTAGTTCACTGAAAATAAATCGTTTTGCAATAAGTATCCAGATTAAAATGGATTACAGCTGATTGAGAAGTGCTTCCTAAAGATTTTGCCAAGAGACCAAGTTCTCGGCAGTTCTCTCAAAGATTGAATTATTCTTGATTGAATCAGTCTTTTTATTAGATTCCACAAACATCTGTGGGGGACGAGTACCAAAAGAATTAACTGAAGTGTAGCTATTATTTCTTCCCCTGGAGTAAAATGCCAAAAAGGTTTGTTAGCGACTTCCAGCCTCTATGGGAAGATTCATGCTGACGTCATTGCTTACATTTTTGCTCATTTGCATACGGCTTTGTGTACAGAAGGAAACATGTCAGATATGAATTGACTCCAGGAAGCTAGAGAGCTAGACGAACTTAATACATGGTGAAATTTTTAGCTCTTTGGGTGTAATATTCAAGGAGAAATTGTCTTTCAAAAACTGCCAAATGTCTGGGTGGCAAAAGCGCTAATAAGCTCACACATTCTTTGTAAAAGTTGGAGTTTTTAAACCCGTGTTGCACGGAAAGTATTCAATACGTCAGGCTCATATTCATTGGCAGAGTTAATCGCACTATGAGCTTTCAATATTCAGAACTGATTTATTTGTAGCCGTCCATCAGAAACTGAATTGCTTATGCTAATGAGGCAAGTATTGTAAACAAGGATTCCCCTATATGGTCATTCCTCATTATATAAATCCCATTCCCGCTCCAAGAGCCTGGGAATGAGAATGAGAAATCCTCAGGGGATACTCGGGGGCGGAGGCGGGGAGATTCGGAAATTTCTAGTGGCGGGTGGAACAGTAGTTTCAGGAATTTTCCAAAGAAAAGACAACCTCGCAAAGGGTACCAAAATTTCCGAACATTTCTGACTGGGAATTTCTGTTCCATTTGATTTCCTCCTGGGTTTTTCGGTTGAATGGTTCGCATTTGGGAAATTCGATCAATAATTTTTGAATTGTCTGGAAACTTTCCTAGGAAATTTTCGTACCATTTGCATTTAATTTCAAACACATTTTCAAAACTAAACTAATCTATTGAGAGACATTTTCCCCTTGTTGCTTGAATTTCAAATAGCTTAAAACTGACCCTTGTTTCAGCTATCGCATTTTCGCTCCATTCCCCTTCAGTACTAATTATTGCCAAGGTAAAGATGGGTGTATTTTTTGAAAGGGTGGCAGTTAGTTTAAAATTCTACTGACAGCAGTTGTAATGTGAATATAAAGCCAAACTTACCTCAGTTCACCAGGGACTATGGAAGATAATTCAAGAATAGCTTTCTTGCTTTTCCCTTTTTTTTTCTTAGTTTTCCTAGCCCCTCGATAACTTTGCCTAACGGAAATATTTGTCTGTATTGAAGAATTGAAAAGAAAAAAAAATTAGTCTGGCAAATGTTTGCACCTTTTTTGCTATTTTATTTTTTCCACTGTCTGCTCATAGCTTTCCTAGCTCCTGGCCTGATGAAAGTCAGTTTTTGCTTTATTTTTTGTTGCAAAATCATAAACCTCGCACGCTCGGTTACAAAAAGGAGAGGCTTGTTACATGTAATGAGGTGGAAATTTTATTCTGGAAAGAGAAGTGAAAACTTAGAGGAGGGAGAAAACATTCACTGAATTAAAATATGTCAGCGCTCTGATGAGATGGACCAAAACGGTTGTCAAGGGACCGTTAGCAACGAGTCAGCCAATCAGCACTTAGTTTCTCACTCGTTCGAGCAGCAAAACAGTTCGAACACTGGTTGTGTTCAAAATGCCGCCAGTAAAGACGCAGAAAAAGGTTCGCCCTTCCACCGCTTCGGGGGCATTAGAATCTCACGAGTTTGTTGACTTACTGGACGATCTTAGACCAGCCACTGCGCCGGGGAAAAATTTACTGGGACTCGATCCTACGTATGTTACTTCGAGACATCATGTTCCTGGGGTCCCGATCACTTCGAAGTTAAGAGGAAGACAAATTTTTGGTGGCATACCCGAGAATGATTTGAAAGGAGCACAAGGAAGGAGAGCTACTTTGGGTGGCTTGGAAGATGTCGAGGAACATGAAAAACCAAAGAGACCAGCCACTGCCGTCGGAGTTTCAAAGCAAATCAAGGTAAATTGTTTTTCAATCTACAGCTTGTGCATGCAGAACATCGAAGCATGCAGAAGGGTTTCGAATGTTGAAATTTGATCTTTCCCGCCTTAGAATTGAACACTGTTATAAAGAGAAAATTTTTGGTGTCTGTATGCGGAGTCTAGGTATGCGATTGTGGAAGTTTTAATAATTCACACAGTCTGTTTTATTCATTACATCTCAATATTCTTTCATGTGGCTGTTCCTACACGTTTGGTTTGACGACTTCAAGAAAACAACTTCATTGTCTACACGCGCTCTTGGTGCAGTTTTCTTATACTGAATCTCAGACTTTGTATATATTATTTCCCTTTTGTTATGATCGTGGCTTATTTTTTTGTAATCATGTTTATACTAAATTTCTTCTGTTCAAATGGATGTTAATTCAATGAGCTTTGAAGTTGTTCTTGTTTCACTAATTACTAAGTGTCAATAATGTTAATGAATTCCATTAACGAAATTTAAAAATTCTCCGTGAAAAGGAAGAATAGGTGAGTTTTGTTTTCTGGAAAGAAAGTGATAACTTCACATACATATATATACTTTTTTTCTTGTGGATCAACAAGGGCAATCCTAACCAACAAACATGTTACAGGGCGTTGAAAATTTACATTAAATTCCTTGAAACACCCCATATCTTAATATTTATAGCTGTGTTGATAAGCTGTTAATAGGACAATGTGATCAATTCACTGTCTGTGATTGGTTAAATTTTTTTTGCGTCGTTTACAATTCAACACTCCCTAGAAAATTGTTTGTCCTATTTTAAAAGTGGCATGGCAATAGTA
>Ga0126338_10000533_pt1 | contig 20936 bp, 12 predicted proteins | sample OrbCmetagenome_2_FD_92529 | JGI IMG/M metagenome (GOLD analysis project Ga0126338, IMG submission 92529) | Coral microbial communities from Petempiche,Puerto Morelos, Mexico - Orbicella C C metagenome | ecosystem: Host-associated > Invertebrates > Cnidaria > Coral | place: Petempiche,Puerto... | reverse complement strand
TGGATTCTCTCAATGATAAGCTGAAAGGGAAGACATTCACTAAGATTAAAAGACTATCTACAGTCATAGCTACCGAAAAAGGTAAAGGTAGAGTCTGCATACAAGCCAAGTGGTGCTTATCTCTGGTTTCCACAGCATGAAGCAACTAGGGATATTTCTACTCCCCCCCTGGATGGGATGCTAGTCCATTGCAGGGTTACCCCCAGCATTAAATTCACCGGTACCCATTTACACACCTGGGTGGAGAGAGGCACTGTGAGAGTAAAGCGTCTTGCCCAGCACCACAACACAATGACCCCAGCCAGGGCTTGAACCCGGACCACTCAGTCCAGAGAGGAGTACACTAACCATGAAGCCACTGTGCCTTGACAAAGCTACAGAACTGATGTAAAAATTTTACTGATTGATTGGTTGGTCGGTTGTTTCAGTTTGATGGTAAAACAATGTAAACTCATCTCCTAACCTGAATAATAATACCTCCAGCCATACACAGTGGAAACAGGGGTATGCCAGAGAGAAAGTTAAGATCCTTGAGCTTCTGTGAAGTGCTTTCAATTGCAATCAGTCCCTGCTTTAATCCATAACCAATCAACATAGCTATTCCCAGTACTGCCAGGTGAAATGCCAGCACGTCTATAGAACTTGCTCTAACTGTTTGAACTCCAGCTGAGGGCCGACTGCCAACTGCATATACACCCCTTGGAAAATGTGAAAGAAGACTTAGGTAAGGCAGACAAGTATACGACTGGGTGGAAAATTAGTTATAACCTAGTTGTACAGTAGAACTCTGAAAAAAAACAAAGTGCCTTGAAGGTGCTGGGGAAGTATGAATATTTAATAGCAACCAGGCTTTTAGCCAGTATTTGAAAAGTGGGTGTCCAAAATGTGCTAATATTATGTTCTGCTCAAACGAACAATTATTTATTATGAAAAATAAAACAATTTTCTTTAATAAGTGGCTGTCCACAGGATACCTGCACACCCATCTGGCTAAAAGCCTGATAGCAATGGGGGCTTATTTGTTCTGGGGGCCCATGCAGTCATGGAGACACACTTGTGTGTTAGAGTTTAAAGAAAAGGATGTTATCTATACCAACCTAATGGATATCTTGACCTCCTGAGCTGTGTCAATCCTCTCCCTCTTCACCCATCCCCTGTGAGTGGCAATGTTAACTAACATTACACCACAAATGACTGAAAAAACAAGTCCCAGAGTTGCACTGGCCAAACCAAAGTCTCCGCCATTAGGAAATCCAAGCTGTGGAACAAAACAATCTAGTGTGAGATCTGATCAGTGGATAACTGAGTGTTCTTGGACATCATTCTGTTCTGGGAAGTGAACAAATTTCCGAGAACATAGCTCAAGGAAAACTGTGAGCTTTAAGGAAAAGATAATGTTGAAGGACAAATATCCAAGCACTTTTCCTGCCAAATGGAGGCCATTATGAACACTATCCTTCAAATATTTTTTGCAACACATGCAGTTTGGAAAATTAGGGAAAATCACTTGGCTATACTCCCCAGTTTTTGCTGGGGCATATTCAGTCACATGATGTGTTTAGACCAATTGCACACGAGCGCAAGCATCTGATGGATGATAAAGTTAATTATCTCATCATGGTAACTTACTGCTTTGTATGTTGGCGTGAGTCCTCCAGCAGTCCCATGACCACCTGCAAACCCCACAGGAAGAACAGTAGCGAATAAAGGACTGACACCAAAAGCAGGAATCTGCAAACAATGGGACCTGGTAACTAATTCATCCAATGGTGCAATACAAGAAGAATGTGGCTAAAATTACCATTGGTGCACTTTATCAATCAATGCATTTTTTATTCCTTTTCATTGACAGAAAGCCCACCACATGACCTGCAAATAACTGCCTACAAATAATGGTCTGCTCTTGCAAAATACCATCCAAATGTGGTTTGTTGCAAAAAATATCCAGTGCTCATGTGCATTGTAACCATGCTCTTGTGTGAAAAATGACAGATCACTTCCCTGAGCTGTCAGAGAATTATTTAAATATGAAAACAAACTTGGTGAATGAATGATAAAAAAATTTTTGGACTCAGTTTCTGCACAATATTGTCATTTGTCAGTGTCTCATAGATTAATTATTTGCCTCAATCAGCCTTCAGCTTCAGCAAATAATTGATCCACTAGCCACTGACAAATCACAATATTTTGCTCAGCCTTGTCCAACAATTATTGTTAAGTATGCATGCTTTCTCAGTATAGAACAACTGGCTATTCCAAAAAGTTCATTATACAAGTAGGGAAATTATCATAGGAGAAATGTGGTGATGACCACTAGGGTAGCAAGGAGTCCTTACCAACAGAGCACCAGTCACAACAAGTGCGACAATCCATTGTCCCCAGGCAATAAGCATGCCATACATAAGCTGTGGTCCTGCCTGCTTCCATATCACTGCCACATTAGGAATCTGGGTACCAAGAAACAATGATGAGAACACAATATTGATGAGGAATCCTGCCAGGTTGTACCTAGGGAGAAAGAAAGAGAAATATAGCTCATGTTGGCCAGCTACTGCAACCTTGGATAGAATGTGTTCGAAAATGCGCAAAAACATGAAATTATAAGTGTAATACCTACAGACTACATGAGAATAAGTGTCAGCACCCCATTCCTCCTTTCAATGTTGGAAAACGGTAAAATGCAAGCTTGCGTTAGATGCAAGTGTTTTGTCAACATTGCACAGGGGAGGGTAGGGGCAAAAGACATAAAGAATTAATTTTTCCGACCCTGTTGACCAAGAAGGCCTTGATCTGAGACAGTGCAAGGCACTTTGTGTACTAAGCACACTGAGAATCAGCAACAAAGTGATGGGGGCAGAAGAATGGGGTTACCAAACCTCATGTTTACACCATTATGTGTAAGGCCCATAAGCAGTCAACTCTCATCCCTCTCTCAGCCAGCAGAAATCAAGAGACAGTGGGCTCTGGCAACTGGTCTGAATTTCAATCTTTTAAAAGAAAAGTATATTATTTCAGGCCATAAAGGAAAGTAATTATTAGGGTCCCTTGCATGTGATGTACTTCTAGCCTTACTTTTTCCACAAATTAAAATCAAGGTGCACGAGTACTTCAAAGCGCATGACAGCGAAAAACATCTGTCGATAGGCAATTTCACGACAAGAAAAAACAATCTGGAAATTGTGTAATTAATGTTCGTGGAACGATTAAATTTTGAAATTTAAATCTTAACTTAAATGTCTTATTATCCTGATTTTCGTCGTGACAAGGTAGTAAAAACCTTAGCTTAATGGCAGTACTTCGCAATTTCCGCCCAAGAATTCCCGATTGAAAAGCTGAATTGCGATTTCATCACTGGGTTTCTCTATGTAAATGTTCACCAAAACCAGTATTTAGGGGGTGTTATGTCTTTATTTACATACACTTAAGCTTACACATCTCGCTTCTTAGCTAATACACACAACAAAAAAATACATACCATCCTCTGGTGAAATTTAATGCGATAAATTTAGAAACATCTTTGTTGAGGCTGGCTACTTGCAGTACAATCAAACCCAGAATCCCGCCAATGACGGAGGCAGGTAGGTAAAGCTTCTGGAAGATCCATACGTACAGGCGAAGGAACTTCCCCAAAACAAGAAGAAAGCACAGCCAACAAAAAGATGCCACCGCTGAATAGGCCATAGGTATTTTTGGCTCCTCACAAAGCCCGGCATCGTTAAAAACATAGCCTGCACTGCAGAAACAAGAACTTGCATTCGCGGTCCCAGTGCAGACACCTCCTGGTCCGCATGAATTCGTCACAGACGCATTGCAGGTCATGGTGTCAAGAAAGTAGTTTGACTTGTAAAATAAAAAATAATTTAAGGAAGAGAGCACCAAACGATTCTCGGACAAATACCGTCAAAAGATCAACAAACGCTTCCCATATCTTGTTTATTCTCGTCCCGTTAGAGGACGAAAGCGCTGCGAGGTACCAACCGGGCCGCCAAGCGTGGCACAGGTCAATATTTTGATTGACGGGCTAATCTGTTGATAAGATTGAAGTGAGTGGGTTTCGAAAAGGGACTTTAATATGCATATTAAAGAAAAACAATAAAAGCTTCTATGGACGTCTGTTTTTGAAAATCAAACAAAATTAGCGTTGTAAGAGTGAAATAATTCATCTGCTTGAACCTCGTCATGGAAACGCATGCGAGTCAGATTAAAAAGAGACTTAATGAAGGTCTTAGGACGGGAAGTGGGAGTTGGGGGATGGGGAGCAGTGCGGGTATTATAGCTCATAAGTGGCAAGCTCGTGTCTGAAGAAAGTCGAAGAATTATTTTAACATTTTTTTTAGTTTATCTTATTCTGTCCCAGCTTGAATCTAGAGGCTTAGCTGGAATTCAGAATAGGAGAGAATAAGATGAGTGACAAACTTTTTATTTAGACATCGACCTTTGCTAAAGTCGGAATAAAAACAAATTAAAAGCTATGTTTAATTTTGTCAAAAATAGCTAAATTTGCACTTTTGAACTATTTAATTTTACTTAATTCAGTATAGCTCTTGAGCGTTCAAAAATGAACACGAGCGACTCCATTCACTTCCCTCAAATGTTTTAGCGCGCGCTCCTAGCAGCCCCGCAACGACAGGGAATTGGTTGGCGTGTTTTGGCGAATACTACAATTATTCCACGAGCGCGCGGAGAGCGCGCGTTAGATACGAGATGGTAGATAGCCAACGACGCGCTTATCGCCGAGTTGGCTATAATCATCTCATATCCAACAAGCGTGAGTGGAATAACTGTTTTATTAAAAACGCCCCCAAAATTATAGAGAACTAGACTGAAATAAAAACGCCCCAGAGATTCACGCGTACGCTTGCCATATTTGTAGAGCATGGTATAATTAAACAATTATTCACCGAAGTGGAGGTAAATATCCATCACTTTCACCGACATTGAGGTAAATAGTTGTTTTAGTATATAACACACAAGCTGAATAATTAGCGGACCAAAACTGACGTTATTTTATGTGTGGCAAGCGGTCGCAAATTTTAAAATCTCTCGCGCCGGCTGCTTGGAGGTGAATAGCACTTGCTAATCACCTCGAAGTTAACCAGAGCGCGCGAAAAGCACTATTCACTTGTGTGGTATATACTAATTGCTCATAACCCATGATGGCTAAGCCAAAGAAAACTCTCGAATTGCATTATCCAATGATCCAGTTTTTAATAAACACATTTATACCGACGGAAAAAGGGAAGGTCAACCTCAATACCCAGCTACCTCGGCGAGGGAATTTGAAATAATCGTACATAAATAACAGCGAACTGTCTTTCTAAGAAATGACAAAGTTGGCTCGGGGCTGAGGAAGGTAGGCAGACACTGGGTCCGAGCTGACTTTCTTAAACTTTCGATAGTTGACTCACCTACCATATCATGCGCATTCTTCAAAAGATGGCACGTGAGAGGGCAACCTCCGAACACGGACAACTTTTATCCATATAAACAGGCCCTCAATTGGTACTTAAAAACAGTCCAGTCAGCAAGTATTAACAGAAAATTTATTCTTTGACACAACAAACAGACCAAACCCAAACCCAGCTGCAAAGTGATGGCAAATAAATCCAATCCGAACGAAGCGCCTTTTCTTGCGACCAAGCTCTATTCGAGTTCGTTAACAGCGCGCTTGATGTAGCGCGCCTTGTAACACTGCGTCGCTGCGACGTAACGAAACGTTATGCAACAAGCGTAACTCAAGCCGCTCAGGCGGGAACGTTAGCTTTACCACAGGTACACCAGTGATAAAACCTACAGTGAAGAACTACCTGCCGAGGGTAAAAACTAGGAAGAAATGGTGTTCAGGTTCTATGTGAACCATCCTGACTATCGACAAATACCGGACAAATTAATAGCTGGGTTACCTGGGGTTGCTCAGGAGAAAGAAAATAAGAACTGGAGTAAAGACAAGAACCAAAATCTGGACGATATCCAAAATCACATAGTTTCTACTTAACTTGGACGAGAAATGGCTACATAAAGACTAAAACTCTAAATATTTTAACTACAATACGTAATTCCGGGAAGAGAGCAAGATCTAACCTATATTACCAACCAAACAATATTCTACACAAGTTTAAAAAAAATATTGAAAATTTCTTTTAACTCTGCAATTCAGTAGAAAAGAAAGAAGCTAGAACACTTCCAGGTCAATTTTGATTGCACTCACTAACCCTTCCCAGCATTCTCTCTTAGCCGACCTGATCCAGACTCGTACCCAGTCTTTATTTATTTGGTTCTAGGGTGTGTGAACTCTGCCAGGTGTGACTGCTGATTTCTCTCTTTGCAGGCTCTCCGTAGCACTGTGTCTCAGTATGGAATTTCGCGATGAATTTCGCGATTTCGAGAGGGGACGAATATTAGGCTGATTTAGCAAGAGAACGGGAACGTCACTTGACAACGGCGCGCGCAGTACAAATACCCAAATATGGTCAAATTAGAACAGAATCCAGGTTATTCCGCGCGCCCTGCAGTCGTCATCTGACGTTCCCGTCCTGTTGCTAAATCAGCCTATTAAGTGTGAAGAAAAACGTCTCATCATCCGTGCTACCCCAGATCTCACCTCAACCGACAAATAAATAAAGACTGCCTTACTCATGTAACTGTTGCGTGACAAAACTTAGTCATTAGACTACTACAACAATGAGGCTTAGTGGAGACTACATGAGAACATCTCGCGCGAGACTTGGGTGATTGAAAGGTTCGCACCCTAAGTTCTCTTCTGTTCCAGTTATCCTCACACTCTGCCGTGTGGCTGCCTTCCTTACAGCGCCAGCTACACTTGGACAGTTTATCGTGCTGAAGTTTACAATGAGGACATGACCTGTCACTTGTAGTCTCTCTTCCGTTACTAAACGACCTTGGCGCGGGTACGCGTTTGGAATTTGAATCTACATCTGCGTCGGTTTTACCTTGATCGTGTTCTTCAGAATCGTTGTTTTGACTGTTTGCTCTTGTTCTCGGTGATCTAGGGGACCTCGGTTCTTTTCGGCCAGGAGATCTTCGCCGTACGTAGTCCGTTATTCGCGCCTGTTTATTTCTAGTGTTATCTTCCATTGCTGATGTGCTTTTAGAGCGTTTCCGTTTGACGGTCTTTCCAGTCTCCTCAAGTTCAACCACGTTTTCTGGTCTGAGCGGGTCGTTTTCTTTTCGACTCTCATCGTCAACTTCCGGTTTCACCGTTGGGTCGTCTTCACCTCCGGTCTCAGCTGTTTCCGGTTTCTTGCTGGCCTTCACTGACCGAGAGAATCGCCCGCGCGTTTCACGCGACACTGCGTCAGAATTCTGCCACTCTTCTTCAGAATTCCCAACTGTTTCTTTATCGCTTTCCTCTTTCGATTCCTTCACAGCATTTGGAAATGAAAAGTGTCGCCTCCGGCGTCTCTGTGGTTTCTCAGAGGCGCTTTGCTGATGACTGTCATGTCCCACAGTAGTTTCTTCCAACTCAGTTATCGTGTTCCGCAGTACACGCTTGGGCGCGGTGGCGCTTGTTTCACTAAAGCTTAGAGTCTTAGTCCGAGTTCGTTTTCTTCTCGTGGTTTCATTATCACTATTCGTTATGCTTTCCAGTTCTTTACTAGAGCCAGCTGCTGAATCTGCCGACTGGCTGGACGAGGAAGATTGTGTCACAAGGTGGCTGTTTCTGCGAGTTCTCCTCGCTGGTGACGAGACTAGGACCTCTTCTACAATGTTGACTACTTCATCAACAGCCCTACCCCTGCTATCAGGGTCACCATGCCCTCCCTCTGAATTGTGCTCTGTACTGGAACAGTCTCCTGAACTGCTGGAAGTACTGGAAGACTCCATCGTACTGCTTATTCTAGAGGAGAGCGACTCCGCCACGCTACCACAGCCGCCGCCTTCACCGGCGGCAGGCAAGCTGCCGTCGCCACTGAAGTTGTCTTTACACATGGCGAGTACCCAGTGAACTGCCTCCTCGTCCATGTCGCATGACTCGTCTGTCATCACCGCGTGCTCCTGCCAGAAGACTTCCTCACGAGCCCGGTATAACTCACGGCGCATCTTTTCTCGCTTGGTAACCATGTAGCACAGGTTACGTAACTGCAAAGTGGAAAGTGTGTCTAAGTACAATACGTGCAAATATTAAACCAATAAAAGTGCAGGGTCTTGTGGGCTAAATGACCTGTTTTTCCGAATTCTTCCGGGAACAGGGCGCAAATTTAGCTGAAAAATTCTCTAGGGGGGAATCTCTAGGGGATCGAAACGTGCGGTGGTGTAGTTACTAAAATGAAACAGCAACTGTGCAAGAATTCAGTCCACAGAAAGTTCTAGCATTAATTCGTTATAATCAAAGGAACTGAAATACATTGATCAACGTATTCTATAATTTTTTAAGTGTCCCCAATTAGTAAAGAGTCTTTACCCTCGGCTATAGATTCTGACAAAGTCATTGACTGACTGACCGACTGATTGATTGATCTAGAAGTCTCACCTTCTCCAGGTTACACCTCAGTTTCACGATTCGCTCTAGCTGAGCCTGAAGATTGCTGGAAGAATTTACAGCACCCTGAAAATAACACAATAAACAATGTAACAAGTGTCCATTCAACAGGAATGAGCGGTCTCGAAGTAGTCATTTCAGAGTTTTCTTCCATCAAGCTCTAAAATTTCCACAATTTAAGGAGGCACTCATATTACGATAATTTAATTTAAATTTGATTTGAGGTTTTTATCTAAGTACGAGTATATTAGGGCACAACACCAACTATAACCAATCAAAGACCGCCAATTAGAATTCATAGTTGCACGGACCTACCTAAAATACTGTGACCTAGCACCCTTTGATAACTTCACCCACCTGTTTTCCTGACAGCTTCTCCTGTTGTTGAAGAGTTGGTGGAAGCAGAGGGACATCATCCTGAGCCTAACAGAAACAAAAGTTTGGTTTTTCTTTTTAACTCTGGTGATACGGAGGAGCAAGTGGACGCAATTTTGCAATACAGTTGAATCTCGCTATTTCGAATTCTCAGGGGAAACGAAAAAATAGTTCGAAATAGCCCCTAGGAAATAGTCGATAGAAAATGACTTAAGGGCAAATCCAGGGGAAATAGTTTTTGAGTTCGAGATAACGGGGAATTCGTAATAACCGAGTTCGAATTAGTGGGGTCCAACTGTATAAAACTTGAGTAGACTTCCTTTGGATGGCCAAAAGAACTCGCTTCTTTATCTGCAAGTGTACTAGGGTTGCCAAAACAGCCAAGCTCTAGCCTAGCGAAATACGATTGAGAACAAGGCTACAGAAACTTTCGTTAAATGGCAAACTAGTGTAAACTGAGCCCCCACTGGCGTAAAAAATTGATCTGATCGAAGCAGGTGCAATTCATTGCAAGTCAAGTGATTGCATGTAAATAATGACCAGATGAAGCCACAAGCCGACACAAGTGGCGAACTTTTATCTATTTTGCGATTAACTGGGATATACAATACCTTTCTCTTAAGCGCCCAAAACTTGTGGATCTTAGTGGCAAGTTCTTTGGGAAGGTTCAGATCTTTGACAATCTCAGCAGGGCTGACAAACTTGTAGAACTCTTCCTCCATCTGTTTCAATCTACAAAGAGCAAATGAAAAAAATACAATTTAAAATTCCGTCTGTTCGGCAAGTATTTTAAGAACTTAAAAGGGCTACATCACAGTTTGTGCATCTTGAAAAGTTAAGCCTAAATTTTTCAAGTTCGTCGTTTGTAATCCGTGTTAATCTTCTCCATCCTTAATCATCCTTGTTCCTCTATGGTTTATTTTTACCTGTTTGGAGTTTTTCTATCTTTGTAAACTACTAAGTTCAGGTTTCCTTCAATTTAAAGGTAAGTGTGTACATGGCAAAAACAACTCAAAATACCGTGACTGAGCTCCTTTTTAGTCTGACGTTTTCAAGTTTTTTCATACGGTAATCCATTTCCATCCATGACATCATTAGTTATCCTCACTTTCTACTGTGGTCCTGTCATTTGTCGAGCCCTATTCTACAAAATCAAACCATTATTGTTGGGCTCTCTGTTATCTAGCTATGATTTCTGCCTCCATTTTTAAGTTTGTCCATATTGCAATCCATTTCCATCCTAGCCATTGTTAGTCATCCTCACTTCCTACTGTAGTCCTATCATTTGTCAAGTCCTTTTCTAAAACATCAAACCATCACTGGTAGCTTTTCTTAGATCCAGCTACATTTTAGAGGTTACCTCTTTTGTCGTAAATTCTCTGCATCTTCAGCAGAAGTTGTTCCTTTATCCTCTTCCTTAGTTTTCTTACTGGGCGATCTGGACTTGTGACTATGCTTGGTACAATAACTCTGCATAAGAATAATAATGAAGTGAGTTAACAAGCCACTGAGCAAGTGCATGTTGAAAGAGAATACTTACAATGTGCCTAACACCATCTGTGGCATTATCATCCAAAACAGTCCTCATTTCAAGGCCATGTTTAAACCCACATGTTACGTGGAAAGCTGTAACACAACTTTTGACCTTCAAAGCAAAAAGCACAGAAAGAAAATGCGTTAATGTTTAGAAGAAAATTCACGGGTTATCTCCAACATATTACTACAGAGTAAATTCTTTGATTTATGGCTTGTCTCATATAAGGACTGCATGGTCCTACATCGCATTGCAAAGCTATCCTAACAAGTATGAATTGAGCAGGTGATGGGGGTTATGTCTACTCATGCTAAATGGAGGGCACATTGAAATACAGTCAAACCTCTGTAAGCAACCAGCCAAAATGTCAAGCCTAGGTGGTCGCTTACAGAAGGTGGTCGCCTACAAGAGTTTAGACATATTGGGTCCAAATTTTGCCTCATTAGAATATGATAATTGCAGACACTTGCCCTATGCACCATTCATGTGAAAAGTCAATTTCAAGAAAAAAAAAAAAACACTCCGGTCCTCCCCACTAAGAAATTTGTCTGTTGTACTACCCAGGAATACAGTACTGTTACACCTTATGATTCAATTTCCTCTTTATTATCTGTCAAGTGGTTGCTAACAGGACGTTAAACACAAAAGAAAATTTCAAACTTTTAGTTCTAAAAGTGGTCGTGGTTGCTCACGTGAGGTGGTCGCTTATAAGAGATTCCAAATATAGTGATTTGACTGGGAAACTCTTGGTATTCTGCTAAACTGGTCGCTGAGGAGAGGCGGTCACTTACAAGAGGTGGTTGCAACCGGAGGTTCAACTGTAGTTGCAATATTTATAAGAAATACTTGGTGTAAACTAGACAATTTTCAAGGAAGGTATAAGGAGCTCAGCAATCACTCTGTCAGTCAGTCATTGGTTTGTACTCACTGTGCATTGGATACAGGCTCCAACCTTCTCACGGCATAATGAGCACACCAGATTCCACCTGCTGGCCTGTTAATAAACAGTGAGATGAAACAAATTTAGCCTTTACAAGACAGGGATAAGTTAGAAATCATCAAAAGGAATATTTCCTCAATCAAAGGTAATGTTTTTAACTTACAGGAATATTTTCAATCCTTGTGACAGGTTCCATCTTGGGAACATTTCCAAATCCAACTTCAGGAATCCACAGAGCACAACTGACATGAACCCAGCCCTTGCCATTTCTAAACACATTTTGACCAAAAGTTAATCAGGGTATAAACAAAGATGATACACATACTCAAATGATACAGAGGAACTCAATGGAAGATAATGGTATCCCAAGTTTTCAAACCACCAATGGAAATGAACATTGGTTAGAAAAAGCAGGTAGATTGGTATAACAAGGGTAAAATTACAGTGTTTGACTAAGGGAGGGAATCGACTTTTGGTTCAAGTTACCAGGAGGTTTGAAAAATCAGGATTTCTTAGCAGGGCTGTGCTATAGAAGTCACCAGGTACCACAGGCGACTGACTTTTGCCTTTGGGTGACTGGAAAAACTCGTAATTTTTCTTACAGAGTACATCACAGCCTTGCTTTGTACGGTCTAGTTAACAGTCCAATTGGACTCAGTATAAAATTTCCCATTCCTGTCTCTGTAAACAGGCTTTCTTTTGATCAACCACATGGTTTTCCTACACAAGTTAACTGAGAGTTTTTTTTGAAGGCTAATGTTCCTGTTAGTGAGCAAACACGTGAGCTACAGCAGTAAAACATGAGCATTAGCGGCATGAAAATCAAACCCCGGACTTAAAAAGCAACAGATAATACAAAACTGGCTTTGAATACATACAATCTTCACAACTTACTTAGTCCTTTTCATTGCACCACCAGAAAGAGGGCATAGAACACAGGGAGAATTTTTGATGCCCTTACGACATGGATGACAAAGCCAGCTACCAGCTGGAATGTTCTGGATGCCATAACAGGCCTGGTGAACACAGATGTCACAGGCATCACAGAACACCATCTCATTGGTTTCCTCGCTATCAGGCTGTAAAAACAGAGAACACATACATGGAGCAGTTGTTTTAAAAATCTTGATTAAAGAACTCATAGAGCACAGGGAATCAGGATCACTATTATACAGTGCTAAAGATTTTAGATGACAAGTGACAGGAACCAATACCAATAACCGTGTTGAAAGTATATATGATTTCCAACTGATGAGATTGTGTTCAAGATAGCTGGGCTCTATTGTTTGTTTGTATGTTTGTTGTTGTTGTTGGCGATGGGGCAAGGAGGGGGGAGGGGGGGTTCAGCCCAAATCTAACAACCCAGTACCTTCCAGAGCTTCTGGTAGTAATCTTGACAGAAATGAACCAAAAAATTACTTCTCCTTATTTCTATTAATACAATTACTTACAGTACAAAGTATATACAAAGAACTTACAGATTGGCAGACATCACAGCACACATCCTCATCATATTCTATACTAAGGCCTTCTTGAGTGACTATAGCATGCCCCATGTTGTCATAACACTAGGATAAAATTCACATTCATTATCACAAAAGTTGACTTCAAGTATCTGGCTTTAGCGATACAAAAGATCTACTTGAGCTGACTTGAAGAGTAGAATACTTCAGTTAAGTCTCCTAAGATCATGGTTTTCTGATTTTTTTTTTTGTACCATAGCTGTCTCTGTTAGCTAAATGTTGGGATAATTTTTAATAATTTGGGATAATTTTTGTGAGATTTCAGCTGTAGTTTACAAGAATTTAAACTAATAGCACCTCATCAATAATTTCTTTCTCTAACAACTGCATGACTGTGCATTCTTCTAATCGGAAGATACCTTGTTTTCAATGTACGCCAGAGCCTTTTCCAAAACAGCCTCTTCTAACTCCATCAAACCCTTGTTTTGCTGTGACTTGTTTAAACTTGTAAGCCACTCCACATCCATTCTTCCTAAGTCATAGGGACACTTTGAACCTGGTGGTCTTCCTCTAGCTTTAGTTGGAGTACTAAGGAATTTGCTTGGCCTGTTGAAAACAGCACAAGAATGATCCACACATAAACGTGTACAAAAAAAAACAACAACAAAATAATGTCCTGCATTGCAGACAATTTACTATTACAAACACATAGCTAAAAACAAAGAAATACAAGAAAACAAACAAAGTCTTATTCATCTTTACATATGTAGCTAAAAGTAATTTGCAGAAATGACTTTCTGATTCACTTACAGTCAAACTCACAACACCGAACAACATCGAACATAAAATATGTCTGGAATGTTTATTGTGTATAACCAATCATGAGTGAGATCATCAATCACAGAAACCAGAGAAAACTGATGTATTGCATTGATCACGGAACTATAAATATAGTTTTGGTTTTTGCTTTGTCCCAAGATACACTGTCTGTCTTTACATATTACTGAAAGTCTAAATAATTGTATTGAGAACTACATCCAGTACTTAGTTTGAGGGATTTTGGAAAACAAGAATCCTGCTGATGTGTACAGTTACCAAAGTGAAGCGAGGTTTCACTAACCCTGGTATCATCTTTGGTTAAACTAGGGACTCAATTTATTTTAGCAAATAATTACAATCCCTTGGGCCTGGTGATTTGGTGATCTAAACACCTGGAAATGTTGATGACGATAAATGCAAATGTTTGCTAATTTTGGAATTAGTTGTAGCAAAGAGTAAACACCTAAATTTTACGCTGACCCTTCTCAAAGTAAATTTGCACTTGATTCACATATTACAAAATATAATGGAGACTTCCATTTTCATCAATATCACTCGTCGCTTTTTGTCATTATCTAAATAATGAAACAAAATAATGATAGCACTGATTTGGATCATTCGCGCTTGAGTGATTCAACGGCCCCCAGTCGCATTGTCCCGGCACATTGCTTTGTGAAAATAGTTTTTTCATGTTAAAAATATCCCAAACCCTCTTTGCTAGTGTTCAAATAGCTTGTACACAGCAATGAATTATCTAATGTCTTGTATAACCGAAATGGAGCATAAATTTTGAGACCTTTTGAAACAAAACAAATCTGTTCTGTGACCGATGGAAACTCATCAGTACACCTTCACCTTCCCTTTATGGGATATGATGTCATATTCTTGTAGAGGATCCTAAAAGATGCCCTCATCCAAAAGATTAGCTCTGAATTGCAATTCCTGATAAAGATATAAGGGATCAAAGTTTGATAGCATCCCATACAAACCCTTCAAAATTTGTTTCAGTTTCTTCAGTTTAGAACTGACTCAAAATTAGAGAGATTTATATGGAGCTGTACCAAATTTTCATCCTTTATATTTCGGCTGGGAATTACAATTAAGAGGTAATTTTTGGCAAGGACCCTTTTTTAGGGATGCTCTATTTGAAAATGGTGCCAAATCCCATAATTTCTCAAATTTAATTTTTTGTGACGTCACACTTTAGGACTCTATAAACATTCCAGACATATTTCAGGTGTTCATGATTTTGTGAGTTTGACTGTAACATCTAAGAAACATGGCAAACATACCAACTTTTATCCCTTTATTAGTGAAAGTTACTATTTTTGTTTCGGGATTGGGAGAAGTTACATACAGTTTAAAGTTCACTGTCCTCTTGAACAATGGTTCCACTGGTCTGTATATAGAGAAAAGACAAAATCACATTAGTGACTTTCAAAGCTCAAATGATCAACAACCACACGGAAAAACAAGTAATCAAGGATAAATCACTCACCTGAAAGATGGTTGAAAAACACCTTCTGGATTAACAGGTACCTGAAACAAAGGAAAAAGATATTATGTTCAAAAGAAATCACAAACAAAACTTGATTTTGTATGGTTTGGGTTAAGTTTATTATACCAGGAACCGAAGACAACTGCTTCTGGAAAAACGGATAATTTCTTTTTTAAGAGAATTGCGTCTCATCAAATGTACAGAATTGTGTCTCTTCGGATGTAACTTTGATTGCAGTTCTCCAAAACACGTCACTGAAAGCTTTAATTGTTGATTCAAAAAATTATTTCTACATGTACATGTAGAAGTTGTCAAGTTACACAATGTAGAAATCTTTGACAATAACAATTGTACTGAGAATAACAAACAAACAAAAAATCAAATCAAATAGGAGATATTACCTTTATGTACTAGTTACCAAACTCCTGTTACAAACATTTAGAGAAATGCATTGAATGAGGTGAAAAGAATTCATTTTGAGGAGTTACATTACCTGTACTCCCCGCTCCCATTCCTGTCTCCACTGATCTGTGATAGTTATGTAGTTCTCTGGACTTAAATTCTGATGGTCTGGTAATTTCATGGCACTAATCAAATCAGTGCGAAATATCTGAAATGGTAACAAATAACAAAGGCAAAATTAAATACATGTAGATCATTAAGCATCTGTTTGTTTACTTACTCAGGTTCTGAAAACAATCACATGCACACCTGCAGGGCTCACAATAACTTGAATTCCAGCTTGCCCTGGGCAAGTCTTAGCCTACTTTTTTTTATTTCGACAACTTCCTTGGACTCTTGACCATCCAAGTGAACATGAAAAGTCACTTGCCTGTAACAGGGGGGCACTTTTTTCTAGCAATGCATCTGGAGAGTTTTATTTCATTTAGCCCATACTTGCAGACTCTTGCTGTGATACTAAACAATTTTCAAACAACTCTCATCTTTCAACTCCCGGCAGCTCTTGAGATGAAAGTTACCACTTGCCTAGGAAAGTTTTGATATCCACTTTAGAAGTGTAAATGGCACACTTTTGGTGCATTAGTTTACCTCATTCAAACTGATCAAGGGCCCTATAAAGTTTTCATCACTATGAAAATTACACTCTCATTTAATTAAGAACTGCATGTTCAGAAATGCAATTAATCTACAACTTACCTCTGCAGGTTTGCGACCCTCAAGAGAAAAACTGGCAGGAGATGGAGGACGAGAAGATCCTGTGAAAGAAATAAAATTATTGATATCATGTTAACTGGTGGCAAAGGTAACTAAGCCATGTACATGTACTCTTTTCTCCATCAAAAGAGAAAACTACAAAGCAATGCACAAGGTTTAAGAATTAATTTTATTTAAGGCTCACCTTTAATCTCATCAGCAATAATTGAATTCAGCAGCCTGTTTAATAGCAGAGACAGCCATAAGCTTAATATGTCGATAATGAAAATTGTAAATACACAGACACTGTTTTTTCCTTCCATTTTTTGTTCACTTTTCAGTGAGACATTTTGTCAGAAGTATTAAGGGACATAAAAATTGATTGGATACAAGCTTTCAAAACCATAATCACCCTTTCACGTCTCCTTGCTTGGCTTTCTTGCTTGCTTTTTTATCTAAATCCACTTCATCATCTTCTAAGAAGAAAAGTAATGTATGTACAACATAAATAACCTTTCTGTTATACAGGCTGGTGTATACATCTAAACATTATTTACAAAATGGTTAGAACCAACAAGTATATGATTGTGTTCAGTCAGTGGCTTAGTTATAAGGACTGGGCACTGGGCGAAGTGACCAGCTTAAAGGCCAATTTTATCCATACGATTTAACGATCTTCAAGAAACTTTTTCTTACAAAGAAGTTCAGTTCAAAAAGATTTGCTTGCCCTTAAAAATCAATAACCTTCCTGCTAAAATTGTGGAAAACCATAATAAACCAGCTGGTTAAGTGTAATTGACAGAGTGAGGGTAATCCTGAAATGGATTACTACTGCAGACTGACATTTCTATAACTTGAGTGGAAGTCATCTTCAGTCAGTCACCAATGGCAGGCCTTTTCATGATTACCCTCAAACAGATGATCACTGTCACAAAGCAAACAAAGTCTTACTCATTGTTACATAGCTAAGAATAATTTGTAGAAATGAATATCTGATTTTTGATTCACTTAACATCATGAAATTGAAGAGAGAAAAGCAAAACTAGTGTGAACAACCCCCTTCAAGGAATATTAAAAATCATGAGCTGAAATCAAGAAAATTCAAGCAGTTAAAGATATTCAGGCTTTTTTCTCACTACCCTTTGAAAAAACCTGATGCTCTGTCCCGACACTAAATATATGCTAGAGGCCACAACAGTAGACCCGTCATTAAAAAAAAAAACGAACAAGACACCCTGGAGTGACCAGCATGGAACTCTACCTCAATAAATCAGTACATAATCAGTCACACAGGTGTGGAGAGTTCAGCACATGATCACCAAAGAGCTATATTTTCTTGGTATATAACAAAATACTACCTAGAACTATTTAGAAATGCACTGAATATATTTGAACAATACTTGTAAATTGATACTAGATCGTATAGTGTAACGCAATCAACGAAACTGAAGGAGGAAATGAGAGGAGATTACGCTCAGATGGAACTCCTACGACGTTAGACCTTTAAACCCTGATTATATGCCGTGTCGAAGACACTGAAAGTAACAATTTCATTTGACAAAGTTATGGCGGTTATGTATGACCTTCACATACTTCACTTAGGGAATATATAGCCGTATAATCAAGTCTATAATTTCGATTATGTACTGCCTCCAGGAAATTACGCAAGTCGCATAATTTGATTCACAACATCCGATCAGAAAGCTTCACCACAAATGTACAATGTAAAATATGTGAGGTAGAATTAGTTACCTAGAAGGAAATCCACAGAGCCAAACTGGTGGCACCAAAGCGCGGGAAGGAAAACATTTTTTAGGCAAAAACTAAATCTTATAAATAATACATACGCTCCCCAGTTAAATCACATGGTTTGAAACCCGATAACAAACAATACCAAAACACGCAAACCGTACGAAACGTTGTTCAGTGACCGTGGAATTACACCGATCGGCATCTGCGAGTCCGAATTCAATGCCAATGTGATTAGGTTTCGTTCAGCATATGTCCCCCGATATTATTTACTCGATTGGAGATACAACAGAACCTTGGGGATATGAATATATTTTCGCACAAGAGCATTTCAGTCACGAATTCAAGGGCGCCAAAGCTTTCGCTTTACGGAGCCTTTGTGTACAACGAGGATTCCAGAATTGGCTCTAAATACTGCAGAATCTCGCTAATGTTAAGTTCAAAGCTATATAAGCGTAAGCCAGGCGAGGGCAAAGTACAAATCGTTCAATATCACGCCTTACATTGCGGCCGAAAAGATCCTTCATCCTTGCATAAATTACAGAACAAATGCTCGCAGCGACAAACGGAGGCGAGGTCTTACCGTCGAGAATGTCGACGCTCCTTCTATCCTTTTTTGCCTTCGAACCCATACCAAATCTTGCAAGTGGAACACTTAGGCATTTATCTTCCTTCTGGTATTAGATTATTTACCATTCTACCACATTTTCGCTGGTAAAAACCCTGATATTTTCAGCTTGCTAAACTGTTCCCGCCATTAGCAGACGTCATTTTGGTTGAAGTCACTCAAGCATATCCAAATGACGTCACCATATTTGGACTGGAGGCAAAGTGTCGTTCCCAGGGACCAACATCAGATCGTTTTCCTGGGAACGAGGTAATATAATAACTTCATTTAAGTGTCAAATGTATTTAGCACTATTGCGCTAATTGGGGACACTGTAAATAAACAAACAAATATTGCAAACAGGGAGGCTGACCAGTTGGTTATTTACACAAGGCGGTCGAGGAGTTGAACTAGGGCAGAGGATTTGAACCAGGGACCGGGTGTCTGGAAATAGCGAATAGCGAATAGCGAATAGCGAATAGTCCCGAATAGTGCGAATAGTCTCGAATAGTGCGAATAGTGGGAAACGGTCGCGAAAAGTGGGGAATAGTGATGAATAGTCGCCAATAGTCACCGCTTTAGATCTAATATTCTGCGTCAAGTAACTTAGGTATCCAAATAAGCAACAGAATTTCAGTGAATTTATTACCTTTTCTTCTCCGGACTCAGGCTAGGGCTGCCCATCGCTGACATTAAGAAAACAGAAAACACAAGGATAACCTAACAAAGACGTACTTACGCTTTTTTAGAAACACCTTTTGTCCTGATAAGCGTCTGTGCTTTTTAGCTGGAAAATCCCATCCTACGTTGCTGTGAGGTTGACTGCGAGATACTAGGTACCCTATTTGCTACGATTTACCACTAATTGCCGCTATTCGCCACTATTCGAGACTGTTCACCACTATTCGCACTATTCGAGACTACATGTATTCGCACTATTCGCACTATTAGCTATTCGCTATTCGCTATTCGCGACTATTCGCTATTCGCTATTCGGGTTTTCCAGACACCCCCAGGGACCTCCAGATTTCAAATCCAGCGCCCTAAACCACTCGGCCACGCCGCCTCTAAGAACGCCGCTTTCGCTAGAAAAGACAAAAGACGGACGTGTTAAGCAGCCCTCAAAACTGATTCCGGCCAATAATTAGACTGCAAGCAGGCTCTTTCAGCTAGCCTCTTCCAGACGATCAGTTGGGACCCACCAGCACCAACCCGAAAAACAGCTAGCGACAAAATAGCCCAAGGAGAAGCGCGGCGAAAAAAGCTGACTGAAAGCTTCCTCTTGCCGCGCTTCTCCCCTAGTTTTTCGCTCGCCGTTTTTCGCGCTACGCCCCAACTAAATGAACGCCTGGAAGAGGCTATCTTTCCGCGCAAAAAGTTGAGCCTCCTCGCAGGCTAGTCAATAATGCAAACCGCGTAGATCAGTCATTTGTATTCACGTGGTTTAGTCGTGCTAAAAAAGGAACTTAGTAAAAAACCGTTTTTCACTGCCCATTTAGTTCAAGGCGCTATGCAGTTTTAACTCTTCTTCTTGCAGTGCCCATCTCCCCCTCCCCCTCAGCATTCAGATTTGGGGTAACCAAAGGCTCACGTTTCTGTATTTTAATTTGGGCTTGGGGCTTTTATATTTTTGTGGATCTCCTCGGCGGGTATATTGAGCACTTGGGTATATCTCCGGGATATAGAAGAATACTGAATTGCTATATAAGATAATTAATATAACCAGGTACAGCAGCAGCTAGAGCACAAGCAGACCCCGACCCTGCTAGTGTCCTCCAGAGCTATTGTTTGGGATCATCACGCAACGAGGCATTGCGTGACGACCCCAAGCAACGACTGCGGAGACTACGTACTTACCGGACTTCTCCGTAGATCCCACGTTGGCAGCGTTTATCGTATGCGGTCCCTTACAGTTTCTGGTTTCTCATTTATGTATTTTCGGACCGTAGGTCTTTTCAGATCCGATACGCTGCGTTTTTAAAGCATGGTGCTGGCCATGCAGTTGAATGTTTAAATGTTTAGGCTGGCCTTGTCCAGCCACATTTATTCCTTTGCTTTTCGAGACACCAATCTTGACACTTTGTCTCCTTGCGCCCCGAAACACGTGTTGTGGCAACGCGTGTTTCGGGGTGCAAGTGAGTTCAAAGTACGGAACTTGATATAGTGAACGGGTCATTTTGCAAGTTATGTGCGTTGGCTGTTGGGCTGGCGTTACATATCTTCGCTACACAGTGCTGACGAGCCCCAAGAAGGGCGAAACAGCTGTCCACTGTTGCGATCCTACTTTATCGGTTCT